>JAEEGI010007030.1_pt1 | contig 25309 bp, 19 predicted proteins | sample 8958751 | NCBI WGS metagenome assembly JAEEGI01 (sample SAMN16246545, study PRJNA631951) | gut metagenome | biome: gut microbiome; feature: rumen; material: KS-attached | host: Bos | place: Iran: Karaj | collected 2018-10
AAATCGCCTATCGCTTTACCCTGTTCGATGAGGGAATAAAGAAGATTGCCCGCTACCAGCAATTCTTTGTGGTCCATTCGGCGTTAAAACGTATTCGGAATATTGATAACGAAAATAAGCGCAAGGGCGGCTTGGTGTGGCACACACAGGGCTCAGGTAAATCACTTTCGATGGTGATGCTTGCTCACGGAATCGTGCTGGATTCGAAGTATGATCCAGATTGCAACATCAAGAATGCTCGAGTTGTGTTGGTTACCGACCGCAAGGATTTGGATAAGCAAATATACGATACCTTCAAAAATTGTGGGGTGGAGGTCATCAAGGCGACCTCGGGTGAAAATTTGCTCAACCTTATGGAGTCCGACAATTCTGCCGTGATAACGACCGTTATCAACAAGTTCGACAAGGCTTTGAATAAGCGGCAATATGTTGAAAAATCAAACAACATCTTTTTGCTAGTGGACGAAGCGCACCGTACGCAATACAAGAGCTTGCATGCGCGTATGAAACAGATGCTTCCGAATGCCTGCTATATCGGCTTTACGGGAACGCCGCTGATGAAAAAAGAGAAGAATAGCTTTGGCAAGTTTGGCGGGATGATTAAGCCAAGTTACACTATCCAGCAGGCAAATGAAGATGGTGCCGTGGTTCCCTTGCTTTACGAAGGGCGCCACGCAGAACTCAAGCAGGACAAGGCGGCGATAGATCTTTGGTTTGATCGTTTTACTGCGGGGCTTTCGAACAAGCAGAAAGCGGACCTTAAGAAAAAATATGCCCGAGCCGAGATGCTGAACAAGGCGGAACGTGTCGTGTATATGCGTGCGTTTGATATCAGCGAGCATTTCCGTACAAACTGGCAGGGGACTCCGTTCAAGGCACAACTTGTCGCACCGAGCAAGGAAACGGCTATTCTGTACCATGAATTCTTGGATGAAATTGGTTCCGTGAGTTCGGAGGTTATTATTTCGGGCCCCGATGAGCGCGAAGGCTATTCGGAAGTGGGCGAAGAACCGACTGGCCGAGTGACGAAATTTTGGACAAAGATGATGGACCGCTATGGCGACGAGGATTCGTATAATAAGTCGATTATTGATGGTTTCAAGGGCCCAGGTAAGCCGGAAATCTTGATTGTCTGTGACAAGTTGCTGACGGGCTTTGATGCTGAACGCAACACAGTTCTGTACCTTTGCCGCACGCTCAAGGAACATACGCTGTTGCAGGCGATTGCCCGCGTGAACCGCCTATTTGAAGAAGACGGCAAGAAGAAGGATTTCGGCTATATCGTAGACTACGCCAACGTGCGCGACAACCTGGATACGGCCCTTGTGATGTACAAGGCGCTGGAAGGCTTTGACCCCGAAGATTTGGAAGGCTTGCTGACCGATGTGTCGGAACAAGTGGACAAGTTGCCGCAACTGCGTTCTAATCTGTGGGATGTTTTCAAGGGCGTCAAGAACAAGGCTGACCCCGAACAGATGGAGCGCCACCTGGCCGATGTAAAACGCCGTAACGATTTCTACAAGGCGCTGCGAGATTTCGGGAAGTGCTTGAGTATCGCGATGTCGTCGCAGAAATTCTTGGAAAAGACCCCAGCCGAAGATATGACGCGGCTCCGCAGGGAGTTCAAGATGTTCTCGGACATGCGCGTGTCTGTAAAGCACCGCTATGCCGACGATGTGGACTACAGCGAGTATGAACCGAAAATCAAGAAGTTGCTCGATACGCACATCCAGTCGGATAATGTGGTGCAGACTGTGGCTCCTGTGAATATTTTGGATCCGAAGTTTACCCAGATATTGAGTGATGGTAAAGGCAGCTATGATGCTCGTGGCAAGGCGGCGAGTGCTGATACAATAGCGCACATGCTCAAGAAAACCGCAACCGAAAAGATGGAAGAAGATCCCGCCTTCTACGAGAAATTCTCAAAAATGATTCAGGATGTCATTGATAGTTTCCAGGCGGGTAAGATTTCGGAAGATGAATATCTCTCCAAGGTGAAAGGATTGGAGGAAAATTTCAAAAGCAAGAAACGTGATGACGTTCCGGCAGAAATCAGCGAAAACGAAGATGCCGCCGCATACTATGGTGTCGCACTGACAGCGTTCTTGTATGGGAACAAGTGCGATACGGCAAAAGCAAAACAGCTTGCCGTAGAAACAGCCTTATTTGTTATTGAAGCGCTGAAAAAACATCACAAGGTGCAATTCTGGAACGATCCGGACGCACAAAACAGAGTGCGAGACGATTTGGATACGTTATTATTCGATATTATTCGTGTCCGAGAACGTTTTGATTGGACGAATGCGGATATTGATTCCCTGGAAGAGAAAATTATGAATGTGGCAAGGCGACGTTCGCATGAATGAGCTGAACGTTGTTAAATATGGAGACCGCGAGATTGTATACGCGGTTGAATTTTGCCATCGCAAGACACTGGAAATCTCTGTAATGCCCGATAGCGCCGTGCAGGTGCGGGCTCCGCAAGGGGCGACTCTCGAAGCAATCGCGCAGAAGGTGCAGAAAAAGGCTCAGTGGATTGTTGAAAAGCAGGACTGGTTCGCAAAATTTCCTAAAGCGCCTCCTCCAAGGCAATATCTTGGTGGCGAGACGCACTTGTATTTGGGGCGCCGTTATCGATTAAAAATCGAAAAAGGTAAAGAACGCTTGGTGAAAATCGATGGCGGGTTCATTAGGGTTGTTTCTGCGGATGTTCGCCCCGCAACTGTGAAGAAACTTCTTGATGAATGGTTGCGTGAGCGTGCTAAGGTGCAGTTCGAGAAAGTCTTTCAGGCTTGCATGGTCCGTTTTTCGCATTCTTCTACGTCTCCTCGCCTGCAAATCCGCGACATGAAAACCCGCTGGGGTTCGCTCTCTAAAGGCGGTATATTGACCTTGAACATCAAATTGATTGCCGCCCCGAAGGAATGTATTGAGTATGTCGTGGTGCATGAATTGTGTCACCTGAAATACCCGAACCACGACAAAAAATTTTACCGGCTTCTGGAAACACGACTGCCTGATTGGGAAAAAAGGAAACTGAAGCTGGAACTTTTGCAGGAGTGAAAAAGATGACTCCACTTGAAATTCTGAAAACGGTCTTCGGCTACAGTTCCTTTCGCCCGATGCAAGAGGATATAATAGCGAATATTCTCGAGCACTGCGATTCGCTTGTGCTAATGCCGACTGGCGGAGGAAAATCCCTTTGCTATCAGATTCCCGCTTTGATTCTTGAAGGGACAACGGTGGTTGTATCTCCGCTTATTTCTTTGATGAAAGACCAGGTGGATGCCTTAAATGCTAGCGGCATTGCCGCAGCTGCTCTCAATAGCAACAATAGCGAAGAAGAGAATTTCAAAATCTGGGCGCAAGCAAAATCAGGGCGGCTAAAGATTCTGTATATTTCACCGGAACGCCTGCAAAGAGAAATTCCTTGGATGCGGCAAAATTTACGCGTCCCCTTGTTTGCGATTGATGAGGCGCATTGTATCTCACAATGGGGACATGATTTCCGTCCGGAATACACCCAGCTCGGAAATTTACACGATGATTTTCCGCAAGCATGTATAATGGCGTTGACGGCCACGGCAGACAAACTGACTAAAGAAGACATTGTCAAACAATTACGCTTAAATTCATATAAAGTTTTTATCAGCTCGTTTGATAGGCCGAACTTGAGTTTAGATGTACGCCGTGGATATACGGGTAAAGAGAAAATGAAGGCAATTCTTTCCATTATCAAAAGGCATGCGAATGAATCGGGCATCATTTATTGCCTTTCCAGAAAGAATACGGAAAAAATTGCTGAAATTTTGATTGATGCAGGTATTGCAGCGAGAGCGTATCACGCAGGAATGTCGTCAGAAGAGCGAAATGCTGTACAAGAAGATTTTATAAATGACAAGATTGATGTAGTTTGCGCGACCATCGCGTTTGGCATGGGAATAGATAAAAGCAACGTCCGTTTTGTAATACATTACAATCTACCTAAAAGCATTGAAAGCTTTTATCAGGAAATTGGTCGCGCAGGGCGTGACGGTTTGCCTTCAGAAACGGTTCTGTTTTATAGTTATCAAGACATCGTAACGCTTCGTGGGTTCGTAAATGAAAGCGGACAAAAGGAAATCAACTCCGAAAAACTTGACAGAATGCAAGAATATGCAGAATCGCTGATTTGTCGTCGCCGAATTTTACTGAATTACTTCGGCGAATGTGATAGCGAAAACTGCGGAAATTGCGATGTCTGCAAAAATCCGCCACGCCGCTTTGACGGGACCATCTTGGTGCAGAAGGCTCTTTCTGCCATAAAGCGTACGAACGAGCAAATCGGTTTCTCGATGACGGCACAAATTCTCAAAGGCTTCAATGATGAAGAAATTGTGCAAAATGGATATGATAAAATCAAGACGTTCGGTGCGGGAGCCGATGTCACCTTGAAAGATTGGCATGATTATCTATTGCAAATGTTGCATTTGGGATTTGTCGAAATTGCCTACAATGAATCCAACCATTTAAAAATCACCGATAGCGGTAAAGAAGTCCTTTCGGGAAAGAAAATCGCTGAGTTGGCTGTTCCTGATAGGACGGAACCGGAAAAAGATCGGAAACGAAAAAAGAAGGAATTCGTTCATTCGGCTTTTGACAAAAGTGTTGCCGCTGATGACGGCTTGTTTGAAGCATTACGAAAGTTGCGCAGAGATATTGCCGATGAGAACAACTGGCCTGCTTATGTTGTACTTTCGGACAAAACCTTAAAAGAGCTGTCTAGCACGCCTCCGCTGTCCATCGAAGACTTGTATGGCGTATTCGGTTTTGGAGAAAAGAAAATTGAAAAATTCGGTCAACGATTTGTTGACGCGATTACGGATTTTCTTGGCAACTCCGGGCGTTCGGTGCAAATATCGCGCGATACTATTCAGCAGGATAACGGCATGTCCCATATGGAATCTCAGAAGCTGCTGTATGCCAAAGCATATGAGCCTTGGAGCGAAGAAGATGACTTAAAACTGGAACAGCTGTACAATCAAGGATTGACAACAAGTGAGCTTTCTAAAAAAATGGGACGCGGAAATGGAGCGATTCGTTCCCGGCTAAGAAAATTGGGAATTGTAGATTAGCGAATTCCCTTGACGCAGACTTTCAATTTGTGTATATTGTAGCCGATATTCGATAATCCCCGTGACAGTCGACATAGACTTTCGGGTCCGTACGTGCATTCGCGGCGGGGCCCATCAACCTTCTTGTTGATGCTGTTGGATAGCTGGCAGGAGAAACAGCCTGCTCGAGTGTGTGGCGGAAGCCATGCCAGGTAACGCCGGGGAAAGCCCCCGCCAACAGAATCGCAAGATCATCCCATTCCGCGCAAGGCGTGGAAAATCTCAATACATAACAAATAAGCAAGGGCATGTTGTGCGCTGTTTTTCAGCGTAATCGCAACGGCCTGTCAAAATGTCGCCCAATGGCGACGTTCAACTAAAATTTATAAGGAATAATTATGTTCGATGAAATATTCGGAAAATTTAATGGTGCACCCAATCGTGGAGGAAACAATGCTATTGGGAATTTTGCAAAAATTCTAGAAGAAAAAGATGCTGAAATCAAGCGGCTTAAAGAACTTGTTTTGCGCTGTCCTAAATGCGGTGCGAAATTACGTTACCCGAGAGGTTAAAAGGAGGTGAAAATGAAGAAACAAGAAATCATCGTTTCAAATCCGTTGGCCGCTTCCAAAATAGCGAATAAAATCGTGGTCATTCGCGATGTTCAGGTTTTGCTTGACCGTGATTTGGCGGAAATATATGGTGTAGAAATAAAGGCGCTGAATCAGGCTGTGAAGAGAAATCCCGAACGTTTCCCAGATCAGTTTATGTTTCAATTGTCGTCGGATGAATATCAGAATGTAAAGAAATCTTTACGGTCACAACTTGTGACCATAGAAAATGTCGGGGACCAACGTGGACGACATACTAAATACCTCCCTTATGCTTTTACCGAGCAGGGCGTTGCGATGCTTTCGGCGGTTCTTCGTAGCGAAAGGGCTATTAAGGTCAGCATCGAGATCATGAACGCGTTTGTTCAGATGCGCCATTATCTGCGTCACAATATGGGTCTTATCGGGCGTTTAAATGCTTTTGAATCCAAGGTTGATACAAAACTTGTTGAACATGATCTGAAATTCAAGAAGATTGACGAGAATTTCTCTAAAATATTCAATGAATTGGATTCTAATCCTAAAAAGGCAAAGGAGGGGGTGTTCTTCAAAGGGCAAATCTTTGATGCCTATGCATTCTTCCAAGACATCATCAAGACGGCGAAAAAAGAAATCATTCTTATAGACGGTTATGTGGATTTGTCGGTTCTGGAGAGACTATCCATAAAGAAAAAGAACGTCTTGGTCAGGATTTATACACACCCTAAGGCGGAACTACGGCAAATTGATGTAGATCAATTCAATCAACAATATCCGTCTGCGTCAATGGACTATACTAAAAAGATACACGACCGTTTTTTGATTATCGATAATAAGGAACTTTATCATATTGGCGCATCGCTAAAAGATTTGGGCAAACAGTGCTTCGCCTTTGAAAGGATGGATGATCCCAAGACCCTAATTCCCGCCATTTTGACAAATTTGACCTAATTCGCAGCAACCAACCTTACTTAATTTGAAAGACACCATTGCAAAACAATTGAGAGATTTCATATATTTAAAGTATGTTGAATCATAAGAAAATTCTCTGTAGCCTCACGTTTCTGCTCTCGACATTCCTTGTCGCAAGCGTCCTGCTCTCTTGCGATAGTAAGCAAGCGAATAAACCGATGAATTTTTCGCATCAAATTTATGGTTTTGTCCGTGACACGAGCGCTTACGCAATGATTGTCGATACAACCGTGCACGACAGCGCGTTCCGCGAAGAAACTGTTCCTGTAGTGCTCGGGGGCTTTGCGGAATATTTTGCAAGTTGGCACCAAAAGAAGTCTCGTGAAACTAAAATTTTCTATGCCTATTCTGATTCTATAAGCCCATTTGTAAAGGGCCATTCCCAAAAGCCGACTTTTATAGATTTGGTCGCTTTGGCCTATGCCAAGCATTATGATATGGAAATCAGTCCTGATGATATCTGGCTTTTGATTCTGGATGGTTTTCGTTTGCATGTGAAGAGTAATAGCGATGCTTTGAAAGACCGGTTTGTTGGGCCCGATGTTGATACGCATATTAAAGTTCAGGCGGATTGGCTGACGCAGGAATCTACGCACGAAGAATGGTTTGGTGTCATTTCTGATTTTTTTGACAAGCTTCAAGAAAAATTACCTGCAGAAACGGGCTCTCCGTTGCGGACGAAATTTTCGACTACAAGTCCTGTCGATTATAATATTTCCCGTTCCATGGTTATGGCGATAACGTCTGAATATTATACGTATTCTTCCTATACTTTATGCGGGATTCCGAAAATAAAGATAAATGGCACTAAAGAGGACTGGAGCTTGTTGCGGGATTCCTTTAACAAGCTTGCAACTCGCCTTGATATGGAATGGTGGTCACAACAGTTAAATCCAATTCTCGATGAATTTGTCAAAGTTTTTGACGGACAAAGTTCAATCGCTTTTTGGAAAGGCATCTATAAACTATATGATCCTGAAGGCTGTGGAAATCCCGAGTTCAATGGATGGTTCTCCAAGTTCTATCCGTACTTGATGAGATTTTCTGATAAAATGGAATTTAAAAAACGTACGGATTGGGAGAGTGATGTCGATTTCGAAGAATTGCCAAATGTTGTTACTTCTGTTGATGTTGAATGGAAATATCTGGGCCAGGATATCCCCTTGAAACTTTATACGGGATTTATCGGAATCCAGGTGGATACGGCTTCGAAAATGCTGAAGGCTGCGAGGGGATACGCATTACGTTCGCAGTGTGGCTGGTGCGATATAAAGAATGTTGCGGATACATTGACATACATTCCCGGAAAACCGCATCGTTTGCTGGAGATGTTGGCCATTTCGGATTCAATGAATATCTATGACAAGAACGGTTTGGCGTTTGCGACGCACGATCCCAATGAAATTGAAAAATTTATAAAGTCATCGAACTACGATGACGAATATATGGATCCCTCTATGCGGTCTGATTTTGATGAAAGATATAAATCGCTTTTGTCGGTCAATTTGTTTAAAGATGGAAAGTTGTTGGACCACTTGAAGTACTTCGTTTTTCCTGAAATGAATGCCGGTGGAATTCTTACCCTTCAGGGGATGGCTGTAATAAAAAACAAAAAGCGTATTGAATCGTTCTTTAAAGAACGAAATGTCGCTATTGATGGCGAGGTCAAGGAATTTGAAAATGAAAAATCCCTCCCGAAATTGGATATTGAAATTCTTGTGGATACGGTTGTCCTTAAAGAAGGAACAACTCTTAGGATCGAAATGAGTGAATTTAAAACTGGGATAATCCGAGCCTTGAATAATTCCATGGGTTGGCGACTCAAGAGATTGTTGTATCGCTATTATAAAGATGATTTTAATTTATCCGCAGATGCAGGGATGGGCTATAAAGAAAAAGGGCGTGTGGATGATTATGTTGCTTTGTCTTTGACGCCTGATTCCAATAGAAATTTTAAAATGGAATTGAGGGATGTGCTACATTACGGTTATATGCCTCCGAAAGTTCATACGGATGTCGGCAATGACGAAATTGCTCAAGGAATTGTAGATTTCATCAAGATACATCTTGCTTTTACAAGAGATTACCACATGGTCTGCAAACAGAATGGGCAGGAAGCCAAAGATTCAGTCGATATTGTCGGAACGCCGTCTGCAGAGAAAAAACTTTGCAGCGAGATTAAATTTTCTAAGGATCTTGCGACCGGCGGTGTTGTTCGCTATGAATGCATAGAACACAATAAAAAAGTGGGGGCTAGTGAGAGCGTTGCTCCTACCTATATCAATGAGTATTTTAACAAGCGTCATGACGTATATGATGATCGGTATAATCTCCCGATATCGCAAGTCGTAAAACTCGAAATTCCGCCGTGCTTTGTAGAAGAGAAGTAAAGATGATGAGTCCTGCCTATTTATTATATTTTGAAATATGAAGACCTTGAAGATTTCCTTTGCCTTTCTGTTCGCCGCGTTTCTCGTCGCATGCTCCACGCCGACAATTTCGGACGACGAATCTGATGAAGTTGAGCTGACATCGTCAAGCAAGTCATCTTCGTCAAGCAAGTCGTCTTCATCTAGCAAGAAAGAAAAATCATCTTCGTCAAAAAAAGAAGCGTCATCGTCCAGCAACAAAAAAGTTTCTTCAAGCAGCAAACAAATAGAAACTTCGTCCAGTGAAGCGATAGAGTCATCGAGCAAGTCGTCATCGTCAAAAAAAGAAGAATCATCGTCCAGCGGCAAAAAAGTTTCTTCAAGCAGCGAACAAATAGAAACTTCGTCCAGCATTGCATTGAAATCAATTTACGAGGCGGTGGAAGAATCTGGCTTGTACACTACAAAAGATTCCGTCGCCGCTTACCTCTGCAAGTTCGATAAGTTGCCGGACAACTATGTTGGTAAGGATGAGGGTATTTCGCTTTACGAATCAAAGACGGGAAACACCTTCTCAAAGTGGAATTTCAATCCATGGACAACGCTTGATGTGATGATTGGCGGCGATGTTTTTGAAAATCGCGAAGGCCTGTTGCCGAACGGAAGTTACCACGAAGCGGACGTCGATTACTCTGCCAAGAACCGCGGAACAAAACGCTTGATTTATCAATCAGATTGCGTTATCTACTATACCGCAGACCACTACGAATCATTCGACAAGTTGGAAGTGAATGTCCCTTGACGTTGACAACCTATTTGTATATATTATAACCGATATTCGATAATCCCCGTGACAGTCGACATAGACCTTCGGGTCCGTACGTGCATTCGCGGCGGGGCCCGTCAACCTTCTTGTTGATGCTGTTGGATAGCTGGCAGGAGAAACAGCCTGCTCGAGTGTGTGGCGGAAGCCATGCCAGGTAACGCCGGGGAAAGCCCCCGCCAACAGAATCGCAAGATCATCCCATTCCGCGCAAGGCGTGGAAAATCTCAATACATAACAAATAAGCAAGGGCATGTTGTGCGCTGTTTTTCAGCGTAATCGCAACGGCCTGTCAAAATGTCGCCCAATGGCGACGTTCAACTAAAATTTATAAGGAATAATTATGTTCGATGAAATATTCGGAAAATTTAATGGTGCACCCAATCGTGGAGGAAACAATGCTATTGGGAATTTTGCAAAAATTCTAGAAGAAAAAGATGCCGAAATCAAGCGGCTTAAGGAACTGATTCTGCGTTGCCCTAAATGCGGCGCTAAACTACGCTATCCGAGAGGATGAAAGGGGTGCCGATATGGATGAAAAAGAATTGAAAAAAATCATTCATCAGGGCGAAAGCTTGACGGTCGAATTCAAGAGGGCAAAGACTGCATTGCCCGACAATCTTTTTGAATCTGTTGCGGCGTTCTTAAACCGCAATGGGGGCCATATTGTCCTTGGCGTTACAGACGACAAAAAAATTGAGGGCGTTGACCCCAATTGCGTCGAAAAACTTTGCAAGCAAATAGCGAATTTAAGCAACAATCCTGAAAAATTGGATCCTCAGAACTTGATAGACCCGCAAGTTGTTGATTACAAAGACAAAAAATTGATCTACTTCTTTGTTCCCGCCAGTTCGCAGGTCCAATCACCCGTGGCTCAAGTTGAACAAGGAAGATTTTTTCAAAGCGGCTGGTTTGATTCGCTATGATTCTACCATTGGAAAGTCGGGCTATACACTTGCTGCACTTATGTTGTTCGGCACGGACGAAGCGATTTCGAGTTATTTGCCATATTATAAAATTGAAGCAATAGTCCGCAAACAAGACCTGATGCGCTACGATGATCGCTTGACCGTCACATGCAATCTGATTGATGGTTACGAATTGCTGAACGGGTTTATCGAAAAGCATCTCCCTGACAAATTCTATTTGGATGGGAAAACAAGACTCTCTTTGCGTGACAAGATTTTTAGAGAAGTGATTGCGAATATGCTGATTCATCGTGAATACATGAATCCGATTCCAACAACACTCGTTATTTATAAAGATAAGCTTGTGACGAATAATGCGAATAAGCCCTTTGCGTACGAGAAAATAGCGTCTCAACTATGTTCTTATCCCAAGAATCCGCATATTGCCACAATGTTTGCCCAGATGGGGTTTGCGGAATAATACCTTGGTACGGGTATCCGTAAAATTAGTGACCTGTGCGAAATTTATTCTGGGCTAAAACCCAAATTTGTAGATAATGATATTTTTATAGCGGAGATTCCGTTGACAGATCATGTGCCAGAAGGAGAAAAGAATGGCGGATTAAGTGGCGGATTAAATGGCGGATTAAGTGGCGGATTAAAAATTGAACTAAATGAAACACAGCAGAAAGTGTTCCTGGAAATCACAAAAAGACCTGGAGTTATGATAAAAGAACTTTCTGGCAGACTACAAATGCCTATTGACACACTTGATAAGGTTGTTTCGTCTTTGCGTAAAAAAGAACTTATTGAACGCCGTGGTTCTAAAAAGACTGGCGGCTATTGGGTAAAAAAGGAACCTACGTCCACAAACTGGTAATGAACATAGGGCTTGCGTCATCGGCCTTCTTGAAGCCGCAATGTTCGTAGAAGGAGAGTTCTTCGTTGTAGGCGACCACGACTACGCGCAGGTAATTCTTGTAGATTTCCTTGACACGTTCCACGAGTTCCCTGCCGATGCTTTTGCCCTGGTATTCGGGGCGCACGAGCAGGTAATGCACGTAGGCGTTCATGATGCCATCGTCCATCGCGCAAATCATGCCGACGAGCTTTTCGCCGTCCCAAGCCGAGATGACGGTCTTGAAGTTCTTCATCGCAATGACGAGCTTGTCGGGGAAATGTCCCGAGGACCATTCGACGGAGAGGAAGAGGTCCTTTAAATCTTGTTCAGAAAATTCGTGGGTGTTTTTGTATTCAATGGTCATAATTATGCTGGAGATTGCTTCGTTCCCTTACAGGGAACTCGCAATGACAAATAGAGAAATGGGTTGGCAAAAAAGGGAACTCGCAATGACAAGGGTGGGTGGCGGGCGTGACAAAACGGGGTTATTCTTTTCGGCGGTAAATGTTTGCGAGGATTGCGCCGGAGATGTTGTGCCATACGGAGAAGATGGCGCCGGGGACGGTCGCCATGGCAAGTGACGAGAATGCAGTTGCTGCAAGGCTTGTCGCAAGTCCGGAGTTCTGCATGCCGATTTCGATGGAGAGCGCCTTCGTTTTGGGTGCTGAGAATTTCAGCAGCTTCCCGAGACCAAAACCGCAGCCGTAACCCAGCAGGTTATGAAGAATCACCACGGCGAACACGATAGCGCCCGTAGAGAGAATCTTCGCGGCATTGTGCGAGACGACTGCGGCCACAATCATTGCAATCGCAATTACGGAAACGAGCGGCAAAACCTTCACTGCGCGGGCGGTCCACTTGCCAAAGAACTTGTTGATGACAAACCCAAGCGCAATCGGCACGATGACGACCTTCACAATAGAAAGGAACATCGCAATAACATCTACGTTCACGGTCGTGCGTAAGAGCAAGTACGTAATCGCCGGAGTCAGCACAGGCGCAAGCAACGTATTCACGCTCGTCATGCCCACAGAAAGCGCCACGTCGCCTTTTGAGAGATAGGTAATGACGTTGCTGGATGTCCCGCCCGGGCACGTACCTACGAGAACGACGCCCGCCATCAGCGCGGCATCGAGCCCGAAAATTTTGGAAAGCACGAATGCGAGTGCCGGCATCACGATAAACTGCGCTGCGCACCCGATGGTGATTTCTTTCGGCCTCGCAAATACAAGGGCAAAGTCGGTCAACTTTAGCGTAAGGCCCATGCCAAACATCACGACCATCAGCAGGTAGTTCACCCAACTGAGTTCAATCCAGAGGGTCGATTTCGGGACGAACAGCGAGAGCGCCGTGATGGCTAAAACCACGACCGCCATCCACTTTCCAACGAATTCACTAATCTTTTCGAGAATGTGCATTAAATTTCTCCTAATGATAATTCCAAGTGCTTATGGCCTTTCCTTTCAAATCTGTAAAGTGTATGCTTTAATATAGAATAAGTACGACCCGATATTATCCCCCCCCATTTTGACAAGTTTGAACTGATGCTTGGCACCGAAATTTCGCGTATTTCTTTGTATTCAAAGCCCATGACGGCTTAATTAGACACTCTTTTTGATTTTTTTCCATGAAAAAGGTATATTCTATGTTGAATATAAAGGATAAATGTTATGCCAAAAAAATGGATCCTATTCGCTTTGATACTGGCGTGTGCGGCTTTTGCTGCAGAACTTGGAACGGCCGAAAATCCGCTGACAATTGACAGCGAAGATGATTTGGCGCTATTGCGGGATGCAGTGAATGCCGGAAGCGGTACCTTTAAGGGAGCCGATGTTTCTGCTGGGGCTGCGGGTCTTTATTTTAAATTAAGCCAGGATTTGGACTTGAGTTCCCTTTGTGGCGAAAATGTTGGGAGCTGGGCTCCAATTGGCACTTATGAGCATCCGTTCAAAGGAAACTTTGACGGCAATGGGAAAACTATAGATTACCTCTACATCAATGAGCCCTCTCCAGCTCAAGGAGATGTTTCTATCGGGGCGTCCGGTTTATTCGGAGTCGTTTATAATAATGATGCCATACCAGTTGAAATAACGAATTTGACGATAGGCGAAAATTCCAAAATCAGTTCGGACCGTAATGGGTACGTGGGTTCTGTTGTTGGAGAGGCTGTTGAAAATGTGATAATATCTAACTGTAAGAATAAAGGAAGTGTAACTGGTAAGGGTTATGTGGGTGGCATTGTTGGATTTGTAATAAATGCATCTTATCCGGATGGCGGGGGCATCAAGAATTGCACGAACGAAGGATATGTGAATTCAGCGGGTAATGGAGGTGGGATTATTGGCATCGCAAGCGGGGCCATGGTAAAAATCGACGGCTGTACAAATTTCGGCATTGTTGCAGCCTCCGATACTGCGGCAGGAATTGTCGCTGGCATTCAGTTTTCGTCAGCACAATCAGCCAAATTAAATAACCTGATCAATAAGGGATACGTGACTTCTGGCAGAATCTCTGGAGGTATCGTCGGCTTTGCCGGGGACGCAGAATTCAGTATTGAGAATTCATTTAATTCTGGATACGTCCAAGCGCCTTCTGTTGCAGGCGGGATCGTGGGACAATTACACTGGATGGGCGAACAGAACATATCAAAATGTGTAAATACCGGGAGTATATTTGCACCCGATTTTGCAGGCGGTATTATTGGCCGTCAACTTAAAAACGAGAATAATCTCTATGGGACGATTTCTCAGACTCTCAACGTAGGTACTATTTCTGCTTCACTTTATGCAGGCGGCATTGTCGGGTATAGCGACAATATTAATCTATACGCCAACAACAACATGAATGCGGGCGTTATTTATGCTGGCCGCGCAGGCGGCTTTAGCGGAAAAATCAGCGGTGACGCATCAATTAGAGATGTCTCAGCAAATTTAAGCGTCGGTACTCCCGACTCATTTGCCATTTACGATAGTTTGAATTATATCGAATATTCCGAGACACTGCTCTCACAGAACGCAAAAAACGCTTTTAGAACAGACAGCCTGATTACGGGCAATGTCCTTGAATCGTTGGGCGATTCCCTCTGGATCTATAAAGAAGGTTACTATCCGCAAATCAAAGCCCTTGCAGAAAGCCCTATAAAAGAAATTCGTGATGCGCAGGCTATCGCATCTACTCCGATTTTCTTTGTGGCTAATGACAAGGCCTCGTCTGTAACGGACACGATTCGCTTTTTACTCAAGGATGCCTCCGGGAATGACGTAAGCGCAAACGCTGCATTTGGCAATATGGTTTTTATCAATGATTCTATGGCTACTCCCTATTCCTTGGACGAAGACACCTTGTACATTTCAAATGAAAACGCCGTGAAGAAGATTGTCGTAAACGTGGTTTCACTAGGGAGCCGCGGAACTGTAGAAGATCCGCTTACAATATCCTCGGTAGAGGAACTGTTGCAGTTCAGGAATGCCCTTGCCAATGCAAGTACATATAAAGGAGTTCGGCTAGACGAGAATGGAGCTCGCCTCGCCTTCAAGGTTACGAATGACTTGGACTTGAGTTCTGTTTGTGGCCCGACAAAAGGCAACTGGACTCCAATTAAAGGGTTCAAAGGCAAATTCAACGGAGCCAATCATAAAATTTCAAACCTTTACTTTAACGACACCACTGGGAATTCCGAAGGAAGTCTGTTCTCGGTAGTCTCAGCTACCAATGGTGATACGGTAATCATTGAAAATCTTTTCCTTGAAAATGTGAACATTCGTACTGGTGGACAAAGCATAGCCGTAGCTCTGTCTTCTCATATTAGTGGAAATGTGGCGATAGTCCGTAACATTTCTGTGAACGGGACAATCCAGGGCAAGAGCCATACCGCAGGTATATTAGGAACTGTGGGTCCCTCCTATTTATATTTGCAGGACAATACAGTTGAAGGAACCTTGATTGCGGAAGAAACCAATGGAGTGTCGGCTAGCGTGGGCGGCATTGCTGCTGTACTATTTTCGGGCGTTGCCACCGTCTCCGGTAACACAAACCGCGCCAAAATAACGTCGGCGGTTCAAAATGCCGGTGGTATTGTCGGAAGCGTGGTGACAAATTCCTTTATCGAAAACAATACCAACGAAGGCGCCATAGAAGGAAGCGATGGCTATTTTGTTGGAGGACTTTTCGGAGTCGTCACGAGTAACTCAAAGTTTGTAAACAACCATAACAAGGGAAAGGTCAGCTTCGAAGGCGGCGAAGCGTTTGTTGGCGGTGTTGCCGGTTTGCTTTACGCTTATTCAACAGATGAAGTTCTTAAAAATGTTTCTAACGAGGGGTCCATTGATGTCAAATGCGAAAAGGGCTTTGATAACGATGTCGGCGGCTTGTTTGGACGATATTCCTATGGGCATGCATCTGAACTTGTGAACAAGGGAAACATCAACGTACAATCGAACTGCTATGATATTAGAATTGGCGGCATTATTTCAAATTATATAGACATCTATAATCTAGATTCGTTGGAACTTGTATCGGTCACCAACGAAGGCGAAATCAAACTTGAAGCCGACACCGTAAATGCAACGGCCTATATTGCCGGTATTTTCGCTGATGACTCAAGCATGAAAATAAATGTCGTAGATGCGACGAATACAGGAAGCATATCAGTGAACATTCCCAATGGAGAGAGTTCCTATGTTGGAGGAATTGTGTCGTTTGCAAATACGGCGCATATGGAATCCTGCGTCAATCGCGGCGAAATAAGAGTCCATGGCGGAAGCATTTTTGTAGGCGGAATTGCTGGTTTGTCCAACACTATTCAGGATACATCCGTAACAATTGACAAATGCGGAAACGAAGCTGATATCTACGCATCAAAAACGGCTAACTATTCAAAAAATCTGTACATGGGCGGCCTAGTTGGATTAAGTACCGTGCTGAGGATGGACAACTCCTACAATTCAGGGCACATTCATGCTGGTTATGGAATGGACACGCCACAGGATTCAAGCATAACCGTCTATTCCGACTATGTTGGCGGGCTTGTAGGGTACATTTCAACGGCAGATGGAACAAGGCTTAAATCCCGAATGGACAACTCCGTCAATATAGGGGATATCTATTATGAAACGACATCCTTGTCGGCAAACCCTGTGGGAATCGGTGGTGTGATTGGCTTTGCGCACAATCATGAACTGACGCTGGAAAATGTGGCCAATTATGGTTCTATCTATACAGATGCTTCGCAGCCGACACTTTGGCTAGGCGGAATTATCGGTTTCTCCGGCGATACACTAATCATGAAGAATGCCATAAACGGTGGTTCTGTCGTAGTCGATGGTGATGCAGAGAATATGAAATACGGGAGCATTGTCGGGAACCCTCTTGGACAAACCACGTCCTATGCAATTAGCTCCGCCTTGGCCCACGGCAGTTTCTTTGGCAAGAATGACGAGCGTTATTTTGCAGATGCTTGGGATAGCGTGGTGGTTGATAATCAATGGGAAATCCTTGACACGAACGATGCCTTCGACAAACTCCATACGGCCGGTTTGATTACAGACACCTTGCCTGCCATGCTGAGTTCTGAAAATTGGGTTGCCGTCAAGGGATATTACCCGCAGTTGAAAACTCTCGCACAGTCGCCGGTGGAAGCCGTTCGCAAGATTAGCGCTCTCGGCGCAACGCCTGTTTATTTGGCAGCGTCGGATAGTGATTATGTACATGCCGACTCAATTGATAACGCATTCGTTGTTGCTTTGAAGGACGCTCTAGGCCAAAGCGTGACCTGGACTTCAAATGTGCCGCAGGTTTCATTGAATGCGGACACGGTGTCGTTTAAAGCATTGAACAACGATACAATGGCAGTCCTGACCGTTAAATCGGGTGATTTTGCAAAGTCGGTTTGGGTACACTTGATTGCCATAGAGAAAGCGGATTTAGATTTCTCGAAGGTTGCTTGGGATTATACTTCGCCGTTCACGTATGATGGGAAAACGAAGTCTGTGGCTCTGGAAGGGCTTCCCGCAGAGGTGACGGCGATTTATCACAATGCTTCGGAAAAAATTCCCGGAACATACGTTGCTTATGTGACATTGCAGTACGACTCGTCCCTGTACAAGATTCCCAATTTCAAGGACAGCCTGGAATGGACAATCAACAAGGATACGTTAAATCTTTCGAAGGTCAAATGGAATAAAAAGACCGAATACAAATATGATCATACAAAGCATTCTGTAAAACTTGAAAATGTTCCCAAGCAAGTTGCGGTTGATTATATCGATGCCACACACGAGAAACCGGGTGTGTACTATGCGAAGGCGATACTCCACTACGATACAACTTTGTACGAAATCAAGAACTACAAGGATTCTGTACTGGTCTGGAAAATTGTGGAGAAATCGTCCAAGATCGCTGCAGCAATTCCTGTATCGAACCGTGTGAACTTGATTTATCTGGGCGCAAGAACGTGGTCTTTGGTGTTCTCGCAGGCAGTCCCCGCCAATGCGAAAGTCTACGTAATTGGTATCGACGGCAAACGTGTTGCGGTAAAGACCTTGCGTGGCGAGCACAGTATTGAGTTGCAGGATATGCCGACAAATGGCATAGCCTTCGTCCACGTGGTTTATCCGGGGATGTCGAAGACATTCAGGGTGAATTTTTAAAGAATTCTATCTTAAAAAAAACTTACATACCGAAGAATATGCCTGAAAAGAACCGGCATTATTCGACGGTATGTTTTTTTATAGACAAAAACATATTGTTTTCTACATTGTAAGCCGTATGGTGTGTTGATTGTTAAGGATAGTGGGTATGCCAATATTTTTTTTGCTGATAGTAATGCTCTTTGCATTTTCTGCATGCGGAGACGATTCCGGGAGTTCTGCTGATTCTACGGATAGCGAACTGGAATCCAGTTCGGGTAAAAAATCCCGTTCATCCAGTTCTGGTTCTCTCACCAGCGCTACAACGATTATCGATTCCGATGCCAAGGACATCCACATTAATACTCCCATAGATGACGAATTTGTTGATTCTATTACTGGGGACGTCTACAAGATACGTACGCTTGGGATCTATACTTGGACAACTGAGAACATCAATATAAAGAACTCTGCGGTCAAAAGTACCTGTTATGCATACGACGATTCGAACTGCAAACCGTATGGTCGGCTCTATATGCTAAAAAATGCAGAAAAAATGTGCCCCGCAGGATATTCGATTCCAACAATTTCTGACTGGGAATATATAAAGAAAGTACATCCAAGTTCATTCTCCTATGCCGGAATCTGTTTCAAACGAGATACGCTAGAATGTAGTGCCATTGGGGATTCGGCTCAGTATTTGGCTTATGGTAATTACGCCATTGTGGTGGATTCGCTCGGCCACTTTTCACAGATCATGAGCAATGAACGGAGTTTTTATTCTTTACGTTGCATTAAGTATCGGACTATTGTCCAGGATACCGCAGACTTGCCCGATTGCAATCAAGATGGTTATTACAATTATCCTTCGATATATGTTGCCTCCAAAAAATTGAACTACATCTGTAGTAATGGCGAATGGGTGGCATCCAATGGAGTAAGCTCCTGTCAAGTAAGCGAAGAGGGTGAAAAGTATTTGATAGATTCTCTTGTTTATATTTGCAAGTCCGGACTATGGAAATTGACAACTCCTGAAGATGCTGGCGTCAAATGCACCAAGAAAAATTTCCACGAGGAATATGTCGTAAACGGTGTTCGTTATGCCTGTATGGATACAGGTATGGTTAGGCTGCCTTTCCCCGAATCGGAACTGGGACTGTGTACTCCAAAACTCGATGGAACGTTTGCTAAAACGGATTCAGTTACCTACTATATTTGCGATAGTACGCGATGGATTGTTGCAAATATTACTGATGTACTTGGAGAATGTGATTCGACTCGCCAGAGCAAAATAGGCACGTTCAAGAACGAATCCTATACCTGCCACGGCACAATTTGGCAAAAAAGTTCGCAGGTAGAGTTGGATTTTGGAGGATGCACCAATAAGTTGCAGGATTCCGTACGTCAGGACGAACGTGGTTATATCTACACTTGCATAAACAACTACTGGAAACAAAAAAGTTCAGAAGAAATCCTAGGGGCTTGCCAAACAGACAATAATGGCAGTATCAGCAAATTCGGCCCGAACACTTATATATGCACCGACTATGCCTGGGATCCCCTTGACGCTTTGGACTCTGCATTGGGCAACTGTACGAAAGAGAACCTTGCCGATAGAAGCGAGTACAAGGGAGCTTCCTACTTCTGCAAATACAGCAACCAGTATGAATGGTCGAAGGCGACCGACGAAGAAGAACGTCTGGGATATTGCCCCAATAAAAAAACCTTCACAACAGAAGTAGACGGAATTTTGTACAAATGCGATTTTGGAACATGGATGGAAGCGGAATTGACTGAGGCCCTCTCCAATTGCAATTCAGACGAAGGCATAACGAAAATATACAAGGGAACGGAGTACGTTTGCGATACCACTGCATACAACAATAAAGGGCAATGGTACGCCATGACAACGATAGACTCCATTTTAGGGGAATATTGCCGGTCTGCAATCTTTAACAAGGCTGTGATGCACGGCAACGACGTTTACGTATGTCGCAAGGGCCTCAATGGTAAAGCGAATTACTGGGGCACGGGAACGATTGCGGACTACCTGGGGAAATGTACCAAGGATCGTCTAGGTGCCCGAGGATTTAATGGCATTGACACATGCGTGTGCGTAGATAACGTATGCAACGATAACCGCAAGACCAATTACACCTATAACGGCAAGGATACGAACGTATGCGTCAACGTCAACAACGGCTATAACTGGGTGCCCATCATTCGCGACAGTATCGTCGACAAGCGCGATTCTGAAGTCTACGGAGTCCTGACCTTCGGAACGCAGAAATGGCTGAACCGCGAACTGCATTACACGTTAGAAACCGCCTACTCCAGCGAAGGGTACCTGCTGACGCACTATCCGGAAGAATTTCTCCATACGTACTACTATTACTATACATGGGACGACGCATTCGGCAATGGTTCGGATATTTGCCCAGAGGGGACGCACATCCCGTCGGAAGCGGAATGGACAACGCTCTTTGACTACGTCAGTACAAACTTGACTACAGAAGGATTCGACGTATTGTTCTCCATCTCGCGCAACAACAGTACGCTAACCAATTTGTACGGGCTTTCTCTTAAACGGAGGGGCTTTGTTGACATGGACTATTTCGGCCCACGCGAAGGAGCCCCAACCAACATGACCAATCCTCTCAACGCCAATTTGGCGGGGAACGACGATATTTCGAATATGTTCTACTGGATTACCGGTTCTGGAAATTCGAGCAGCACAGGGAACGTCGTGCACGCAGACTCGAACAGCCATATAAGCTACGAAGACGATGCCCTGAAAGTGGATGCCTACATGATCCGCTGCATTCTGGACTGACCTTTAGCGGGGGCGACCCCTGTAGCGCCTCGCGGCTAGCAGGCCCGCCTCGAACAGGGCATACGACGGCAAGCCGAGAATCAGCTGGCTCACAATGTCGGGGGGCGTAAGGAGTGCCGAAAGCAGCAGAATGCCCACTAGCACGTAGGGGCGTTTGTTGCAGACGGTCTCGTAGCTTACCACGTCGGCGCGCACAAGCGCATACGTCACCAGCGGGAACTGGAACATGCAACCGAATGCAAACGAAAGCCAAAGCGAAAGGCTGACCAAGTTTGACACGCCGAAAACCGGCAGTAACGTTTCCTCCGCAAAGCTCATGCCAAAGCGTACGACCAACGGGAAACACACGACAAGGCAAAAAGCTACGCCCGCAATAAACAAGCCGCTGGTAAGCCATGCGATAGAACGGACAAATTTCCTTTCGTTGTCGTAAAGAGCGGGGAGTACGAACTGCCAAATGTTCCACGCGATGGCGGGGGAGCATACAACGCAATCGAGGAGAGCGGCAATTTTGACTTGCAGCAGGAACACTTCCATCGGTGAAAAATAATGGAGCTTGATTCCTTCTTGCAGTGCGATTTGTGCACAAAACCAGTCTAGAACGTAGGGTGATGCCCAAAAAAGCGGGATAATTCCGATAGCAAGTATTGCAAGCGAGCGCAACAGCATTTGCCGGAGCGACTCAAGGTGAGAAATCAAGTTGGCTTCCTGATCCTGCTGGCTGGGCATACTGGAGGTCAGAACCTGCTAATCCTTTTTCTCTTCGGCTTCGGCAGCCTTTTCGACTGTCTTTTGCAAGTCTTCGGCTTCTTCCTTCAGGGCGTTTTTTGCCTTCTTGTACTCATTCTGGGCACGGCCGAGCGAACGAGCCAGTTCAGGAATGCGCTTGGCCCCGAACAAGAGCAAGACCACCACCACGACCAGGATGATTTCGGGTATTCCTATTGACATAAAAGACCTTCTTTTTTACGAATATAACAACAATAATAAAAAAAACGCACCCATGAACCGGAAAAGTGCTACATTAGCTCATAAAGGATGCTATTTCACTTTGGGGCTATCTTGAAACGTCGTCAAAAAAAGCGCACCCCCATGAACCGCTCGCAGATGATGCAAGCGGTCCGTTCGGAGAATACCAAGCCCGAAATGATGGTGCGTCAAGCGCTTTTTCGCGCCGGATTCCGTTACAAACTCCATCGCCATGATTTGCCGGGCTCGCCTGACTTGTTTATTCTCAAATACGGAGTTGTGGTTTTTATTAATGGGTGCTTTTGGCACCAGCACGGCTGCAAGTTTACGAGCCGTCCCAAGAGCAACTCCGATTTTTGGAACGAAAAATTTACGAATAACATTGTCCGTGATATCAAGACAAGTTGGGAATTGTCGCTGCAAGGCTATCGTATAGCAACTGTTTGGGAATGTTCCATCAAAAACGATTTTGAGCGTACCCTGGAGCGCCTCAAATCTTTTATTGTGGGGGATGAAGAATCCATTGAAATTTAAGGTACGTTTCGTTGCCGATATAAATTGAGGACTTTGGATGGATTCTTATTGCGCTAAATACGTAAAGTCAAGGTTTTCCCTAGGTAGAATTTTTTTTGAAAATGAAATTTAACAAGTTCCCACGGGAAAAGAAAGAATATATTTTTCATCTTTTGGAAAGTCTGCTGTCTTTTTACCTATATTTCCAGATGTAAGATTAACCTTAAACCACTGTTTACTGATTACTAACTATGGCTGAATATACAGAAAAAATGGACAAGGCTATCGAGGCCACCGAACGTGAATTTTCCAAGATCCGTGCCGGTCAGGCATCGCCCGCTATCCTCAACGATGTGCGTATCGACTACTATGGTACGCCTACCCCGATTTCCCAGGTAGCGAAGGTCTCCGTTCCCGAGCCGCGCATGCTGCTCGTCTCTCCGTGGGAAAAGACCATGGTCGACCCGATTGAGAAGGCGATTCTCGCCGCGAACATTGGCCTTACCCCGATGAAGGACGGCAACTGCATCCGCGTGTCCCTCCCGATTCTTACGACGGAACGCCGCCAGGAACTCGCGAAGCTTGCCCGCAAGCATGCCGAGGAAGGCCGTGTGGCAATCCGCAACATCCGTCGCGATGCAAACGACGCTCTCAAGAAGAACAAGGAACTGCCGGAAGACGAGGTCAAGAAGCAGCAGGACGAAGTTCAAAAGGCAACTGACAAGGCCATCGCCGAAATCGACCGTCTGCTTGCCGAGAAGGAAGCGGACATCCTCAAGGTGTAGTCCGGGGTTTGCTGTGGCAAATCAGCTTAGACATGTCGCCATCATCATGGACGGCAATGGGCGTTGGGCCCGGAGCCGCGGTCTTGAGCGATTCCTGGGCCACCGCAAGGGAACCCAGGCAACAATCGATGCGGTAGAAGTCGGCGTGAACCTGAAACTGGAGCACATGACACTCTATGTGTTCAGTTCCGAGAATTGGGGCAGACCTTCCAAGGAAGTAGATTACTTGATGAACCTCCTTATAGAGATGGTGGTCAAGGAAATCCCCGACCTCATGGAAAAGAACGTGAAGCTCAAGGTTATCGGTAACATGGACCGTCTCCCTGAAAAGCCGCGCGCATCTCTCCAGTCCGCCATCGACAAGACGGCAAATAATTCGGGCATGCAGTTGAACCTCGCCATTTCTTATGGTGGCAGGCAAGAAATTGTAGATGCCACGAAATCTATTGCAGAACAGGTTGCTGCGGGAACTCTCCGCCCCGAAGACATTGACGAAAATTTGTTCGCAAAAAATTTGTACCTGAAGGGCGCTCCCGACCCGGATTTGGTTATTCGTACGGGTGGCGAATTCAGGCTTTCTAATTACCTGCTCTGGCAGGCCGCCTACAGCGAGTTCTATGTAACAGAAACGCTGTGGCCGGACTTTACTCAAGAGGAATTTTTGAAGGCTGTCGAGTTCTACAAGACTCGCCAGCGTAGATTTGGGAAGGTCCTTGATGAATAACTTGGCTGTTCGTCTCCTGTTTGCGGCTGTGGCAATTCCTGTCGCTCTTTTTTGTATCTGGTTCGGTGACATCTCTCGAATTTTCTTGATGTGCTTCTTGGGTGGCATCGGCGCCTGGGAATGGGCGAAGATGGTGGGTAAGATGTACAAGGGGCCGGACATGCGTTACCTTTCGCTGGCATCGGCTGTGGCGTTCATGTTGGCGTGGGTGTTCTCTAAAGGGGGCTTTTTCGGTTGCGCCGCGGTTCCCGCTGTCATGGGGCCCACGGCAGTCTTTATTCTCGGAATTTATATAGCGATTGGCTTTGCGAAAGTTGACATCGCCAACCTCTTCCCTTGGCTTGTGCTGCATATTGGAGCGCCTCTGTATCTTGGATTGTGGGGCGGAGCAAGCATCCTTCTTTTGGGTTCTGGTCAAGGTTTCGAGCACTGTTATGGTTTTTTGCTTGTGCTCTTGTCCATGTGGATTTGCGATTCCGTTGCTTACTTTTTCGGGAAATTTGCAGCCGGTAAAGGGCCGTTCGGCAGGCACGCATTTGCCCCCTCTATCAGCCCCAAGAAGACATGGGAAGGCTCGGTTGCCGGGACAATCACCACGATTGCCTTTGTCGCCTATTTTGCACCTGGCGCCCTCGCCAGTTTCAATGTGCAGATAACGCTGCCGGTGGGCATCGCTCTTGGCTTGTTGATTGCCGCCTCTGGGCAGGCGGGAGACTTATTGATGAGCGCACTCAAGCGTTGGAGCGGGACAAAGGATTCCGGCTCGATTTTCGTCGGTCATGGCGGCGTGCTCGACCGTTTTGATTCGTTCTTCCTTGCGGCTCCGACCCTTTATCTGGTTCTGGAATTCCTGCAGAAAATTTCGTAGGAACCCTACTTTTTAATCGGTTTTACCCCCCTCCCTTTTTAGGGGAGGGGGATGTTTTTTTGGCTACTTTTTTTTGTTGTATTCTTCCATATACATCGCAAGGTAGTCGATGACACCCGATTCGGCTCCCTTAACAGGAATATAGCGCAGGTTGTTCTGTTCGTCTGCGATAATAGCAAGGCCCGCGATATAGTTTATCCAGTGATAGTCTTCATAATACTTGAGGGCGACCTTTTTCTCGGAGCCGAACACGGCAAGCGGCATCACCAAGATGTCGTGTGAAACCATGATGCTCACGCGCTTCCATTTGGATAGGTTCTTGAGGATGACGGTTT
>JAEEGI010007031.1_pt1 | contig 25309 bp, 19 predicted proteins | sample 8958751 | NCBI WGS metagenome assembly JAEEGI01 (sample SAMN16246545, study PRJNA631951) | gut metagenome | biome: gut microbiome; feature: rumen; material: KS-attached | host: Bos | place: Iran: Karaj | collected 2018-10
TTATCATCCCTATCGCAACCGCGAGTGGATGAAAAAGGACGAATGCGCCACATGTAAGTATTTCCGCTACTGTCAAGGCAACGGTATGCATCTGCGCGATGGTAATGGTAAACTCTTGCTTTGCCACTTGCGTCGCCTGCAAGAAACCTAATAAATTTTCTTAGGCAGGAATAAAAAAAGATCCTTTTCAACTTAATATTTCTTCGATTTCTGCGTATTATAGATGTATGATACGCTCAGAATTCGAACATATCGCTGCGCAGTTGCGCCAGAGAGTGCTGAAAGTCGGACTTGACTTCTTCGGCAACAAAGAGGATGCAGAAGATGCTGCTCAGGAGACGATGGTGCAACTTTGGCGCTATCTGGAGCACATCGATGCTGGGCGTAATGTCGAAGCTCTGGCCGTCAGAGTGGCAAAGAACTGTTGCGTCAATATGTATCGCAGACAACAGCGAAAAGCAGATGTGGTCAATATCGACCAGCAAAGTGTCAAGCAGCAGGAATCCAGCAACTCACCACAAGAACAGTTAGAGGCAAAGGACACACAACGGATGCTTTCAGAAGCACTCGACCTGCTGAAGCCTCGAGAACGCCAACTCTTCGAGATGCGCCAAATAGAAAGTCTCTCGGTAGAGGAAGTCTCTGAGCAGACGGGCATTCCCAAACCCTCTGTCATAGCTATGGTCTCAGCAGCACGAAAGAAAGTATTCACAGAATTAACAAGGAGGATGAAGCAATGACGAACAAAGACATACAGAAACTAATTGATAACTATCTCGCAGGCGAGACCTCGCCAGCAGAAGAGCGCCAGCTGGCGCTAGAACTGCAGCAGCATCAGGATATCCCTGATGACTGGCAGGTCGTTCGCATGATGCTCGGCGAACTCACTCTTGGTGAGGCTGAATACGATGCCATCATGGCCCAGCGCCATCACAAACCCTCTGCCGTGATCATCGTCCTGCGTATCATCTCGTCGGTAGCCGCCATCTATCTGATAGGTCTTTTCTTCTGGCTTCAACAGGAGCCGGTAGCCAAGGTGGAAACTGCATATAATAATAAGGTGGAGAAACAACAGCCTGCCCCACAGCCGGCATACTGCACAGAAGGAACACCCCGGGAAATCCTGATGTGCTATCTGGAACACAGGGAGGCACAACCCGATACTTACAAACAATTAAAACGAATGAGCAATGAAAACAAATAGATTTTTGTTAGGTCTGATAGCCACAGTGCTGTTGACCTCATGTAATGCAGACGAATCCAGCATGCTGACCATCATCAACGAGGATGGCACTTGTAGTCGGGAAATCTCATTCCATCCCTCTCCCCAAGGTGTTATGGCCAAGGCAGACGAACCCATTGAAGACCAATGTCTCCACTTTGGGACAGACTGGAAACGTACTTGGTCTGTCGTAGGTGAGGATTCACTGAACCATGCAGTACCGATGAGCCGAGAGCAGTGGGACAGTCTGCAACGCGCCTATCCCAAGCAAAACGTCGCCAGCAAAATCCTGCTGCATTGCAAACGCGATTATCAGTCAGTCGGCGAGATGAGCGACTCATTAACGCATTTGATCGAAAAACTGTTTAACGCAAAGAGTACGTTGGAGAAGCATTTCAAGTGGTTCTATACGGACTATGTCTTCGAAGAGACTTTTTCCCTGCTTGACTCCAAACAGTATTTCCCCATTCCCATTGAGGAATATCTCAGTGCCGATACGGCGTCCTATTGGTATACGGGACTGCCTGACCTGACGAAGGGTCTCACTGGGGCAGAACAGAAAGAGATGCTCGACGGTATTGAGACGAAAGTCAGCCAGTGGCTCAATGCCAATGCCTTCGCCTACGTCTACGACTATATTGGTCAGGTCTATTATAAGGAGTTGAAGAATCCTCCCGTCAGCCAAGAGCAGTTCTTGGCTCTGAGGGACACCCTCGTCAAACTGCCTGCCGTCCAGAATATGTCATTGGAGAAAATGGGCGAGCAGATCAGCGGCATCCTGCGGGACTACTATCATTCGGATATGTATTCGAATCTGTCACTCTTTCATGACAATGAAAAACTGGAATGGGTGATGAACCAAAAGTATCGCGGATATAAACTCCTGACCACGATGATGGCGTTCCATTACAACCTTGTGATGCCAGGTAAGGTACTCGATAGCGGCATAGGTACTGCTGAGGGCCATGTGATTCACTATAAGTTCTCTGCCGAGCGGCTGATTCCCCACGACTACGTCATCACCGCCACTTCGCGCGTGACTAACATCTGGGCCTTCGTTGTGACGTTCTTCGTCATCGCTATTGCCGTCAGTAGTTTCTTCTATCGCAAGAAGAACAAATAAGACTTAAAGTGGTTATTGGATAGAATCCGTCATTTCAGCATTGGGAGCAGCCGTAGAAAGCGAGTCTGCTCCCTCAAGCGTGGCTTGAAGGCTGGTGCTGACGCTGTCTGCATAGGCACCATCCTGGTATTCTCTGGGAACAGGTCCATAACAGGCTGAGAATACGAATGCCGCAGAGCCAAAGCCCAAGATGCTCAGAAGTTGTCTGAAGAAACGGCTATTGAAAAACTTCTTTTTCATCTCTTTCCGATTTTTCGGCAAAGATAGGAAAAATCTCCCGTTCCACCAAAAATCAACGCTTAAAGATGCTTAATTCGGTTAAATAATCTTAAATCAACACATAATTATTAATTATCAATTATCAATTATCAATTATCTTCGTACCTTTGCAGTCCGATTTAGGGGAGAGACTTAGAATCCCCGTGAAATGTTGTGTGAATAGCGGCGTCTTTGGCCGGGCGTAGCGGTTCGGGAATCAGCGTTTCTTACGTTCGTTAGACTTGCAGCCGGGAGTTAGACCTCGGATGTGGGTTTATGTGCGTACATTAATTAATAAGTTAAACTGTTTTTTAGTAGTAAAATTAAAAATGAACACTTTAAGTTACAAGACTATTTCCGTGAACAAGGAAACAGCGAAGAAGGAGTGGGTGGTGATCGACGCCACAGACCAGGTTGTTGGTCGTCTCGCTTCTAAGGTAGCAAAGCTGATTCGCGGAAAGTACAAGCCAACTTTCACTCCGCACGTTGACTGCGGTGACAACGTCATCCTTATTAACGCTAATAAGGTGGTATTCACTGGTAAGAAAGAGACCGACAAGGTCTATACCCGCTACACAGGTTATCCTGGTGGTCAGCGTTTCCAGACTCCTGCCGAGCTGCGCAAGCGCAATGGTGGTGTGGAGAAGTTCCTCCGTCACGCCGTGAAGGGTATGCTGCCAAAGGGTCCTCTGGGACGCAGCCTGCTGAACAACCTCTACATCTACGAGGGTACAGAACATCCGCACGAGGCTCAGAAGCCGAAGGCAATTGATATTAACCAGTATAAATAATAAGGAAAGATGGAAGTAATTAACGCAATAGGTCGTCGCAAGAGCTCAATTGCCCGCGTATATGTTTCTGAGGGTACTGGCAAGATCACGATCAACAAGAAAGATTTAGAAGTTTATTTCCCGTCAGCAATCCTGCAGTATGTGGTGAAGCAGCCGCTGAACCTTCTGGATGTTGCTGAGAAGTATGACATCAAGGTAAACCTCGACGGTGGTGGTTTCACTGGTCAGAGCCAGGCTCTCCGCCTCGCCATCGCTCGCGCCCTGGTGAAGATTAATGAGGAAGACAAGAAAAAGCTGAAGGATGCAGGTTTCATGACACGTGACAGCCGTGAGGTAGAGCGTAAGAAGCCAGGTCAGCCAAAGGCTCGTCGTCGCTTCCAGTTCAGTAAGCGTTAATCTTGACTGTAGAGTTGAGACTATAGATTATAGACAAAACGCTATTGAACTATGTTTAGTATCTAAACCCGTTGGATTCTTTTGGACTACCATCGGGCTGATTCTAACACAAGTAAGAATTAAAAAGAAAGTAAACAATTAAAAAAGAAGAAATCAAAATGGCAAGAACTAATTTTGACCAGTTGCTGCAGGCCGGCTGTCACTTCGGCCACCTGAAGCGCAAGTGGAACCCCGCAATGGCTCCCTACATCTATACCGAGCGTAACGGTATTCATATCATTGACCTGCACAAGACCGCAGCCAAGATCGACGAGGCTGCCGACGCTCTGAAGCAGATTGCCAAGAGTGGCAAAAAGATTCTGTTCGTCGCTACTAAAAAACAGACCAAGGAAGTAATCGCCGAGAAGGCCACCAGCATCAACATGCCTTACGTGATTGAGCGCTGGCCCGGTGGTATGCTCACAAACTTCCCCACGATCCGCAAGGCCGTGAAGAAAATGGCGAACATCGATAAACTGATGAATGATGGTACTTTCGGTAACCTGTCAAAGCGCGAGCTGCTGCAGATCACCCGTCAGCGTGCCAAGCTGGAGAAGAACCTCGGTTCTATCGCCGACCTGACTCGTCTGCCAAGCGCTCTGTTCGTGGTTGACGTACTGAAGGAGCAGATTGCTGTTCGTGAGGCTAACCGTCTGGGTATCCCCGTGTTCGGTATCGTTGATACCAACTCTGACCCCAACAACATTGACTTCGTGATTCCTGCAAACGATGATGCAAAGGACAGCGTAGAGGTGATCCTCAACGCTTGCTGTGCTGCTATCGCTGAGGGTATCGAGGAGCGTAAGGTTGAGAAGGCTGACGAGAAGGCTGCTGATGCTCAGGAGGATGTAGAAGAGGTAAAGCCCAAGCGTGCTGCTGCCCGTAAGGCTCGCAAGGATGCTGAGGCTCCCGCTGCCGAGGAGGCTGCCCCCGCTGCTGAGGAAGAGGCTCCCGCCGCAGAATAATTAATAATTAATAATTCAAAATTCATAATTAAGAAAAATGGCTATTTCAATTGACGATATCAAGAAGCTTCGCGCTATGACCGGTGCTGGTCTTGCTGACGTAAAGAAGGCACTGACAGAGGCTGAGGGCGACTTCGACAAGGCCAAGGAGCTCCTCCGTGAGCGTGGCCTCGCTATCGCTGCTAAGCGTAGCGACCGTGAGACTTCTAATGGTTGTGTACTCGTAAAGAGCGTGAATGGCTTCGCTGCTATGCTGGCTCTGAAGTGCGAGACCGACTTCGTGGCAAACGGTGCAGACTTCATCGCACTGACCCAGAGCATCCTCGATGCAGCTATTGCTGCCAAGGCTGCTGACCTTGAGGCTGTAAAGGCTCTCGACATCAACGGTCAGACCGCTCAGGAGGCTGTCACACAGCGTTCTGGTATCACTGGTGAGAAGATGGAGCTCGATGGTTACCTCGTACTCGAAGGCGACAATGTAGAGGTTTACGATCACATGGGTAAGCACACCCTGTGCACCATGGTTCAGACCAACATTGCTGCTGCCGAGGTAGGTCACAAGCTGGCCATGCAGGTAGCTGCCATGAAGCCCGTAGCTCTCGACGCTCAGAGCGTTGACCAGAAGATTCTCGACGAGGAGTACAAGACCGCTGTTGAGAAGACCAAGCTCGAGCAGGTAGAGAAGTTCGTTGAGATGAAACTGAAGAAGGCAGGCATCAACCCCAACCTCGTTGACTCAGAAGATCACATCGAGAGCAACATGGCTAAGGGTTGGCTCACTCAGGAGCAGGCTGACGAGGCTCGCAAGGTTATCGCCGATGCAAAGGTAGAGGGTGAGGCTCAGTTGAAGATGCAGATGATTGAGAACATCGCCAAGGGTCGTGTGAGCAAGTTCTTGAAGGAGAACTGTCTCGTTGACCAGGAGTTCCAGTTCGGTGACGGCGACAAGCAGACTGTTTCACAGTGGCTCGCTGCTCAGAACAAGGAGCTGAAGATCGTTGCTTTCAAGCGCTTCACACTTGTTGCAGAGTAATCTCTCAACACACATAAAAAGAGTCGGCATTGCCTTTATAGGCAGTGCCGATTTCTTATAAATAGGCCTGAAAAGCCACAAAACTTAAAAAAAAGTAACATTTATTTGGTAGTTTCGATAAAAAACCTTAACTTTGCCACCAAATTGCGAACTCTTGCAAATATAACCTAAACAATGGTACAGGAAGTCAAAACATTTGCTAACTGGCAAAGACGATTTCTGCTGTCACTCGTGATATGCCTCTCTGTGCAGATGAGTTTTGCACAGATGGGAAAGCTATTTGATGCAGACAAACAGTTATCCAGCAGTTTTACCAGTCAGGTATATCTCGACCACGACGGTTTTATCTGGGTAGCTACCCGTAACGGTCTGAACAGATATGACGGTTATAAATTCCATATCATCAAAAGGGAAACGAACCTACAGAACGGAATGGCCAGCAATTATGTGAACTGTATCATTCAGGATCAGTCAGGACTCTTTTATCTGGGTATGTATGGTGCTTTGCAGACCTATGATGGTGTGACGTTCCGTGATGTAGAGGTTAAGGATATAGAAGGAAATGTGGTACCCTGCTATATGACCTGTTTCCTGCTACGTAAGAATGGCGAGATTCTGGCAGGAACCTCTGGACATGGTTTGCTGAAGGTCATCGACAGAAGTCATGCTAAACAGCAAAACGGTCCGTTGAAAGACGTACTGACCATTCATGCCTTGGAGGAAGATCGTCAGGGGCATGTTTGGATCGTCACTGACAGTCATGGTCTAATCGAATATGACGGTAAGACAGCTAAGAAATACTTCGTTTCCGAAGATCAGCGCACGACGATGCGGCAGGTTCGTCTGGATCAGGAGGGTAACCTCTATGTCGGTACTTCCAATCATGGTGTATATGTGCGTTCTGCCAAAGGTGGCGAGTTTAAGCATTTGGAAGTAACGGGCAACAAACAGGTTTCAGCGCTTTACTGTCGTAAGGATGGGCGTATGATGTTTGGTTACGACGGATTAGGAGTAGCCATCTACGACCCCAAGACAGGACAGTTGGAAGATAATCCTTATTACAACCGCGAGGTGAATCTCGCAATGAGTAAAGTCTACTCTATCGTTGAGGATGTGAGCGGAAATGTCTGGCTGGGTCTGTTACAGAAAGGTATCTATATGGAACCTAAGTCCACGATGGGATTTGGCTATATGGGTTATAAGTTGGGCTCCCGTAATGTAATAGGACAGGCCTGCGTCATTAGTAGCATTATTGACAGCAAAGGCAGATGCTGGGTAGGAACGGATAAAGACGGCATATACTGTCTGGACAGCTCACATCGTCTGTTAAAGCATTTCAAGGAGGGCTTTCCTGGGTCTATCATGAGTATTGCCGAAGACTATGCCGGACGTATCTGGGTGGGCAGTTATGGCGAAGGTTTCGGTTATATTGATGCTGATGGACAAGCCTATCATAAGCACCCGTTATATCACAATTCAAGTATCTTTGGTATTGTGGCTACGAAGGCGGGGGATATATGGATTGGTACCATGGGACAGGGTCTGCTACGTTTTGATGCGTCGGGCAATCTGTTGAAAACCTATACCTCCAATGGAAAGACGCCTATAGATCCGAAAGCCAACTGTATTGTCAACGACTATATCTCAAAGATTTCTGTTTCACCAGACGAAAAGCGTGTCTATGCGGCTACTACGATGGGTGTCTGTTGTCTGGATATTGCGAAAGACAGTTGGATAAGCACTTTCGGCAAGAATTGTCTGAACTATGGTTCACCTACGCGTATTGCCAAGGAATATAGCGGGCGAGTGTGGATTGGTACTAACGATGATCTGCTTAGTTTCGATCTTCTCAAGAAGGAACTCAAGACATATGCGTTGGAGAAAGGCATAGCCGATAATGGCATCGGAACTATCGAACAAGACAAGGAAGGGAAGTTGTGGCTTGGAACAGAACACGGCCTTTGCTGTTATGATCCCAAGACCGATCTCGCTCAGAGCTTCTTCGTTGATGATGGTCTCCAGTCGAATGAATTCTCTGACGGTGCCTCTTGTTCCATCGACAGAGGGCATATGATGGTGATGCTCTTTGGTGGTGTCGCTGGTATTACATGGTTCTCTCCAGAACAGATTCGCCAGGTGCCATGGGATGCAAAGGTAAGACTGGTGTCGTTTATCGTCAACCAGCAGCCGATCAATAGCAATTCCAGATCCGGTAGTTATCAGATCTGTGATACGACGGTCATTGCTGCTGACCGTTTCGAGTTGAGTCATCAGGATAATCATTTTGCGATTCAGCTCTCGACGCTGACGTATGATAATCCAGAACATATTATTTATTCTTATAGTATCAATGGTGAGACTTACACCCGACTGCAGCCTGGTGTGAACGAATTAACCTTCACTCATCTGTCGCCAGGAACCTATCGTTTCCGTATCAAGGCTGAGCGTAACAACATTGAGACTCCTGAGAAGACGTTTACAGTGATTATACACAGTCCCTGGTATCGTTCTGCATGGGCTTATTGTCTTTACCTTATTGCTTTTGGTATCCTCGTTTGGCAGCTGATACTGAATCGCAGGCGTAAGGAACAGACCCGCTTACGTATCCAGGAGCATATCCATGCTGAGGAGATGAGTGATGCAAAGTTGCGTTTCTTCATGAATATCAGTCATGAGATCCGTACGCCGATGACGCTGATTGTTACACCGCTGCTTTCGCTTATTAAGAATGAGGACGATCCGCACAGAAAGGGTGTCTATGAAACCATCAAACGTAATGCAGAACGAATACTGAACCTCATCAACCAGATGATGGACCTCCGTAAGATTGACAAGGGACAGATGCAGATGCGAATGATGGAGACCGACCTTGTTCCGTTTGTCAAAGAAATCTTCGAACTCTTCCAGAGTCAGGCTAAAGCCAAACGTCTGACCTTCAATTTCGAGCACGACACCGAGTCCCTGCCGATATGGATAGACCGTCGGAATTTCGACAAGGTCATTATGAATATCCTATCCAATGCCTTCAAGTTCACGCCCAGTGGTGGTGAGATAGGTATCCGTATTACTCATGACGATAATGATGCCACAATCGCAATCAGAGACAACGGTGAAAAGATACCTGAAGATAAACTGGACAAGATCTTTGAACGCTTCTATCAGACCGTCTCAACGGTCAACGACAGAAACGTGGGAACAGGTATTGGTTTGGACCTGACACGCTCATTGGTGGAGTTACATCATGGCACGATCTCTGCCCATAACCTGAATGAGGGCTGTGAATTCGTTGTTACCGTACCTCTGGGCAATGCCCATCTGAAGCCCGAAGAGATGATCTTGGAGGAAGAAGCCTCCAACTTCGTGGAGCCTATCATCGAAGAGACGGTAGAGGAATCGGATGCTCCGGTTATCGACCTGCCATCTAATTACAAGATGACAATAGTTATTGCAGAAGACGACGATGAAATCAGAGGCTATCTTGAGAATGAGTTGAGTAAAGATTACGATGTCAGAGCCTGTACCAATGGTCGTGAGGCCCTGTCAGAAGTTCTCCATACGAAGCCTGATCTGGTGGTCAGCGATGTGATGATGCCTGAAATGGATGGCAACACCCTTTGCTCGAAGATTAAGACCAACCCCAGCACTAATCATATCCCAGTGATATTGTTGACGGCCAAGAACCGTGACGAAGACAAGTTGGAAGGTCTTGAGACAGGTGCAGACTCCTATATCGTGAAGCCCTTCAATATGGACATCCTACGACGCACCATCATCAACCTGTTGAATTCTCACCGTCTTTTGCAGTTGAAGTACGGCCGTAATGACAGTCTGGAGGAACAGGTGGAAGATGTGAAGATGAAGTCGCCTGATGAAAAGCTTCTGGATCGTGTGATGGCAGCCATCAACGAGCATCTTGACGACTCAGACCTCAGTGTAGACATGATTGCCGAACAGGTTGGTATCAGCCGTGTTCACCTGCATCGAAAGATGAAGGAACTGACGGGTCAGACACCACACGACTTTATCCGCAACCTTCGTCTGAAGCAGGCTGCCAATCTCTTGGCTAACCACGGTATGAATGTGACGGAAGTGATGTATGCTTGCGGTTTCTCCAACTCCGCTTCGTTCTCAACGGTGTTCAAGAAGTTCTACGGCATGTCGCCACGCGACTACATGAAGGAGCACTACAAGCAGTCGCATTAAGTAGTGTCATTACTTAACGTCCGCGACGGAGGATGAATTCCACCATCCCTCTAAACAGCTGACGATAGTCATCCTTGATAAAGTCTATGTCAGACAAAAGGCTAAGGGCTTCTGTGGCATATTTCTCTGCCTGTGATTCTGCATAGGCGATGCTGCCATATATATCCATCAGGTCGCGGATATACTGTACAGCCTCTTCACGTTTCTGTTCACGAGGCAGACTGAGTGTTGCCTCAATGCGTTGACGCTCCTCAGGACTGCAATGGCTGAGGAGATGGAGTAGTATCAGCGTACGCTTGCCTTCGAAGATGTCGTTTAGCTTTTGTTTCTTTTGGCCTTCGAAGTCGCCTGTCAGATCCAACACGTCATCGCGGATCTGGAAACAGAGTCCCAACGGATAGCTGAACTTATAGATACGCTGCAACTGTTCATCTGTAGCTCCTGCCAGAAGGGCACCTAAGCGCAGAGGGCCTGCAATGGTATAATAGACGGTCTTACCACTGACGGTGAAGAGAACGTCTTCTTCCGTCATATCGTCCTTATTATCCTGTGTCCATTTAATTTCTGCATATTGGCCGAAGGTGGTGCGTCCCAGCATCAGGAAGAACTCGTGTTGTACCTTACGGGCTAGGTCGACGTCCAGCAGTCGGAAGTTCTCGCAGAGTACACGATGCATACACTCGTGCAGGGTATCGCCGGCATTAATGGCTATCTCTGAACTGACCAGATGATGCAGGGCTGGTTTCCCTCGACGTTCTAATGAGCCGTCTTCCCAGTCATCATGAATCAGGATCCAGTCCTCACTCATCTGCATGGCCGTTGCTGTATACACGGCCTTGTCGGCAGAACCGCTCATCGCTTCAGCCATCAGCATCACCAGCGCAGGACGCAAGTATTTTCCGCGACGGGCTGGGTAATCGTTGACGATGTCCCAGTGCTCGTCGAAGACAGAGATATACTTCTCCTGTCCCATCATGGCAACGGTCTGCCAATCTTCTTTCTTAAACTGTTGCAGACAAGTGTCTATGACTGAGCCTACACGCTCTTTTTGCTGTTCCAGGTAGTCATTAAAATCTTTGGTCATAATTATCTCATTTATATTTCTTTATTGGAATGCGATAGCCTACACCCAGCATCAAGTTGTTGGGGTAGTAGAAGTCATACAGGCTGTAGCCGATATGCAGATAGGTCCTTTGACTCATCGCCACCTTCAAGGCCAGCACTTCATAAAAGCCTTTGAAGTCTGTGGCGGCAGCATTAAGCACATTATGTCCGATGCCGAAGTTGATGGTGAAGTAGGGCATCACGAATTCTGCTCTGGCAGAAAGTCCTGCCGATACTTGTTTGTACCAGGCAGGTATATGGATGTCGGCATCTGTGCCGTTCCAATAGGTCTCTGTCAATGCTTTTTCGTCTAACTCGATATTCGAACCGTGATCATATTGTACATCCAACGATGCGCCCAAGTTTAACCAGTGGTTCATCCCATACATGGGATTGATGTTAAAGCCGATGACGCCAAACGTTCCTGGTATGGCGTAGGCGCCTTCTGTGGTATCCACACCTTTGCGTTTCCAAGCACCATAGAGGGTCACATCGGTATGCAGGTTCTTCTGAAAGGCAGGAAGTGGTCTGGAGTCTTCGTAGTCCAGATCTCTGTTGATATAGTAGGCCATTGACAGACGACCTTCAAAAGCGTTTAGACCAGCATTAGGCATCGAGGTGTTGCCATTGCTGTAATGGGTGAATGCTCCTCCCAGGTTCAAGTCCCAGTGGTTGGACAAGGCCCAGCGCAAATAGACATTGGCGTTGATATAGGCCGTCATCTTCGAACCGATCACATGGTTTTCTGGATGTTTGTCTTTGTCGTAGGGTTTCCAGCCGTATGTCAGACCGAAGTCCCATTCGTAGTTCAACGACAACCGTTTCGCCAGTGTGGCGATGGTAGCTCCTTGGAAGAGATAGGCCGATACAGGGTTTCCCAACTGGGGATTGAAATCGTGGATAGCTAATCCCACGCCTTGATAAGCTCCTTTGTAAATAAGAGCTTGTTCGGAGGTTCGTGGTGCTTGGAAGGCATACTTCAGCTTCGCGGCAAACGAGTGGTTCATCGTTCTTACCTCAGGGTTATTGCCTCGCAGGAATCTATTAGTATGCAGGATGAGGCCAGGTGCGGCTTCGGCCTCAATACGATGTATCAGAGTACTGTCGTTATCAGATGCAGCAAAGGCAGTAATGGTACCAACCATTACTGCCATTGTCATCAGATAACGTCTTATTCTCATTCTGTCTTCGGAGCCTCACCAATCAAGTCCATAAACTCATCGAGTTTTGGCGTGATGATGATCTGAGTACGACGGTTACGCTGCTTGCCCTGTTCTGTGTCGTTGTTGGCGATGGGGTTGTATTCACCACGTCCGCCAGCAGTTAAACGCTTAGGATCTACACCGTAGTCGTTCTGCAAGGCTTGAACGACTGATGAAGCACGAAGGGCCGAGAGGTCCCAGTTGTTACGGATGTTGGTCTTCGAGATGGGAACATTGTCTGTATTACCCTCGATAAGTACATCGTAGTCCTTATAGTCCTTGATAATCTTGGCAATCTTAGAGAGTGTCTCAGCTGCACGGGTATTAATCTCATAAGAACCGCTCTTGTAAAGCATATTGTCGGCCAGTGAGATATAGACCACGCCCTTCAGCACCTGAACGTCAACCTCCTTCATCTCTTCCTTCGAAAGCGAACGTGTCAGGTTGTTTGTCAGCACCATGTTCAGCGAGTCGCTCTTTGACTTCACCTCCACCAAGTGGCGGATATACTGGTTCGACTCATTGATCTGGTCTACGAGTTTCTCGATAGAGACATTGTTCTGTGAGGCATTTGTCAGACTCTTGTCGAGCGACTCCTGCAGTTTGGCATACTTCTGCTCAGCAGCCTTCAGTAACTGCTGCATACCCTTCTGCTGTTCTTCCAGGCTGGCGATGCGGGCATTCTTTGCTGCCAAGTCCTCTTTCGCACTCTGCAGACTTTCCGTCAGGGATTTATTCTCTGTCTGGCAGTTCACCAGTTCTTTCTTTGAGCCGCAACTGGTCAGCATCAGTGCTACTGCCAGTGACATAAACAATACATTCTTTTTCATATTCTTTATTCCTTTTGATTTGTAATTCGCTGCAAAGATACTTATTTTTTGGACATATGAACATAAGAACATGTATTTTTTTTGTTTCTTTTGTTCTTTTGTCTATAAATTTTATTATATTTGCACACAAAAACCAAATAAATGATGAAAACAATCAAATTTACACTCGTCGCGCTGTTTTTGCTCACAGTTCAGAGCATTTGTGCAGAAAGCCTTGAAAAGGGCGTATCCAAACAACTCGCTGAGCGTCGTAAGGCGGCCATCAGCAATGTAAAATACAATCTGACCTTCAACGTTCCCGCCGATGCCAAGAAGAAAGTGCTGGGCGAAGCCACTATCACTTTTGACCTCAATAGTAAGGACGATGTCATTCTCGACTTCCAGGGTCAATTCTCCGGACAGGTGCAGATTGGTAAGAAAAAACGTCCTGTGACCTATCAGAACGAACATATCATCATTCCCTTTAAATATCTGAAGATCGGTAACGTTGAACTTACCCTCGAGTTTATCTGTAACGATGATGCCTTGCACCGCAATGGTGATTATCTCTATACCATCTTCGTGCCTGATCATGCCCGTTCTGTATTCCCTTGCTTCGACCAGCCAGACTTGAGGGCAAGGTTTGAGACCAAGCTGAATGTGCCGAAAGGTTGGAAGACGATGACCAGCGATGGCCGTTACCCCATTCCCACCTATCTTTATTCCTTTGTGGCAGGCAACTTCCAGGAGAAGGCCGCCAATCGTGACGGACGTAAGATTCGTGCACTCTATCGTGAGACTGATCCTGCGAAAGTGCTACAACTGGAGAAGGTCTTCGATGAGGTTGCTCAGTCCTTGAAATGGATGGAGGGCTATACGGGCATCCAGTGTCCTTTTGAAGAGTACGGCTTTGTCGTACTTCCGGGTTATCAGTTCGGAGGCATGGAACATCCGGGTGCCATCCAACTCAGCGACCGTCGTATATTCCTCGGCAATAACCCATCGCAGGAAGAGGAACTCAGCCGCTCGGAGCTCATTGCTCATGAAACGGCTCACCTCTGGTTTGGTGATATGGTGTCACTGAAGTGGTTTGAGGATGTCTGGACCAAGGAGGTGTTTGCCAACTTCATGGCCTCGAAGATTACTCGTCGCCAATATTCGAAGGTTGATCACGATCTGAACTTCATGAAGACCTATCAGACGCGTGCCATCGCCATCGATCGCACAGAGGGAACCCATCCCATTGCGATGGATCTTGACAACCTGCGCAATGCCAGCATGCTCTACGATAATATCATCTACGACAAGGCCCCAGTCATGATGCGTATGCTCGAACGCACGATGGGCGCCTCTTCGCTCCAGAATGGTCTGCGTTCTTACCTCGCTCATAACTTCTTTAAGAATGCCTCGTGGGATGATTTGCTGACCATCCTCGACAACGAGAATCCTACTGCTGGCGTGCGCCAGTTTAGCGATGTCTGGGTGAAACAGAAGGGTATGCCTATCATTCATACCTCTTATAAAGACGGCAACCTTATCGTCTCACAGACCGATCCTTATGGTCGCGGACTCTGCTGGCGACAGAAGTTCCAGATACAGGTCATTTATCCCTTGGGCGCCAGCAAGACCGTCAACGTCGATATGCAGCAGCCCGTTATGATTTTTAAGCTAAGAGAGAAACCTGCGATCCTTATTCCTAACTACAATGGTCAGGGTTACGGACAGTTCACCCTCGATGATGAGTATATCAATCAGCTGCCCCTCCGACTGATCACCACGCGTAATAATCTCAACCGTTACACGCTTGTGGAGACCATCCATGAGAATTACCTGAGGGGTAAGGTCAACCCTGCTTATTTCGGTGAACTCTATCGTATGATGATGAGCGAGAAGGATCCGATGATTATGTCGGCAGCAGTCGATCACATGTTCAAGATTGCTTTCGACCTGACGCAAGCTCAGCGCAATACCCTCGAGCTTTGTATGATGGACCTGCTCGGCGAGAATAGACTGCCGGAGTGCCGTCAGGCGATTATCCGTAAGCTGGCCTCTAACATGACATCGCCAGGGGTTGTCGAGCAGATCCGCACGATTTGGGAGAAGCATAACGAGACGATCTTCAACGAACATGACTATATGAATATGGCCTATCGCTTGGCGATGCTCCAGCCTGACCGTTGGCAGGATATCCTCAACACAGAGCGCAGCCGTCTGCAGAGCGAAGATCTACGTAAGGAGTTCGACTATGTGAGTCGTGCATGTAATCCGGATGCTACCAAGCGTACAGAACTCTTCAACAGTCTTCTGAAGCCCGAGAACCGTCAGCAGGAGCCTTGGGCATTGCATGCTCTTGATCTGTTGTCGGCTGATATTTATGCCCCTGACAATATCAAATATATCACAGCCAGTCTGAACTCGTTGCAGTATCTCCAGCAGACCAGTGATATCTTCTTCCCCAGCAACTGGATGAAAACTGTTCTGGCTCATCAGAAGAGTCCTGCTGCCAAACAGGTCGTAGAGCAGTTCCTCGCTACGGACAAGAAACAGCCTGAGATCCTGAAGAACAAGGTCCGTGAGGCGGCTTGGGTTCTCCTGAAACAACAACCCTATGTTGAGAAGCAAAAGCCCGTTGTCGTCAGCAAGTCCAAGACTGCAGCAAAGAAAACAACCAAGAGATAACCATCATATCGGACCTTAAGGGAAGTCGGAAAAGGGTACTGAGGGTAACTTAGGAAAATAATTCGGAATAAGCAAACGTAATTCATAAATTCTTTGTACCTTTGCAGGCAAAATCAGAATACAATAATTTAAAAGGTATGATACGTTTCTTTCAGACCCCACAGAAATCGGTGATTGCAACGGAAGTTGATCACGTATTGAGTGAACAGGAAATCAAGGAATTAAACTGGCTTTATGGCGAGGCAACAATGCTCGAGGCTGACAAGTTGGAGGGCTACTACGTTGGTCCGCGCCGCGAGATGGTGACCCCGTGGTCGACGAATGCTGTTGAGATTACACAGAACATGGGCCTCAAGGGCATCAGTCGTATTGAGGAGTACTTCGCTGTGGCAAGCAAGGATGCTGAGCACGACGAGATGTTGCAGCGCATGTATAACGGCCTGAACCAGGATATCTTTACCATCAACATCAAGCCCGAGCCCATCAAGTATGTGGACAATCTGGAGGAATACAATGAGCAGGAAGGTCTGGCTCTTAGCCCAGAGGAGATAGAGTACCTGCACGGACTGGAGAAGCAGAACGGTCGCCCATTGACCGATTCTGAGATCTTCGGTTTCGCACAGATTAACTCTGAGCACTGCCGTCATAAGATTTTCGGTGGCACCTTCATCATTGACGGCAAGGAGATGGAGAGCTCGCTCTTTGCAATGATTAAGAAGACCACGCAGGAGAACCCCAACAAGATTCTCTCGGCCTATAAGGATAATGTGGCTTTTGCACAGGGGCCTGTCGTTGAGCAGTTCGCGCCGAAGGATCAGAGCACAAGCGACTGGTTCCAGGTGAAGGATATCGAGAGCGTTATCTCGCTGAAGGCCGAGACGCATAACTTCCCAACGACTGTTGAGCCGTTCAACGGTGCCGCTACAGGTACTGGTGGTGAAATCCGCGACCGTATGGGTGGTGGTGTTGGTTCATGGCCTATCGCTGGTACAGCTGTTTACATGACAGCTTATCCTCGTCTGACTGATGATGACAAGCTGACTCGCGATTGGGAGAGCATTCTGCCCGTTCGCCAGTGGCTGTATCAGACTCCTGAGCAGATTCTAATCAAGGCTTCTAATGGTGCTTCTGACTTCGGAAATAAGTTCGGTCAGCCACTGATTTGTGGTTCTGTACTTACCTTCGAGCACCAGGAGGCAAATGATACTAAGTATGCTTACGATAAGGTTATCATGCTCGCTGGTGGTGTAGGTTATGGCACCAAGCGCGACTGTCTGAAGAAGGAGCCTCAAAAGGGTAATAAGGTGGTCGTTGTAGGTGGTGATAACTACCGCATCGGATTGGGTGGTGGTTCTGTATCATCTGTTGATACAGGTCGCTATAGCAACGGTATCGAGTTGAACGCCGTTCAGCGTGCTAACCCAGAGATGCAGAAACGTGCCTACAACTTGGTTCGCGCGCTCTGCGAGGAGGATGTGAACCCCGTTGTGAGTATTCACGACCACGGTTCTGCCGGTCACCTGAACTGTCTGTCAGAGCTTGTTGAGGAGTGCGGTGGTGAGATTGATATGACTAAGTTGCCTATTGGCGACAAGACGCTTTCGAGCAAGGAGATTATTGCCAACGAGAGTCAGGAGCGTATGGGACTGCTCATTGACGAGAAGCATATCGAACATGTACGTAAGATTGCTGAGCGCGAGCGTGCTCCGCTGTATGTGGTTGGTGAGACTACTGGCGACGCCCACTTCTCATTCAAGCAGGGCGATGGTGTGAAGCCATTCGATTTGGATGTGGCTCAGATGTTCGGTCACTCACCAAAGACTATTATGAAGGATAATACTGTAGAGCGTCACTATGCTGACGTAACCTACAGTCAGGATAAGATTAACGAGTATCTCGACCGCGTGCTCCAGCTTGAGGCTGTGGCTTGTAAGGACTGGTTGACTAACAAGGTCGACCGTTCGGTTACAGGTAAGATTGCACGTCAGCAGTGTCAGGGTGAGATTCAGTTGCCTCTGAGCGATTGTGGTGTTGTAGCCCTCGACTATCGTGGTGTGAAGGGTATCGCTACTGCCCTAGGACACGCTCCTCAGGCTGGTTTGGCTGATCCTGCAGCTGGTTCAGTACTCTCTGTTGCCGAGGCTCTGACGAATATCGTTTGGGCTCCATTGGCTGAGGGTATGGATTCGCTGAGTCTCTCTGCTAACTGGATGTGGCCTTGTCGCTCTCAGGAGGGTGAGGATGCTCGTCTGTATGCTGGTGTGAAGGCGCTGAGCGATTTCTGCTGCGACCTGCACATCAACGTACCAACAGGTAAGGACTCGCTGTCACTTTCTCAGCAGTATCCTAATGGTGAGAAGATCATCTCTCCAGGAACCGTGATTGTATCGGCTGGAGGTGAGGTTTCTGACATCAAGAAGGTGGTAAGTCCTGTATTGGTGAACGACAAGAACGCATCCATCTATCATATCGACTTCAGCTTCGACGAGCAGCGCCTTGGTGGTTCAGCCTTTGCTCAGAGCTTAGGTAAGGTGGGCGACGATGTGCCTACAGTGAAGAACGCCGAGTACTTCGCTGATGCCTTCATGGCTGTTCAGGAAATGATCAACCGCGGATGGATTCTTGCTGGTCACGATATCTCAGCTGGTGGTTTGATTACCACGCTGCTCGAGATGTGTTTCGCCAACCAGAAGGGCGGTATGCACATCAACCTGCACGACATCTGCAAGGACGGCGATGTAGTAAAGGCTCTGTTCGCTGAGAACCCAGGCGTGGTTATCGAGGTGAGCGACGAGCACAAGGAGGAGTTCAAGGAGTTCATGGAGGATGCCGGTGTTGGTTATGCCAAGATTGGTTATCCCGTTGAGGACAGTCGCACCATCGTGGTGAAGGCTGGCGATAAGGAGAAGACTTTCGACATTGACGCTCTTCGCGACGTTTGGTATAAGACTTCTTACTTGCTCGACCGCAAGCAGAGCTTCAACGGTAAGGCCAAGGAACGCTTCGAGAACTATAAGAAACAGCCCATCGAGATGAAGTTCAACAAGGACTTCACTGGTAAACTTGCTCAGTATGGCATCTCAGCCGATCGTCGTCAGCCATCTGGCGTAAAAGCTGCCATCATCCGTGAGAAGGGTACCAACGGTGAGCGCGAGATGGCTTACTGCCTGTATCTGGCTGGTTTCGACGTGAAGGACGTGATGATGACTGACCTTATCAGTGGTCGTGAGACACTCGAGGATATCAACATGATTGTGTTCTGTGGTGGATTCTCTAACTCCGATGTACTTGGTTCGGCAAAGGGTTGGGCAGGTGCCTTCCTCTTCAATCCTAAGGCTAAGGAGGCGCTGGATAAGTTCTATGCCCGCGAGGACACCCTGTCACTGGGTATCTGTAACGGTTGCCAGCTGATGGTAGAGCTCGGCTTGACGGGTGCTAAGGGAGCTAAGATGCTGCACAACGACTCTCATAAGTTCGAGAGCGAGTTTATCTCTCTGAGCATTCCTCAGAACAACAGTGTGATGTTTGGCTCGCTGAGCGGCAACAAGCTCGGTCTGTGGGTAGCTCACGGCGAGGGTAAGTTCTCACTGCCCGAGGCTGAGAGTGCTTACAACGTGATTGCCAAGTACAATTATGCAGGCTATCCCGCTAATCCTAACGGCTCTGACTATAATGTAGCTGGAATCTGCTCTGAGGATGGTCGCCATCTTTGCATGATGCCTCACCTGGAGCGTGCCGTCTTCCCATGGCAGAATGCCTGGTACCCAGCAAAGAATCGTATGGACGAGGTAACACCTTGGATTGAGGCCTTCGTCAATGCACGTAAATGGATTGAGCAGCGATGAACATCTATTGGGAATCGTTTAAGACCTTCTTTAGAATTGGCATATTCACCCTTGGCGGTGGATATGCCATGATACCTTTGATAGAGGAAGAGGTGGTAAACAAGCACAAATGGGTGGAAAAAGACGAGATGCTCGACTTGATTGCTATTGCCCAGAGTTGTCCTGGCGTGTTTGCTATCAATATTGCCATCTTTATCGGCTATAAGCTGCGTAAGACAAAAGGCGCCATTGCCACCACCGTCGGCACGGCTCTACCCTCGTTCCTCATCATTCTGGCGATTGCGATATTCTTCAGTCAGTTTAAGGAGAATAGGGTAGTGGCAGCTATCTTCCGTGGCATCCGTCCTGCCGTCGTGGCCCTCATCGCGGTGCCTACATTCCGCTTAGGACAACGGGCGAATTTGAATAAGTTCACCATCTGGATCCCAGTCGTCTGTGCCCTCGCCATCTGGGCTCTCGGCGTCTCACCTATCTATATTATTATCATTGCTGGTCTCGCCGGCTATCTCTACGGCATGTATATCAAACCTACTGAGTCATGATCTTCCTGTCGCTATTCATCACATTCTTCGAGATTGGCCTTTTTGGTTTTGGTGGGGGCTATGGCATGCTCTCGTTGATTCAGCACGAGACGGTGGAAGCGCATCACTGGCTCTCAACCTCCGAGTTTACTGATATCGTCGCCATTTCGCAGATGACACCAGGTCCTATTGGTATCAACTCTGCGACTTACTGCGGATATACTGCTATCCATAACGCTGGCTATGGTCATCTGATGGCTGTCCTGGGCTCTGCCACAGCGACCTTTGCGCTGGTCTTGCCTTCGCTGATATTGATGATTCTCATCAGTAAGATGTTCATGAAGTACATGAACACGCCGTTGGTACAGTCTATCTTTACAGGTCTTCGTCCAGCCGTTGTGGGCCTTCTCGCAGCAGCCACCCTTTTGCTCTGTAACAAGGAGAACTTCTCAACGCCTTTCGAAAATCCTTGGCAGTTCTTCATCAGTTGCGCCCTGCTCGCCGCCACAGCCTTCGGCACGGGCTATCTGAAGATTAATCCCATTCGCATGATCTGCTACGCAGGCTTTGCAGGATTGCTCTTATTGTATTAGATAAAAGGACAAGGTTGTTCGAACGACATCCGACGCTTTGTCTTAGGATGCGATAGTTCCAGATAGTCACAATGCAGGCAAAGTCGTTCTGCACTATCTTTTCTTCCATAGAGTTCATCGCCAAGAATCGGACAGCCGAGGCCATCGGGATGTGCACAGTGTACGCGTAGTTGATGTGTACGTCCTGTGTGAGGATAAAGGGCAATAAGTGTGGAAGAGTGATGTTTGCTGAGAACCTGGTATTCTGTGACTGCAGATTTGCCATGTTGGTAATCGACGATCTGAAGGGGACGGTTCATCGGATCGCTGTGCAGAGGTAATTCTATACGTCCATGCGACTGCAACACAGTACCATCCACCAAGGCCACATAACGTTTCTTGACCGTCCGTTTCACAAACTGTTCCTGTAAGATATGGTAAGCTTCCATGTTCTTAGCTACAACGAGAAGACCTGAAGTCCATTGGTCCAGCCGATGCACAGGTATCGCCTCCGGCCATCGTTCTTTAGCCCATGAGGCTACAGAGAACTCTTCTGTTCGTCCTGGCACACTGAGTAGTCCTGACGGTTTGTTAAGCACCGCCATTACCTCGTCTTCATAGATGATTTCTGGCGTCAGATGAGTGTAGTCTGTCTCCTCAGGATTAGGATCCACCTCGAGCCCCTGCATCATCCACGTGAGGACAGGCTTGCATTTCCCTCGACAAGCCGGATAGAACTGCCCATGATGACGGATCATGCTTTTGGGAGAAGGCCCCCACCAGAACTCAGCCATGCAGACGGGTTTCAGACCATGCTGATAGGCATATTGCAAGAGCTTGGGGGCACAGCAGTCACCAGTCCCTCCTGGGGGAAGCGGATATTTCTTCCTGATCTTTGGCGAGTTGTGGTAGTCCTGCCAGATGTCCACCAAATCTTTCTCCTCACCTTTCGCATTCAGGATACGATACTGACGGAAAAGCCAGAGTTGCAGATCCTGTGACATCTGCTTATGGCCATCTGAAGCCGAAATCTCACGTTCTTTGGTCTTGAAATAGCCGTCAGGCTGTTGGGCATCGAAGATCGGCGGTACAAAGTACTCCCAATCATTGCGTCCTTCCAACAAGCCCGAATACGCCGCCAAGAATCCTCCCTCTACCACCAGCACACCAAACATCTTGCCTTCTGTGGGATTAATCCGTTCTATCTCCTTCTTCACCTCCTCTGCGGCAAGGATACACAACGGATGAGGCTCATAACAGAAGGGATAGGTAAACCGTTCTGGTTTCTGGAGGTCAGTGTGTAAGGGATGAAGAGGCGACATGACTAAAGGTCGTCACTATTGAGAAGGTCGAGACATTTCTCTACAGGAATACCCTTGTTTCTGTCAGGCGTATCCTTATAGCGGTCTATCATGCGGAAGACGGTATCCATCGCCGTACGCGTGGATTTCTTCAGTGTCTCTCCGTTCAACAGATGACCGATGAGTACAGCCGAGAAGATATCACCTGTGCCATGGAACAAACCAGGGATCTCATGATAGCTGAGGTGGAAATAGGTGTTGTCGAAGTGATTAAAGCCTGCAACAGCGTTCATGCCGTCGATCTTGCAACTGGTGATGAGTGCCGACTTACAGCCGATGTCACGCAACTTATCCAACAGATCGCCGGCTTCCTCCCACGAGATACCTTCCATCTTGATGGGGGTGTTGGTCAGATAGCAGGCCTCCGTATAATTAGGGAAAGTAAGGTCGGCCACAGAGACCATCTCACGCATCAGTTCCACCTGACGTTCAGTCATACCGTTGTAGAGTCGTCCACCATCGCCGAGGATGGGATCTACGAACACCATCGTACCTAGACGGCCCTGTTCCTGACAGTAGCCTGCCACGAGACGGGCCTGTTCGTCGCTGAACATCAGACCCGTGCAGACGGCATCAAACGAGAAACCGAGTTCCTTCCATACGGGCAGTGTGTTACGGATATATTCGGTGGTATCCTGGATGTTAAACTTTCCGTAATCGAGCGTATTCGACACCAAGGCTGTGGGCAGACTGTAGGTGGGAATACCCAGATACGATAATATCGGCAGCATGGCACCCATGCCTACCTTGCCGTAGCCCACAACATCGTTTATCAGCAATATCTGTTTCATTTCGGCTGCAAAGGTACAAAAATAATTTGGAAACAAAAAAGATTTATAACGACAACTTGGACAACAATGACAACATTTTGATGATGACATCATGTCATCTGATATGTTCAAGTAAAAAAGTTGTCCAAGTTGTCCATGTTGTCGTAAAAATAAAGTACCTTTGCAGCGAAATTATGGCAAATCAACAGACATCGCCGATATTGGCGCTTCAGCAACAACGGCTATTGCTCCAGATGGAATATGCAGCCGAGAAGGATACCTACCGCAAGCAGACCGAAGAGATGGGGCTGCAGCGGAAGGTGAAGCGTGGTGATGCCTGGTGGCCCCTGAAGATGGGGAAGAGCTATTACAATTCGCTGAACCAGCTCGTCGTAGAGGTGTTCCGTCAGGGCGATGATGATGAGATAGAACACAACTTCGAGTTCGGAAGACCCGTGGTCTTCTTTACTGCAGCGGTAGCAAATTCTTCACTCTTCACTCTTCACTCTTCACTTAAATACTTCCCCTTTACCGCTACCGTCAGCTACGTCGATGGCGACCGTATGGTTGTCGCAGTGCCGGATAATGGCCAGCTGATCGATGTACAGGGTGCAGAGAACGTAGGAATCCAACTCTTCTTCGACGAGACGAGTTACAAGATGATGTTCGAGGCCCTCGACAGGGTGATACGTGCAAAGGGTAGGTTGGGGTATCTGAGAGATCTCTTTTATACGCCTGGCATGAAGGCCGAGACCTTCAGTTTTGCGTCTTTGCATTTCCCCTATCTGAACCAGACGCAGGAGGATGCCGTCAACAAGGTCTTGCGGGCGAAGGATGTGGCTATCGTTCACGGCCCTCCAGGAACAGGAAAGACCACAACCCTCGTGGAGGCCATCTACGAGACCCTCCGTCGAGAAAACCAGGTGCTGGTCTGTGCACAGAGTAATATGGCTGTCGACTGGATCTCTGAGAAACTCGTGGATCGTGGCATCAATGTCCTGCGTATCGGCAATCCTACACGTGTCAACGACAAGATGCTCTCATTTACCTACGAGCGCCGTTTCGAGGCTCATCCTGACTACGAACTTCTGTGGAGCATCCGCAAGGCCATCCGTGAGTTAAGGGCCCATCGCAAGCGTGGCGACGAGAAGTACCATCAGAAACTGGAGCGCTTGAAGGAACGGGCTACGGAACTCGAGGTACGTATCAACGCCCAACTCTTTGGCGAGGCGCGTGTCATCGCCTGTACCCTCGTGGGATCGGCGAATCGTCTGCTGGAGGGACAGAAGTTCGGCACCCTTTTCATCGATGAGGCTGCACAGGCTTTGGAGGCAGCGTGTTGGATACCCATCCGCAGGGTGTCGCGTGTGGTCTTTGCTGGCGATCACTGTCAGCTGCCGCCAACGGTGAAGAGTTTTGCCGCCCTGAAGGCAGGACTCGGCAAGACGCTCATGGAGCGTATCGTGGAAAGCCATCCTGAGACGGTCACCCTGCTGAAGATGCAGTACCGTATGAATGAGGAGATCATGCGTTTCTCCTCCGACTGGTTTTACGGCAATCAGGTGGAATCGGCTCCAGAAGTGAAATACCGCTCCATCCTCGATCTCGACATCCCCATGACGTGGATTGATACAAGTGAGTTTAGTGGAGAGTTGAGAACTGAGAGTTTAGAGTTTGCTGCCGCGACACCTTCAGCAGCAGGGACAGCGGTAGCAAACTCTCAACTCTCAACTCTACACTCTCAACTCTTCCGTGAGGAGTTCGTCGGCGAGTCCTTCGGCCGCATCAACAAAGCTGAGGCCGAACTGACGCTATTGGCACTGGAGAACTATTTCAAGAAGATTGGCAAGGAGCGCATCCTCGAAGAGCGCCTCGATGTGGGCGTCATCTCACCTTATCGTGCCCAGGTGCAGTATCTGCGCCGACTCTTCAAGAAACGCGAGTTCTTCAAGCCCTATCGCAGTCTTATCAGCGTGAACACCGTTGATGGCTTCCAGGGACAGGAGCGCGACATCATCCTCATCTCTCTGGTTCGTGCCAACGATGAGGGACAGATCGGTTTCCTGCGTGACCTGCGTCGTATGAATGTCGCCATCACCCGCGCCCGCATGAAACTCATCATCCTCGGCGATGCCTCAACGATGACGCGCCACCCCTTCTACAAAAAGCTCTACGAATATATCGATGCGTTATAAAGCGAATAGAAGGAAAAGATTAAAGTGTCTGAAGTGACAGAACAAAAGCGACATGGCATCCCATTCCCGAGCTTTGCTCGCCTACCCGTAGCCTTTGGCGCGGTGTATCAGCCAGTTCGAGCATACCGCCTTGCTGAATCACCATTCTGCGACTTAGAGACAAGCCGATTCCGCTACCGCTTCGTTTGGTGGTGAAGAATGGTACAAAGAGTGACTGGCGA
>JAEEGI010007034.1_pt1 | contig 25305 bp, 18 predicted proteins | sample 8958751 | NCBI WGS metagenome assembly JAEEGI01 (sample SAMN16246545, study PRJNA631951) | gut metagenome | biome: gut microbiome; feature: rumen; material: KS-attached | host: Bos | place: Iran: Karaj | collected 2018-10
CGGGAACGCCGATTGCGGTGAATGCGTCTGTCATGAAACGGCGGAGCGTTTCAAAATCCATGTTGTTTCTGTCCATTATGTTTTCCTCCTTATTCCGGATCAATCCAGCTCATAGCCCTTGTTACGGCTTTCTTCCAGCCCTTGTACATTACTTCGCGCTTGTCGGCGTCCATGTCGGGCTTGAAGATTTTGGCAACCTGTCTGTTGGCTTCTATCTCGTCGGTATCCTTCCAGACACCGCAGGCGAGACCTGCGAGGTAAGCGGCGCCGAGGGCTGTTGTCTCAACGACCTTTGGTCTGTTGACTTCGCAGTTTAGGAAGTTGGATTGGATCTGCATCATTATATTGGAGACTGAGGCGCCGCCGTCGACACGGAGTGAGGAGATGGAGAGGCCTGAGTCGTCTTCCATGGCTTTGATGAGGTCAACTACCTGATATGCGAGGGCTTCGAGCACCGCTCTTGCGAAGTGTGCACGGTTGGCACCTCTGGTGAGACCTACAATACAGCCGCGCGCGTACATATCCCAGTAGGGAGCGCCGAGTCCGGTGAACGCCGGTACGATGTAGACGCCGTTTGTGTCCGGAACGGACTCGGCGAGTTCATCGCAGCGCGCGGCGTTGTCGATGAGGTGGAGCTCATCGCGGAGCCACTGGATGGTGCAGCCTGCGTTGAATGCGGAACCTTCGATAGCATAAGTTGTCTTGCCGTTTAAGGACCAGGCAACACCTGTTGTCATGAGGTTCTTTGAGTGTACACGCTCAGTACCTGAGTTCATGAGAAGGAAGCAGCCTGTGCCGTATGTGGACTTGGCCATGCCCTTGTTGAAGCAGGCCTGTCCGAAGAGGGCGGCGGGCTGGTCACCGATGGCACCTGAGATAGGTGTGCCGGCGAGAGTCTCAAGACCCTGGATGTCGGGAGCCACATGGCCGTAAACCTGTGAAGAGGGTACGGGTGTGGGAAGTATATTCATGGGGATGCCTATCTCTTTGCAGAGATACTCGTCCCACTGGAGTTTGTCAACGTCGAAGATCATTGTTCTTGACGCGTTTGAATAGTCCGTGACATGGACGGCAGTCTCGGGATGAGCGGCACCGCCCGTGAGGTTCCAGATGAGCCATGTCTCAACTGTACCGAAGAGGAGATTGCCGGCATCGGCCATCTCTTTTGCACCCTCAACATTGTCGAGGAGCCATTTGATCTTCGTAGCTGAGAAGTAGGCGTCTATCAGAAGACCGGTGTGGTCACGTACGTATTTTTCGAGGCCGCGGGCCTTGAGGTCCTCACACATGGCAGCGGTTCTTCTGCACTGCCATACGGGGGCGTTTGCTATGGGAAGACCGGTTGTCTTGTCCCAGAGGATTGTTGTCTCACGCTGGTTTGTGACACCGATGCAGGCGATGTCCTCGGCAGTTACCTGGCCTTCGGAGAGGATTGTCGAGATGGACTGATACTCTGAGTAGAGGATGTCCATGGGGTTGTGTTCAACCCAGCCTGCCTGAGGGTAGTGCTGCTCGAACTCACGCTGTGATTTCGCGATGATGTTGCCGTGCTTGTCGAAAACGATGGCACGGGAGCTTGTAGTACCCTGGTCAAGAGCCATTACATACTGGTTTGCCATATTGTGACCTCCTTATTCTTCTTCGCTGTAGAGTTTGATGAGTTTCTGAAGGTGTGCGTAGCGGGCCTTCGCGTTCTCCTCTGCCTCCGTGAAGAGTTCCTCTGCGCGCTCGGGGAAGGAGCGGGTGAGAGCGCTGTAGCGTGCCTCGTTCATGAGGAATGCGCGGTAGCCCTCTGTCTCCGGAACCTTGGAGTCGAGAGTGAACGGATTCTTGCCTTCGGCCTTGAGTGCCGGGTTGTAGCGGAACATGTTCCAGTAACCGCAGTCAACGGCTTTCTTCATCTCGGCCTGGCAGTTGACCATGCCGCCCTTGATGCTGTGCATCTCGCAGGGGCTGTAACCGATGATGAGTGAAGGTCCGTGATAAGCCTCCGCCTCAGCGATGGCTTTAAGTGTCTGATCCTGGTTCGCACCCATGGCAACCTGTGCGACATAGACATATCCGTAGGACATTGCTATCTCGGCAAGGCTCTTCTTCTGGATGGACTTACCTGCTGCGGCAAACTGAGCGACCTGGCCTATCTGTGAAGCCTTGGAAGCCTGTCCGCCGGTGTTGGAGTAAACTTCGGTATCGAATACGAAGATGTTTACGTCCTCGCCTGTGGCGATTACGTGGTCGAGACCGCCGAAGCCGATATCATATGCCCAGCCGTCGCCGCCGAAGATCCAGATGGACTTCTTCTGGAGATACTGCTTCTTCTCGAGGATCTCTTTTGCGAGAGGTCCGTTGCAGCTCTCGAGAGCAGCGATGTAGTTTGCGGTAGCCTCTTTATTTGCCTCGCCGTCATACATGGTGTCGAGCCATGCCTGAGCGGCTTCCTTTACGCCTTCCTTGTCGCACTTCTCGATGACTTCTCTTGTCTTTGCGGCGAGAGACTCACGGATTGCGTTCTGGCCGAGGAACATACCGTAGCCGTGCTCGGCGTTATCCTCGAAGAGGGAGTTGGCCCATGCCGGACCGTGACCCTTGGCGTTTACTGTGTAGGGGGATGTGCCTGCAGGGCCGCCCCAGATTGATGAACAGCCTGTAGCATTGGAGATGTACATGCGGTCACCGAAGAGCTGGGTTACGAGACGTGCATAAGCTGTCTCTGCGCAGCCTGCGCATGAGCCTGAGAACTCAAGGAGCGGTTTTCTGTACTGTGAGGAGATGACTGAGAGCTTGCTTGTTGTCTCGGGCTTCTCAGTTACGTTTGCTACACAGTAGTCAAATGCAGCCTGCTGCTCGTCCTGAGACTCACGGGATACCATCTTGAGTGATTCTGTCGGGCAGACGCCTACGCAGACGCCGCATCCCATACAGTCAAGCGGGGAGATGGCAAGGGTGAATGTATACTCTGTGCCGACAACGGGCTTCTCGGCGAACTTTGTGACTGCCGGAGCCTTTGCCTTCTCATCGGCATCGAGAGCGAAAGGTCTGATTGTAGCGTGAGGGCAGACATATGCGCACTTGTTACACTTGACGCAGGTCTCGTTGTTCCACTCGGGAACCATGACTGCGACACCGCGCTTCTCATACGCTGATGCGCCCTGCTCGAACTGACCGTCTGCGTGGGCCTCGAATGCGGATGCGGGAATCTTGTAACCGTCCATATGACCGACGGGTTCCATAATCTCGCTGACCTGCTTTACGAGTGCGTCCGGACCGGTGAGGGCCGCGGCCTTCGTGTCGTCTGTCGCATTTGCCCACTCGGCGGGTACTTCGATCTTCTTGTATGCGGTTACACCTGCATCAATGGCGTCGTGGTTGCACTTTACAACCTCGGGGCCCTTCTTGGAGTATGACTTCGTGGCCGCGTCCTTCATATGCTCTACGGCCTCTTCTATCGGCATGATGTTTGCAAGCGCGAAGAATGCAGCCTGAAGGATTGTGTTCGTGCGCTTGCCCATGCCGACCTTGATGGCGAGGTCGATGGCGTTAACCGTGTAAAGCTGTACGTTGTTCTTTGCGATGTACTGCTTTGTCTTTGCGTCGAGTTTCTCGGCGAGTTCGGCCTCATCCCACTGGCAGTTGATGAGGAATACTCCGCCCGGCTTTACATCGTCAACGATGCGGTAAGCCTTCTCGATGTATGAGGGGTTGTGGCAGGCTACGAAGTCCGCCTTGTTTACATAGTACGAGCTCTTGATCTTGTTATCACCGAAACGGAGGTGGGAAATGGTGATACCGCCCGTCTTCTTTGAGTCATACTGGAAGTATGCCTGTACGTTCTTGTCGGTGTAGTCACCGATGATCTTGATGGAGTTTTTATTGGCACCGACAGTACCGTCGCCGCCGAGACCCCAGAACTTGCACTCGATTGTGCCTTCGGCTGCCGTGATCGGAGCGGGCTTCTCCTCGAGTGAGAGATATGTGATGTCATCGTTGATGCCGATTGTGAAGTGCTTCTTGGGCTCAGCCTTGGAGAGCTCTTCATATACGGCGAATACGGATGACGGAGGTGTGTCCTTTGAACCGAGACCGTAGCGGCCGCCGATTACCTCGATGTCTGTCATGCCTTTTGCCTGGAGGGCGGCTACGACGTCGAGGAAGAGAGGCTCACCGATGGAACCGGGTTCCTTTGTTCTGTCGAGGACGGCGATTCTCTTAACCGTCTTCGGAAGAGCTTCGACAAACTTGTCGACAGCGAAAGGTCTGTAGAGGCGGACCTTGAGGAGGCCGACCTTCTGACCGTTTGCATTGAGGTAATCTATGACTTCTTCAGTTACGTCGTTGATTGAACCCATGGCGACAATGATGTTCTCGGCATCTTCAGCACCGTAGTAGTTGAAGAGCTTGTAGTTTGTGCCGAGTTTGGCATTGACCTTGTCCATGTACTTCTCAACGATTGCGGGGACTGCATCGTAGTACTTGTTGCAGGCCTCTCTGTGCTGGAAGAAGATATCGTCGTTTTCATGAGAGCCGCGCATTGACGGGTTCTCGGGGTTGAGAGCGTGATTGCGGAACGCAGCGACTGCGTCCATGTTGCACATCTCTTTGAGATCCTCATAGTCCCAGATTTCGATGTTCTGGATTTCATGGGATGTTCTGAAACCGTCGAAGAAGTTGATGAACGGTACACGGCCTTCAATTGCCGCAAGGTGAGCAACTGCACCGAGGTCCATTACTTCCTGAGGGTTTGTTTCGGCGAGCATGGCGAAACCTGTCTGACGGCAGGCGTAAACGTCTGAGTGGTCACCGAAGATGTTGAGTGCGTGGGAAGCTACGCAGCGAGCCGAAACATGGAAAACGCTGGGGAGAAGCTCACCGGCGATTTTGTACATGTTGGGAATCATGAGAAGAAGTCCCTGGGAAGCTGTGTAAGTTGTTGTGAGGGCACCGGCTGCGAGTGAGCCGTGTACCGTACCGGCAGCGCCGGCCTCAGACTGCATCTCGGCAACTCTTACTGTTGTGCCGAAGATATTCTTTCTGCCCTGGGCTGACCACTGGTCAACGTAGTCCGCCATGGGGCTGGATGGTGTGATGGGATAAATACCCGCAACCTCAGTGAACGCATAGGACACGTGAGCGGCTGCGGTGTTACCATCCATGGTTTTCATTTCTCTTGCCATAATGATATGCCTCCGTTTATAAGATTGTTTATTTTTTAACAATAATAGTATAGAAAATTACTGTTATAAAAGTCAATAGATATTTTACCATAAATTGCGCTGTACCATCAAATAAATACACAAATTTTTACGGGTAAAATCGTACAAAATTATGCATGTTTTCTCTACATCGCCGAAGTTGGAAAAACAGATTGACATTTTTTTATCAATCTATTATAGTATGTGTGTAGGAAACAATTATGATTATTTGAAAAAACAGGAGGAAACAACATGTCAGTTAAAGTTGCTATTAACGGTTTCGGCCGCATCGGTCGTCTTGCATTCCGCCAGATGTTCGCAGCAGAGGGCTATGAAGTAGTTGCCATCAACGACCTCACAGACCCCAAGATGCTCGCTCACCTTCTTAAATACGATTCAGTACAGGGCCGCTACGCTCTCGCTGATAAGGTTGAAAACACAGACCACTCAATCATCGTTGACGGTACTGAGATTGAAATCTACAAAGAGGCAGATGCCAGCAAGCTCCCCTGGGGTGACCTCGGTGTCGATGTAGTTCTCGAGTGCACAGGTTTCTACACATCAAAAGAGAAGTCAATGGCTCACATCCGTGCAGGTGCGAAGAAGGTTGTTATCTCCGCTCCCGCAGGCAATGACCTCAAGACAATCGTTTACAACGTAAACCACAATACACTTACAAAGGAAGACCAGGTTATTTCAGCTGCTTCCTGTACCACAAACTGCCTCGCTCCCATGGCTAAGGCTCTCAATGACAGCCTTCCCGTAGTATGCGGTATCATGACAACAGTTCATGCTTACACAGGCGACCAGATGGTACTCGACGGTCCTCACAAGAAGGGTGACCTCCGCCGCGCAAGAGCCGCTGCCTGCAGCATCGTTCCCAACTCAACGGGCGCAGCAAAGGCTATCGGCCTTGTAATCCCCGAACTCAACGGCAAGCTCATCGGTTCCGCACAGCGTGTTCCGGTTCCCTCAGGTTCAACAACAATTCTCTGCGCAGTCTGCAAGGGCACGGCAGTAAACGTTGACCAGATCAACGAGATCATGAAGGCAGCTCAGACAGAGTCCTTCGGTTACACAGAGGAAGAGCTTGTTTCTTCTGACATCATCGGCACAACTTACGGTGCTATCTTCGATGCCACACAGACAATGGTTGAGCAGATCTCTGAGCACACATGGGAAGTTCAGGTTGTTGCATGGTATGACAACGAGAACTCCTACACAAGCCAGATGGTTCGTACAATCAAGTACTTCGCTGAACTTGACAAGAGCCTTGACGACTAAGACTTAAAAGTAAAGCCCCGCCTTTTCGGCGGGGCTTTGTTTTATCTGTTTTTCTTGTCGTTGAACTCGGTCGAGCGTGAGTATTTCTTACGATAACCCGTTGTCGTGCGGACCGGCCTGTGGCCGCCCTTTATGACCTTGTATTTTTTCTTCCTGATGTTCTTGTTGTAGTAGCGGAGCAGGATTATGAGAAGTATGATGACGGCTATGCCGATGTATACGAAACGCATGATCTTGCTCGTCAGGAAGGCCTTGATGCCGTACTTGATTGTGGCGAAGAGGCTGCGCTCGACGTCCTCACCGGCGACAAGGTCGACGGTCTCGATGACATCGCCGGCGTAGCGTATCTCAGCCTGTCCGAGGACGGTTCCGGCCTTGACCGGAGCCTTGAGGTCCGCCTTTACCGAGCCGGGAACCGTCTTTATCTCAAGCTGAGATGCATCGACGTTCGCCGGCATGAGCGCCGAGACGTCATTTGCAGGTACGAGTCGTATGTGGTCGGTCTTCTTTGCCAGGGCAATGTCGACCACATCCACGACGTCCGTGGTCGAGGCGATGGTCTTGAGCTTTATGTTGCTGAAGACCCATTCATAGGCCATCTTTGTCTCTTTGAAAGCGAAGTTTATGTTGACCTTTGACTCCTCTGTGAGCGGCCTGTTGGGCGCGTTCATAATAATACAGAGGTAGGTGTAGCCGTTCTTTGTGGCATAGGACGCGAGGCAGTAGCCCGCGGCCGTTGTGGAGCCTGTTTTGATGCCCTTGCAGGGCTCATAATAGAAGGAACTGTTGATATTTAAGAGGTTGTTTGTGTTGATGTATTTTGTTTCCTTGCGCTTGTTTGTCGCCTCGATGGTGTACTCGGGCTGAGCGACTATTTCGCGGAAGGTGTCGTTTTGCAGTGCGTATTTTATGATGATGGCGAGGTCCTCCGCGGTGGAGTAATGACCTTCCGCGTCAAGACCGTGCGGGTTGACGAAATGCGTGTTCTCGCAGCCCAGGCGCTCGGCCAGCTCGTTCATCTTGGCGACAAAGGCGCTCACATCACCGCCGCCGAAGTGCTCGGCGAGTATACATGCGGCCTCGTTCGCGCTTCGGACCATCATGAGGTTTAAAAGCTGACGCACCGTCAGAATTTCACCGACCTTTGTGCCGGCGGTTGAACTGTTGGTGCCCTTGAGCATGGCGAGGGCCGAAGCGGAGGCCGCGACCTCCTCCTCCAGGTCCTTGCAGTTTTCAAGCACCACCAGACAGGTTATTATCTTCGTCAGCGAGGCTATGGGAGCCCGTTTTGTCGAGTTTTTATTGAAGATGACGGAGTTCTGGTCAAGGTTCTCCATATAGACTATTTCGGCTTCGAAGTCGAGCTCGCTGTTGTAGGCGGCAGAGGCCGGAATCGCGAGTGCGGTCGGAAGGAGGAAGGCCAGAAGTAACATAATTGTGACAAAAAATGTCAATCGTCGCTTCATAATAAAATCCACCTTGAGAATGTTCATACTTTGTTGTAAGATTATATGTACTATAGTATAACAACTATTCCTTTGAAAATAAAGAGGAAGTGAAAATTTGGTATTTGTAACTGGCGATGTCCACGGCGATTTCGGCCGATTCAGCTCCGGTCCCGCCCGAAAACTCCAGAAGGGTGACACACTCATAGTCTGCGGAGACTTCGGTTTCATCTGGGACGGCGACAAAGAGGAGCAGAAGATCCTGAAAAAGCTCGGCGAGAAGAAATTCAATATCTGCTTTATCGACGGCACACACGAGAACTTCAAGATATTAAACTCCATGGAGGTCTCCGAGTGGAACGGCGGTAAGGTGCATTATCTGGGCGGCAATCTCTACCACCTCATGCGCGGCCAGGTCTTCACCATTGAGGGCAAGACCTTCTTCACCATGGGCGGCGGCGAGAGCCCGGACATAGACCTGCGTATTTCAAACAACACCTGGTTTAAGGAAGAGGCACCCAGCCAGCAGGAACTTCTCGAAGGCGCCGAGAACATAGAGAAGCACAATAACCGTGTGGACTATATTATCACCCATGAGCCCTCGGCCATGGTCAAGGATTTCCTTCAGCTTAAGACACTTAACAAGAACAGGCTTTCCATACTCAACACCTATCTTGAGGAACTCGGGAACTCCTGTGAATATGATAAGTGGTATTTCGGCAGCATGCATCTCGACAAGCATGTCTCGGCATCTCAGATTGCCGTGTTCAATAAAATACTGGAAGTCGAGTCCGGAAAGAGTATCTGATGAGTACAAAAGGTTTTGATAAAAAACAGATTCCAATAGCCATAGGTTCGGTATTTGTTGTTTTCGCCATAATGATCTGCATCATCGTGTTCGGAAAGACAACAGGCAAGACCGAATCGGAGACTACAACCAAGGGCTACAAGGAGCCTGACACCTCGCAGACGACGAAGGCCACAACGACCGAGTACACGAGGGCGACAACCCAGCCGCAGGAGTACAAGAACACGGGAGCCATAATCGTACAGGGCGACCGTGCGATGGAAATCTTCGGCCTGAATACCAACGGTATGAAGCGCTATGCCGGTTATATCTGTTCCTTTGCGGAGAAGGTTCCCGACATAAATGTCTATATGCTAATAGCTCCGACTTCCATAGAGTTCTACGGACCCGAGGAGTACCATACGGGCAAGCGCTCGGAGAAGGCCGGCATTGACGCCGCCTACGAGGCCATTACGGCCAAGAACGTCAAGGGCGTAAATGCGTATAAGGAACTCGAGCGCTATGTCGACGAGGAGTTCGTATACTTCAGGACGGACCACCACTGGACGGCACGCGGAGCGTACCATGCCTACGTCGCATTCTCAAAGACCGCGGGCTTCAAGCCGACAAAGCTTGAGGACCATAAGTCCGGTCAGTTTGACACCTTTGTCGGCACCCTTTACGCGTGGTCCGGCGCCTCCATCTTAAAGGAGAAACCCGATTATCTCGAGTACTTCTATCCTCTGAGTGAAACCACGGCAGTCAGGTATCCGAACGGCTACATCAAAGACGAAGAAGCCATACCGATGAAGGTCATAAACGAGAACCCCGCAGTCGGCAAGTATACCTGCTTCATAGAGGGCGACAACCCCGTGACGAAGATAGTCACAAATGCGAATTCAGGCAGAAAGATCGTCATGATTAAAGAGTCCTACGGCAACTCGTTTGCACCCTGGCTCTGCGACAACTTTGACGAGGTCTGGGTAATTGACCCGCGCAAGGTCAATGTAGGAGCAAACGAGCTGGATCTCAAGACTTTCTGCAACCAGTACGGCATTACCGATGTACTGTTCTTGAACTACATCTTTGCCTGCACAAATGACCAGTCATATATTCCGGAGTTTAACAAACTCCTCGGAAACTACTAAGGAGGGAAAACCATGGAAGAATTCAGATATGACACACAGCTTCTTATAGACGGCGATGACCTTGATGAGGATGAGGTTCATGACTACTTCATGGCCAATTTCAAAGGCGACTGCCTGCTTGCGGTAGGCGGCGACGGCGACCCCATCAAAATCCATTTCCACACAAATGAGCCCTGGAAGGTCCTCGAGTATTGTTCGACAATCGGTGAAATCTACGATATAGTCGTCGAGGATATGGACAGACAGTCCCGCGGACTCAAAGGCTGAGAAAAATAAAAACCCGGTGAGGAGACTCACCGGGTTTTTTATTTTTTTTACGGAATGGAAATCTTGCCCATAGCTGCAAGGCAGGTGTAGACCGGGATAAGCAGGAACATAATCCATGTCGGGCTCCAGATGCCTGCCCAGAAGCCGATGCAGAGGAATATCATCGTAATGCATGTGGCTACGGGGAAAGTCATGAGCATCGCCTTTACGCGGCCTTCCTTCGTTGCGGCCCGAACGAGCGCATAGGAGATATAGGTCGGAAGAGCGAGCCAGATAGGAATTGCTTTAAGCCAGCCTATCTGATCGATAAAACCTAAAACGATGTAGAGTATTACGGAAATCAATACGGCCAGAGGGATGTTCTTAAGCAGTGTTCTGTCCTGTTTTGTTACGCGATCGTCTACTTCGTTGACAACCTTCTCCTTGAAGGATTTCTTTGCCGGCTCAGCTGCAGGTGCGGGAGCGGGCTCGGCAACGGGTGCCTGAGGCTGTTCGTTTGTCTGAGGGGTGTTGTTCATTTCGTCCATAAGATCACTCCTTGATAAGGACGCACGGGTTTATGTGCTTCACTGTAATTATATAGGAATATCGGTTCCTTTTCAAGTTTGTGCTATCCTTCAAACGTGTCCATGCGGCGATACTGTATGGCTTCCGAGATGTGGGGCGTGTCAATGAGGTCGGAACCGGCCAGGTCGGCTATGGTGCGCGCGGTGCGGAGTATCTTGTCGTTTGCGCGGGCGGAGAATTTCATCTGCGTGAATGCGCGGATGAGGAAGTTCTTCGCCTGCGGTGTCATGATGCAGAAACGACGCACCATGCGAGGCGTCATCTGCGCATTGCAGGTGACTTCGGTGCCCTCGAATCGGGCGCTCTGGACGGCCCTTGCCGCCATGACCCGTGCCCGGATTTCAGATGAGGATTCCTCAGGTTCTGCAGGCTTGCCGTAGAGGGCTTCGGCGTCCAGCGGATCGACCCCCACATGTATGTCGATGCGGTCGAGGAGCGGGCCTGAAATCCGCGCGTTGTAGCGCTTCTTTGCGGCATCGGAACACCGGCACTCGTGCACGGGGTCATAGAGGTAGCCGCAGGGGCAGGGATTCATTGCGCAGACGAGCATTATGCTGCCCGGATATGTTGCTGTTACGGCGTTTCTGGTGACTGTCACCTTGCCGTCCTCCAGGGGCTGCCTGAGGGTTTCCAGGGCTGCCCTCGAAAAGAGCGGCAGCTCGTCAAGGAAGAGGACGCCGTTGTGGGCGAGGGATATCTCGCCGGGGCGGGCCTTCGTTCCTCCTCCCGCGAATGCGACGTCCGTGGTCGTGTGATGCGGGGCACGAAACGGACGGCTTATGATGAGCGGGGTCTCCTTCGTCAGAAGGCCCGCCACCGAATAGACCGAGGAGGTCGCCAGCGACTCCTCGAAAGTCATGTCGGGAAGAATCGTCGGAAGTCTTTTTGCGAGCATGCTTTTGCCCGCTCCGGGACTTCCGACAAGAAGGACATTATGGCCGCCTGCGGCGGCAATTTCCAGGGCGCGCTTGGCGCATTTCTGTCCTTTTACGTCTGAAAAATCGACGGATTTTGCGGCTGACGCTCCCGCTTTCACCGCAATCTCTTCAAATGTCAGCGGCTCTACCGGGGCTATGGGAGCGGTGCCTTTGAGGTGGTCCAGAAGTTCTGATACGGTCTTTACCGGGTATATGCGGATACCGGGGATGAGTGCGGCCTCCTCCCTGTTGTCATAGGGAATAAAGACCTCTGTAATACCGCACTCCTTGGCCCTTGCCACCATGGGCAGGGCTCCGTTGACCTTCCTTATGCCGCCGTCGAGCGCAACCTCTCCGAAGAGGGCGGAACCGCTCAGATCGGTCTTCAGCTGTCCCGAGGACAGGAGGACGGCGACCAGGATAGGCAGGTCGTAGACGGGACCTTCTTTCCGGAATTCGGCAGGGGCGAGATTCACCGTTATCCTGCTGATGGGAAAGTCGAGATTGCAGTTCTTGATGGCGGAGCGGACGCGTTCCTTCGCTTCCGATACAGCCGAATCGGGGAGACCTACAAGGTCGAACCGGGGCAGTCCGGCAGACAGGTCGCATTCCACGAAAACCCGCTCCGCCTTAAAGCCCGAAAGGCCCATACTGTTCACTTTTGAGAACATTTATTACCTCCCTCAATACCATTTGACATTATACCATAAAAGGTATTAAAATTGAGGTTGATTTAATAAAACGGAGGCTTTTTTATGGAAAACTACAAGGAACTCTATGAACTCTGGACAGCAGAGTGCTCAGATCCCACTCTCAAAGCCGAGCTTGACTCAATTGCCGGCAAGGATGATGAAATTCTTGACCGTTTTTACAAGAAACTTGAGTTCGGCACCGCAGGCCTTCGCGGTGTTTTGGGTGCCGGAACAAACAGGATGAATATCTACACCGTAGGCCAGGCCACACAGGGTATTGCGGACTATTTAAACGCGACTTTTGACAACCCTTCTGTCGCCATCGCATATGACTCAAGAATAAATTCCGACCTTTTCTCAAGGGAGACGGCCGGCATATTCGCCGCCAACGGCATAAAGACTTACATCTATCGTGAGCTCGTACCTACACCGATGCTCTCCTATGCCGTACGTGAACTTCATTGTGCGTCAGGCGTAATTATCACAGCGAGCCACAACCCCGCAAAATACAACGGCTACAAGTGCTATGACCCCGAGGGCTATCAGATGACAGACGCAGCCGCAGCCGAGGCCTATCAGTACATCCAGAAAGTCGATATGTTCAAAGACATAAAGAAGATCGGCTTTGAGGAAGGTCTCGCAAACGGCACAATCGAGTATATCAGCGATGAGGTATATGAGAAGTTCTTCGACCTCGTCGCAAGCAAGGTCATAAATCCCGAAACCGCAAAGACCTCAGGTCTCAAGGTTATTTACACTCCGCTCAACGGCACGGGCAACAAGCCCGTCAGAAAGATTCTGGCCCGTCTCGGCGTACAGGATGTCAAGGTCGTTCCCGAGCAGGAACTCCCCGACGGAAACTTCCCGACATGTCCGTATCCGAACCCGGAAATCCGCCAGGTCTTCGAGTGCGGAATCAAGATGGCCGAGACGGACAAGGCCGACCTCCTGCTTGCCACAGACCCCGACTGTGACCGCATGGGTATTGCCGTCCGTGACGGCGACGACTACCGTCTCATGACGGGCAACGAGGTCGGCGCCCTCTTCACCGAGTACGTGCTTTCACAGTATGAGGCAAAGGGCATCATGCCGAAGAACCCCGTTGTAATCAAATCCTTCGTAACTACGAACCTCGTAACAAAGATTGCCGAGAGCCACGGCGCGAAGGTCGCCGACCTTCTCACCGGTTTCAAGTACATAGGCGAATACATCACCAACCTTGAAAAAGAGGGCCACGCGGATGACTTCACGGTAGGTATGGAGGAGAGCTACGGCTATCTTCTCGGTATCCACGCGAGAGACAAGGACGCAGTCGTCGCTTCCCAGCTCCTCGTTGAGATGGCCGCCTACTACAAGTCAGTCGGCAAGTCACTCATAGACGTCATGAATGACATCTATGCGAAGTTCGGCCTCTACCTCAACAAGGTCGACAGCTTTGAGTTTGAGGGTGCTGCCGGCATGCAGAAGATGGCCGACATCATGGAATCTCTCAGAAACAACGCACCCACTGAGATTGCGGGACTTAAGGTCCTTGAGGTCACAGACTATAAGGACACTGCAAAGACGGGTCTTCCGAGCTCCAACGTTCTCTCGTATAAACTCGAGAACGGCAACGGTGTTGTCGCCCGTCCTTCCGGCACGGAGCCGAAACTCAAATTCTATTTCACCGCTGTAGCGGCTAATACGGATGAGGCTGAGGCTCTCTACGGCAGAATGCTTGAGAATGCCAAAGCCTGGATGGAGGCCTGAAAATGAGAAGAAACAAGTTCGTCAAAGGCGTATGTATTTTTCTCGCGATTTTAATGCTCGGCAGTGTGCTGATCGGAGTGCTTCAGGCCTTTGCACTCACTCCGCTGCTCATTTTGCTGTAATACATTTGTCTTAATTCTGATTGACAAAAGACTTCTTTTGGTATACATTATTAGTACATGTCCCAACGTTCAGGACATAGAATGCAATAAAAAGAGGTTAAAATCATGTACGAAGACAAGACTCTCATCTGCAAAGAGTGCGGCGAAGAATTTGTTTTTACCGCAGGTGAGCAGGAATTTTACGCAGAGAAAGGCTTTGAGAACGAGCCTCAGCGCTGTAAGGCCTGCAGAGATGCAAGAAAGAACGCTGCTAAGGCTGACAGAAAGCTGTATGATGCTGTTTGCGCAGCATGCGGCGGTCCTGCAAAAGTACCGTTTGAGCCCAGAGAGGACAGACCGGTTTACTGCAGCGAATGCTTTGCAAAGATGAAGGAAGAGGAAGAAGCATAATTCCTTGATGATAAGGGTTGCCCGAAAGGGCAACCCTTTTTTTGTGCAATGTAACTCCCCTTAAAGGTTTGATTTATTACCGAATATATAATATAATAAATTTTATATAGTACCACTTGAACTGTTTGTTACCTTCGGAGGACTTAATGTTAGATCTTATCAAGGCTTTTTTCAAGGACTTGTCCCGTATAGGCAAGTACTACGGACTTAAAGCCGCTGATGAAAAAAAGGAACAGGCCTATCTCGATTACGCCGAGCGTATGCGCATACTTTCCAATCTGCGCCGCACGGTTGTGTTTACGGGATTCCTTATCCTGTATATCCTGGCAGTTGTCTGCTTCAAGTCATTCACTGCATCCATAAACCTCGGCTCGTTCAGATACGGACTGATAGGCGGAATCGTTGCTCTGGTTGCCTTTGTTGTTTTTTCGGCACGAATTTACAGCTCAGGCGTTGAGGCGGGCGCAGACCTTCCGAAAAAGCTGCGCAGAAACATTCAGATAACCTACACTGTTTTCTGGAGCCTTTACTATGTAATGCTCATCTACAGTGACTTCCTCTTCACTGACTGGTATGCCGGACTCTCGGTTATCATGCCAATGATACTGATGGGTATCCTGGTACCGGTTTTCAGCCTGCAGGAAGGCTTTATCCCGATGTCTCTTGCAGCTTTGACGATCGTATTTGTTTTCCGTGAAGGTGGATTTGAACTCTGGCGTTTTGCCGTGGCCTTCCCGCCGTGTGCGATAGCCATTACCATTGCGGACATAAACCACGCTGAGCGTATAAACGCCTTTTATCAGGAGGGTAAGACTCAGGGTGAGGGACTCGCATCACGCCGCAGACTCGGCAACGTTTTCGAAGAGATTTATGACATGGCTCTGGAATTTGATCCCGAGCGCCGTGAGTGTTTAGTCCTCAGAAACAATGACAAGTTCTCCGTAAAGCATAGGAATGAAATCATATCCTTCGATGAGTATTCGAACTTTGTCGAAGAGATAGTTCATCCGGACGATGCAGCTATAGCCGCACGCATAATGAATCCCGATCAGATTGTCAGCGAACTTTCGACTGAGGGACGAAACCAGGTTTATCTTGAGATGCGTATTCTTGATGCGGAGGGTGAGTATACCTGGGTATCCACCTACTACACTCGTGAGAAGAAGGTTGCTGAGGAGTACTCCGATTCTCCCGAATACATTCTCTGCCTTGTACAGAACATCCAGGAGAGAAAACTCAACGAGGACAGGCTCAAGCTTGAGGCTGAGCGCGATCCTTTAACCCAGCTCTACAACAAGATGACGACGCGAAGCCTTATCGAGGAGTGCCTCGAGAAGAGCCCCACGGCTCAGCACGCGCTCATCATCATAGACATAGACAACTTCAAGACCATCAACGACACACGCGGCCATACTATAGGCGACCAGATTCTTCTGGCTTTCGCGAATGAGCTCAGCAGAAACTTCCGTGAGTCGGATATCCTGGGACGTGTCGGCGGCGATGAATTTGTCGTTCTTATCAAGAATATCCAGTCGATAGCCCTTGTCTGCGACAAACTCCAGAGGTTCACCTCCGCATTCAAGAAATACGGTATCGACAACGGATTCCCGGGACGTCTGTCCACCAGTATAGGTGTTGCCGTCTTCAGCAAGGACGGTTCGACCTATGAAGAATTGTTTAAAAAAGCTGACGCTGCCCTTTACGAAGCTAAGAGAAACGGTAAGGACCAGTATAAGTTCAGCATAACCAGAAGTTAAATCCATAAAGTAAGGAGAAACTCACATGAAACTCGGAACACTCGTAAAAATCGGAGCCCTTGCAGTTGCTGCAGGTTCGACGGCAGTCGGAACCGTAATGCTTACAACCAAGGCGCTTTCGAAAGCCAGCGACACAGACGCTGCTCCGGCAGAAGAGCCGAAAGCGCCTGTATTCAACGCTCCTGCGGCAGCCCCTGCTCCTGCACCCGCTCCCGCAGAACCCGCTCCGGAGACGAATCCCTTCTACTCACCGGCACCTGTAATCGAGCAGGCTCCGGTAGTCGAGCCGGCACCGGCATTTGAGCCTGAACCGGTCGTAGTGGAAGAACCCGCCCCTGAGCCGGAACCCGCACCCGTATTCACACCCGCTCCGGAGCCTGCTCCGATGCCGGTATTCCATGCTCCCGAGCCGGAGCCGGTATCATTTGCCACAGCTCCCGCAGAGCCCGTTGTGGAGCCCGTAAAGGTTGAGCTTCCCGACATCGAGGCACCGATTCCCGCACCGATTCCGGAACCCGCAGCAGCTCCTGAGGCAGATTTTGATATCGGATATCAGCTTCCGTATATGGCCGGCAGCAGCACAGAGTCTGACGTCGTAATCGGCGGCGCAGTCGCTGAAGTTGAGCCTGAGCCCGAACCGGAGCCTGAGCCGCTTCCCGAGCCGGAACCCGAACCGCTTCCCGAGCCGGAACCCGAACCGCTTCCTGAGCCTGTAGCAGAGCCTGTTGCTGAGCCTGTTGCTGAGCCCGAAGTAGTTATCTCTTCGGCAGAGCCCATTACATTTGAGGCTCCTCCTGAGCCCATACTTCCCACAGCTCCCGCTGATGATGTCGCAGCTCCTGAGGTAGATCCCCTTTCACAGGGCTTCTCAGTTGCCATGACTGACGTTATCGAGGAAGGTTCCACACTTATTCCTCAGGCACCTACAGTTGAGCCTGAGCCCATCCCTGAGCCCGTAGCAGAGCCTGCTCCCGAGCCCGTAACATTCAGCGATATCTCTTCTCACAGCGATTATATTGAGGAGATTGAGCCCGCTTCTGAGCCCGTCGCTGAAGCTCCTGCTCCCGCACCTGCACCGGTTATCGAAAAGGGCAAAGAGATCAGAATTGGCAATACGATTGTTTCCGATAAAAATACGAACCCCAACATCATCGCCGTAAACAATGCTTTCCATATCCCTATGGACAACCTCGTATCAATTGAGGCTGAACAGCAGATGCCGATGGTATTTGAGTTCCTTTATGGTGATATGCGCACAGACGCCACTCTTATCGCAGTTTACTTCATCCAGGGCGGCGTAGCCGTACCTCCGCCGGAGACAGAGAAGGAGAATATCCTTGCTTTCGGCAGAAACTTCATCACATCGAATGAAGAACTCAAGGCGTTCCTTGCATAAGACAAATTAAAAAGAACCCGCTCGTCTGAGCGGGTTCTTTTTTGTTTAAAACTTTGTTGCGTCTGAAAATCTTCTGCCGGAGTTGTATGTGGGCTGAAGCATGTCTCCGCCATAGGCCGTGTAGACAAGGGGAGGAATGCCTCCGTTGTGCCATACAATCTGGTTCCTGCCGTTTTCCTTTGCAATGTAGAGGTTGTGGTCGGCGGCTTCGATAAGCTCTTCCGCGGACATGCCGGGCTTGTACATCATTACACCGCCGCTTATGGTGATTGTCTTGTTGATATCCTGGGACAGCTGCGTGTTTTCAACCGCTACGCGGATCTGTTCGGCTCGGCGGAAGGCCGGCGTCTCGTCCGCCGTCGGAAGAACACAGATAAATTCCTCGCCGCCGTAACGCGTCACGATATCCGTGTCACGCGTGGTGCTCTGTATGATGAGCGAGAGGCTTCGGATACAGTCGTCACCGGCAAGATGTCCGTAGGTGTCATTGATATTCTTGAAGTGGTCGATATCGAACATGATTATCGAGAATGTGGAGAGTTCGCCCTCCTCATACTCCTTAATGCACTTGGCCAGGAAGTCCATGAGGTAACGTCTGTTGTAGGCTCCTGAGAGAGGGTCTTTGGTGGCCGCGTCCTCTATCTTGGCATAGAGTTCGTTTACCTTTGCTTCCTTCTCTTCAAAGCCCTGGGTAAGGCGTCTCAGGAATACACCTGCGGCCCAGCCCGCGACGATGGCGCTTATGGCTATGTCGAGGTATATATGATCTCCGCCTTTTGGAGTAAACCGGTCGGAAATGAAGTTTGTCTGATCGATGTTATAGGTTATGAATGCGGCTGCGATATTTGCGACAAGGACTAAAATCATCAGCCAGTTGTCGAGCAGCAGGATAGTGGCTATGCCGCCCAGCATGAAGAACAGAGGTACACCGCTGTGAATGCCTCCGCCGTAGAAATAGAGGGCAGGTACATAGATACAACCTATTATGGCACAGTAGAGTATGTACACGGTTATCTGTGTGGGCGGGTTCTTCGTGAATTTGTAAATAAAGAACAGAAGGCCCATGAACACAAGCATTGAAAGTGCAGTTACGATAAAGTAGATATGCTTGTGTACTGTAAGACCGAAGACAAAGAAGCCTACGGCAATGATGGCTGTTGAGATGACTATCTGGGAGAAGAAGTCACGCTTTAAGAGCGGATTCTCAACTGCGGGACCCGTGAAGATGCGGGTTATACGCTCTTTTATGGTCATGACGCCACCTCCTCTGCACAGATTCGGTTACGTCCGCTTGTTTTGGCTTTGTACAGGTTTTCATCGGCACGGAGGACGAGTTTTTCATCCGTGTCGTCGGGACGAAGCGTCGCGACGCCTCCGCTTATCGTTACGGGCGCGTCCTTCGGGAGATCGGGGCAGAGATATGAGCTTTCGACAACTCTGCGGATCTCGTCCGCGCGCATTAAAGCTTCTTGTCTGCCGATGCCCGGCAGGACGAGCAGGAACTCCTCGCCGCCGTAGCGGGTGGCGATTTCGCCCTCCCTGCAGGCACTCTTTAAGATGTTTGCGAGTGCCTTGAGCACGGCATCGCCTGTCAGATGACCGTAATTGTCGTTTAAGCGTTTGAAAAAGTCTATGTCAAAGAGCATGACTGAGAGCGGTGCTCCGCTCTGTCTTGCAAATGCGGACTGCTCTTCGAGGTAGGAGTACATGTATCTGCGGTTGTAGACCGTGGTCAGAGGGTCGATAATCGACTGGCGCTCAACCTCTTCAATGTTGGCTTCGATTTTCTTCACCTGGGCCTGGTAGAGGTTGAAGATAACCTTTGCGAGAAGACCTATGGCGATGCATACCATCAGGGTATTTGAAGAGATGGCGTTGAAAGCGAAGTCTCTCCTGCCCGTCTCACTCGCCGAGAAGGCGGGAACATCCACGCAGAGGTTGGGCCACTGCCATGATACGAAAAATGTAAAGGCATACCACAGTGAGTATATGCTCGTCAGGATATAACTGATCTTTCCCGATGTGAAGAAGAGAGTCAGGGCAAGACCCAGGACGAAGTAACTCGGAATGCCGCAGTCTATGGCTCCGCCTGATATGTAAAGCGCGGGGAAGATAATCAGATTTACAATGCAAAGTGAGATGATGATAACTCTGTTCTGCTTATCTTTTGCCCGTATTCCTATGTATGCAAGCAAAGGGAATGCCAGCGTCATTACGGCGGAAATCGTAATTGCCTCTATGGAGGAATTAAGATTTATGCACGCAAAGACACCTGCAATACCGACCAGTATACCCATCATGAAGATTATGTTGAAGAATCTGTAACGGATGGGTATGTTGGAGCCGAATGAAGTTTTTACGAATTTCTTGAGCTTTTCCATTTGTTATTTCTCAGCGTTGTCCTTTAACATACAGCATTTTTTGTATTTCTTGCCTGAGCCGCAGGGGCAGGGGTCGTTGGGACCGACCTTGTTGCCTTTGCGGACGACAGGGCGTTTTGCCTCAGTGCCGTCACCTGCGCCGGAGGCGCCTGTGACTTTCGCTACCTGTTCGCGCTTGACTTCCTCGTTCTTTGTGACGCGGACGGTGAAGAGCTGGCGAACGGTGTTTTCACGGATGGCCGCGGTCATCTCGTCAAACATATCAAAGCTTTCGAACTTGAACATTACGACGGGGTCCTGCTGTGCGTATGCGCGCAGGCCGATGCCCTTCTTGAGTTCTTCCATGGCATCGATGTGGTCCATCCAGTTCATATCAACATTGCGGAGCAATGCCATACGCTCGAGCTGACGCATGAGTTCCGAACCGAATTTTTCCTCACGCTGGTCGTAAATCTCGTGTCCGCGCTTTAAGAGGAATTCGGAAATCTCTTCCGAACTCATGTCCTTGAAGGAATCTCCCGGTTTGAGAATCCAGCCCATATAGTATTCGCGGAGACCTGCAAGGTTCCAGTCCGCACGGTCCTGTGATTTCGGACAGTAGAGGCCGACATTTGATTCGACCGTCTCGTCGAACATCTCCATGATCTTGTCGCGGAGGTCCATCTCCTCGAGCACCTGGTCACGCTGGCCGTAGATAATCTCACGCTGGTTGTTCATGACATCGTCGTACTGGAGTACGTGCTTACGTATAGCGTAGTTCTGTGACTCGAGTTTCTTCTGAGCGGATTCGACGGTGTTGGAAATCAGTTTGACCTCTATCGGCAGGTTCTCGTCGATATTCATGGCCTCCATGATTCTGTACATGCGGTCGCCGCCGAAGAGACGGAGCAGGTCGTCCTCCATTGAGAGGAAGAACTGGGACTCACCGGGGTCGCCCTGACGACCTGAACGGCCGCGCAGCTGGTTGTCGATTCGGCGTGCCTCGTGGCGCTCCGTACCGACAATGTAGAGGCCGCCCGCGGCCTTTACTTTTTCGGCTTCGTCTTTTATTTCTTCCTTGAACGCGGATTCGAATTCAGCGAAGTCGGCACGCGCCGCGAGGATCTCCTCGTTGTCTGTGGACGCGAAGCCGGTGGCTTCGGCTATGACTTCATCGGTGTATCCCTTGGCGCGAAGCTTGGCCTTCGCGAGGAACTCAGGGTTACCGCCGAGCATGATATCGGTACCACGGCCGGCCATGTTCGTCGCAATCGTGACGGAACCGTATTTACCGGCCTGGGCTATAATCTCAGCTTCGCGCTCATGGTTCTTCGCGTTGAGCACTTCGTGCTTTATGCCGCGCTTTTTAAGCAGCTTGGAGAGAAGTTCCGACTTCTCGATATTTACCGTACCTACGAGGACGGGCTGGCCCTTCTCGTGGCACTCTATGATACGGTCTATTACCGCATTGAACTTCGCGGACTCGGTCTTGTAGATGACATCCGGGTTGTCAATACGGATCATCGGCTTGTTCGTCGGTACTTCAACCGGGAAGAGGCCGTAGATTTCAGAGAACTCGTCAGCCTCTGTCATGGCGGTACCTGTCATACCGGCAAGTTTCTTGTAGAGACGGAAATAGTTCTGGAAGGTGATTGTGGCGAGGGTCTTGGACTCTCTGCGGACATTTACGTGTTCCTTGGCCTCAATCGCCTGGTGGAGACCTTCGTTGTAACGGCGGCCGAGCATGATACGGCCGGTGAATTCGTCGACGATTAAGACTTCGCCGTCTTTTACGACATAGTCCACGTCGCGATGCATTACACCGTGGGCCTTTATTGCCTGGTTTATGTGATGAAGGATGGTCGAGTTCTCGGCATCCATCAGATTCTCAATGTTGAAGTAGGCCTCAGCCTTGGCAACACCGCTCTGTGCGAGTGTGGCTGTCTTGGCCTTCTCATCGACGATGTAGTCGCCGTCGCCCGAATCCTCGTACTCCTGCTTGTCGTTCTGCTCCTTGATCTTGGTCATGGTGAGCGTCTTTACGAAGTTGTCGGCAAGCTTGTAGAGCTCGGTGGACTCTGAGCCCATACCGGAGATGATGAGGGGTGTTCTGGCCTCATCTATGAGGATTGAGTCGACCTCGTCGACAATGGCGTAGTTCGGAGGTCTCTGGACCTTGTCCTTCTTGTAGGAGACCATGTTGTCGCGGAGGTAGTCGAAACCGAATTCGTTGTTCGTACCGTAGGTGATGTCCGCGTTGTAAGCCTTTTTACGCTCATCGTTGTCAAGGCCGTTTACTATAAGACCGACCTCGAGACCGAGGAAACGGTAGACCTTGCCCATCCACTCGGAGTCGCGGCGGGCGAGGTAGTCGTTGACTGTTACAATGTGTACGCCCTCGCCCGCGAGCGCATTCAGATAGGCGGGCAGGGTGGCGACGAGTGTCTTACCTTCACCGGTCTTCATCTCTGAAATACCGCCGTTGTGAAGGATGATACCGCCGATAATCTGTACGGGGTAGTGGCGCATGCCGAGGACACGGTCCGAGGCCTCAATACATGCGGCAAAGGCCTCAGGCAGAATGTCGTCGAGCGTCTCACCGTTGGCGAGACGGGCCTTAAGGGCGGGAGTGACCGCCTTGAGTTCCTCGTCGCTCATTGCGCGGTACTGGTCCTCAAGGGCCAGCACCTTATCCTTGATAGGATTGATTTTTTTAATCTGCTTCGATGAATAATCACCGAATATTCCGGAAAAAAGTCCCATTTGTTGACTTAATACTCCTTTTAAAATAAACTAACAATAAGTATACACTATAGTATACCACAGAATACATTGTTTGTGATATGAATTTTTATGCAAAATTATGCATATTTTCTTGACTTTATGCAATAATCTGCATATAATTACGTTAAATATTAACGAGGAAACACAAAGGACTGAGATTTTATGAAACTCTGGACAGGACGGTTTGAAAAGGAAATCGCGAAGGAGACGAACGATTTCAACTCCTCAATATCCTTTGACAAAAGGATGTATAACGAGGACATCATGGGCAGTATGGCGCATGCGACCATGCTTGTCGCACAGGGAATAATCGACAAGGCTGACGGGGCGGAGATCCTCGCCGGTCTTGAGGGAATTCTCTCTGACATAGACAGCGGGAAGCTTGAAATCGACCCCTCCGCCGAAGACATCCACACCTTCGTCGAGGCGGAACTCACAAAGAGAATAGGCGATGCAGGCAAGAAACTGCATACAGGCAGGTCCAGAAACGACCAGGTTGCCCTCGATATCCGTCTCACCCTGAGGAAAGAGACCGAAAAAGTCCAGGTCCTCCTTGAAAACCTCATAAATACGATAAACAAGAAGGCAGAGGAGCATGAAAATACGATCATGCCCGGTTATACTCACCTCCAGAGAGCGCAGCCGATAACCTTCAAAAAGCACCTCGGTGCATACAGCGAGATGTTCAAAAGGGATCTCGACCGCTTAAATGATGCCAAGAAGAGGATGAACTTCTCACCGCTCGGAGCGGGCGCCCTCGCGGGTACAACTTACCCCACAGACAGAATGCTCGTCGCAAAGGCCCTCGACTTTGACGGCATCTGCGAGAACACTCTCGACGCAGTCTCCGACAGGGATTTCTGTATTGAGCTCGCAAATGCCTTAAGCATAATAATGATGCACCTTTCAAGGTTCTCCGAAGAGATTATTCTCTGGTGCTCGTGGGAGTTCAAGTTCGTCGAACTCGATGACGCCTATTCGACCGGCTCGTCAATAATGCCGCAGAAGAAAAACCCGGACATTCCCGAACTCGTCCGCGGCAAGTCCGGCCGCGTCTTCGGCGACCTCATGACTCTCCTCACCATCATGAAGGGCCTCCCCCTCGCATACAACAAGGACATGCAGGAGGACAAGGAAGCCATCTTTGACGCCTTCGACACAGTCGAGATGTGCCTCACTGCCTTCACCCCCATGCTCGCTACAATGACAGTCAATAAAGAAAACATGAGAAACGCCGCAGCGAAGGGCTTTATAAACGCCACCGACTGCGCCGACTATCTCACCAAAAAAGGCCTCCCCTTCCGTGACGCCTACAAAGCAACCGGCGAGCTCGTCGCCCTTTGCATTAAAACAGATCAGACCCTTGAAACACTTCCCCTCGAGAAGTACAAGGAAGTCTGTGACCTCTTTGACAACGACGTCTATGACGCAATAAATCTTGAAACCTGCGTTAAAAACAGGAAATAAGCAAAATAAAAAGACCTCTTACAGCCGTAAGAGGTCTTTTTTTGTTTATAAGTGTTCTTCGAAGAAGTTGAAGAGTTCGGTGTAGAAGCGCTCGCGGTCGGGAGTGGTGGCGTTGAAGACCTCGTGCTTTGAGTCAGGGAAGCGAAGGGCGGTAATGTTTTTTGCCTTCTTTATGAGGATGTCAAAGCCCTTTGCGTCCACGCGGTCTTCAAGGCCGTCGGCAAGCAGGAGGATGTCCTGCTGTATGTCGCCGAGATGGCGGCGGAGCTTGCGAGTCGCCTTTATCGAGGCGAGCGACCAGCCGAAGGTCGCAGACCAGGTGCGGTAGTTCTCGTCGTCCAGACGCTGCTGGAAGAGATAGTGATAGCGCACCGGGGAGAGCGTGCCTGAGGCCGGGAAGTTCTCTATAGGGTCGAAGACCTTCTTCGGCTGAATGGGGTCCTTGGATTTTCCGAGGAGATTTGCGGCTGTGAAAGCAACCAGGACTATGGGCTCGGGAACGCCCCATGTCTCCATCTTTATGAGCGGAGCGGACATGACGGCCGCATCCGCATAGTCCTTGTACTTCTCAAGGAAGAGAGAGGTGACTGCACCGCCCATGGAGTGTGAGAAGATGAATTTCTTAAGCTCAGGCGCTTCCTTGTTCACTACATTGTCAAAGAATTCCTTCTGGTCATTCATATAGGTGTCGAAGGAATCTATGTGGACGAGTTCCTTGTTCTCAAGGTCCCTGTGAGAGTAGCCGTAGCCGCGCTGCTCGAGGCAGAAAAACGCATAGCCTTCATTGAAGAGATAGTATGAGAGTTCGTGGTATTTTCCGTAGAATTCGCAGTAGCCGTGGAAGATTACGACCGCGGCTTTTGCATCGTCCGGTATGGCAAAGTAGTAGCGCAGTTTTGCGCCGTCAGATGCGGTGAAATAACCGTCTCTGACAGCGGAGCCAAGCCATGGTTTTACCACGGCCTGCATTTTTTCTTCAAAGTT
>JAEEGI010007038.1_pt1 | contig 25299 bp, 24 predicted proteins | sample 8958751 | NCBI WGS metagenome assembly JAEEGI01 (sample SAMN16246545, study PRJNA631951) | gut metagenome | biome: gut microbiome; feature: rumen; material: KS-attached | host: Bos | place: Iran: Karaj | collected 2018-10
CCGTGAACCTGACCGTTTTCCCATAGTATTTGTCGGTATCTTCTATACAGTCAATAAACCACGGGCAAAAGAACTTATCGGTAACATCAAGTATTCCGTCCTTCTCCGGAACAGAAAACTCTTCATTTGCAAAATCTATACTTCCGTCCGGCTTTGTAAAATATACCTCAGCCAAATTGTTCAGGATTTTTATCGAACGCCTTACGTCACTCTTTTTGAAACTCTCACCGCATCTGTTAAAAAGAATGACATCCGAAACACTAAGCGGATTCATGATAGTCTGACGCATATTCATCAGATACATACCATAAGTGTTCGCATCTACAAGACTGAAAACATTTGCAAGATACCAGCCTTTTGGCAGGTCTTTTTTGACAAATGCTTTAAGATCCCACATTCCGTTAAATTCGATATATACAACTTCCGGATTGTGAACCTTCTTTATTTCCTCAAGAAAGTCTTCTGTCAGTTCTTCCTCTTCTTCAATTGTGACAAGGCTTGTTCCCCTATCTTTAAGAGCATCAATATCGTACTCTTCCTCGCCTTCTTCTGTGCATATGACTACAGAACGTTTTGCGACATCTTCTTTTCTTAATAAAGTCCCCTGTAAAGCCGTAGTCTTACCACTATCAAGGAACCCTGCAAAAATATGTACCGCTGTTTCCATTATCGCTCCTTCTAAATATGCAACACAATTGCAAATCATTATAATTCTATAATACACGGCGTGTCAATATGATACGCCGCTGTAAAAACTTACACACTTAATTTGGCACTTTCAATTTTTTACAAAAAACCCCCGAGCTCATTTTGAGCTCAGAGGTCATTCGTGCAAATTTGAATTCTCTATGCAATAATGCATTCTATGTTTTTATAAAAAATAGGAAGTTCTAATCCTTGTTTTTTCCCCTCATCATACACACATTTACAGCCATATAAAATATCATTAACATCATTGTGCAGTGTCATGATTCGTGAAGTAAGCTCATTGGATGAAAACAGTTTCTTCATTGCGATTCCAGCAATTCCAGCAGGAATTTTATATGGCAAAAGTTCATTTTTATATAGGTTCAAATTAACACCGCGGGCCTCTACAACTTTTAATGTTTCGCGAATAGATTTTACAGCTTGCTTAAGTGCTTTAGCATCATTCATTAAATCCTTGGCCAATTTATTAGGATTATCGATTCCACCATTTCTGCCAGCTGTGGAAGTCACTCCCGCATTAATAGCCATATGAATCCAAATCCACTCAAGCATGTCAAAAGGTATCTCTTGCTTAATATCAGCTGAATTTAAAAGAGTGATTAAATCTGAGTAATTTTCGATATTAGTATTTTCTTCAGCCTCAAGCATTATATGATCAAATAACACGCAATTAAGGATCCAATCACTCTCCATATGCCCACCGGCTGTTGGGAAAGCTATAACATAATTAAAATCCCCTATAATTTGTTCCACTTCTATACGTTTGTTCCAGAAATTACAAAAAAGCACAATAGTTCCTTTAATGTTTCTCTTACGAATAGTATCTAAAGCACTCCCAAGATTCCCACTTGCTACACTAACAAATATAAAATCAAATTCATCATTTTCTTTTGCAGGCAAAACATTGTATATACCCTCTTTTTCTTCACCTTTATTCTCATATCGCCCATCTAATAAATGAACAGAGATTGCAGATGGTATCTCTTTCTTACCATCTCTCAAAATGTGAAATGTTTCATGCCCCGCTTTTTGAAAAGCGTATGCATATGTTGTTCCTATTACACCTAAACCCAATATTGCCACTTTCATGATGTCTCTCCTATAAACTGCGATTTTATTGATTTCATAATTCAATATACCGAAAGAGCCAAATTAAGTATATATGACATCTTAAATGAAATTACAGAAATCCGCACCGGTTGCGGTTTTCGTGAGAACATGATACAGGAGGCAAACAGTCCCTTCGGCGAAGCCAACTTCAATGGCCTGTTTGCGAGCATCTTGAATCTTTGATTCAAGATTGCAAGTTTTCTGACATACCTGCGTTTCTGCATTCATCACAAATACATATGATCACGCTCTTACCGTAATCAATCTCAATTCCATATTCATCCATCATCTTTTTGGCTGCACTCTTGAACATACTGTTATCAAGATGATAAATTTTCCCGCAAACCGAGCACTGGGCGTGCATGTGCTCACAGCATGACTCGTGCTCCTCAGAGTACTGATAGCATGTAGCATTTACATCGGCTTCCTTGTATTTAACAAGCTTGCCTTCCTTACTAAGCCTCTCAAGATTGCGATAAACAGTAGATCTGTCCAAACCATCACCGGTATCATTAACGGCATTAAATATGTCCCTTGCCGTAAATCTTGTATCCGCATTATCCTTCAGATATTCTATGATAAGATTTCTTGGTTTAGTCTTATATTCACTCTTCACACTATCGCTCCCGGAAATCAGTTACCCCTGCTGCCCGTTGGCCTGTCTGATCATATCTTCAACAACGATATCATAGATCTCGCCTACAGTATTACAGTACTCAAGAATCTTCCAAGGTTCATTTGTATGAAAATGAATCTTAATAAGATCCTCATCTCCTGCAGCGATCAGGCTGTTTCCTTCAAAATGCTCCGTAATATAATCAGCAATCTCATCCTCATCAAGATCTTTATCGCGTCTGTCTATCAAAAGCTGTGTATCATAACGATACGCAAACTGATCATCCTCTGCATCTATTGAATTGATTCCCATTTTCTTTTTCCTCCATAATTTCAATTACTTCCTTGATAATACTATATTGTCCGTAACAAAAAAAGTATAACCTGTTGACAAATTTTATCACAGGGGTTATTGTATTACTGTATTAAGTGATTAGTACAATGGTACAAGATATTTTTTCACAGACAAAACATAAGGACAATTTATTACGGAGGACAGGAATATGATCAAGAAACCAAGAAAACCACTTGTAGATGTTCAGATAGAAAAATTCTTTAGAAGCATGGAAAAGCTCGGATTTACAGGCGCTGAGATTGTACAACTGGTTAAGCAATACACAGTAAATAACACAAGCAGTATTTTATAAGAAAGGTTTTTCAGATGTTAAAAAAACTTATTGTACAAGATTTTAAAAACACAAAGGCGACAATGACCATGATATGCCTTGTAAATATGCTAATGGGTATTCCGATTGGCATACATGTTAAACATTTTCCCGATGATACAGTAATAGCGTTATTTCATTTAATGGCAATTGCATCACTTAGCATGATAGCAACAATATATATTCTCAAGTACTACTCCAAGAGTTTGTACTCTTCACAGGGTTATCTTTCATTTACTCTTCCAACAACTAAAACAAATGTTGTTGTATCGAAAATGATAGTTACCTGCATATGGATAATACTTTTTATTTTATCAATACTTATCTCATTTATGCTAAGTTATCCGGATGCATTGTTTGACCTTAACCCTGAGCACAACAGAGCCCTTAATCAATTAGCGATGAGTATATATAATTTTTTGGCCTTTTCACTTTATATCATTTCGCAGCTTATGGCACTCTTCTTCTGCATAAGCCTTGGTCAGATCTGTAAAAAGCACCCAAAAATATGTGCAACACTGTGCTATATGGTTATAGGCTTCGCTTCGCTGTATATATTTTTCTATAACTTTTCACACAACTATATCTGGCGAGGCGGTAATGATGGATATTGGGAATGGGAAGATGTATTCTGCCTTCCCACTGTGCTCTGCGCGATTGCATTGACAGCATTCTCATGCGCCGCATCAATATTCATTACAAATAAAAAGCTTAATCTTGAATGATTGATTATAGATAAAAAATATTTTTATAGAAAGGAACCGCTCACTATGCCATGGAATCTTAATTCGGACAGACCTATTTTTGTTCAGATTATTGAGCATCTCCAGATTGATATTATTACAGGAGTTTATAAACCGGGCGATAAATTGCCAAGTGTTCGTGACCTTGCCGCTGAAGCAGGCGTTAATCCCAACACAATGCAAAAAGCGCTCAGTGATTTTGAATCGACGGGACTGGTTCACTCAGAAAGGACCAGCGGTCGTTTTATTACAAACGATGATAATTTAATAAAAGAACTTCGAAAGTCACTTGTAGATGTGCAGATCGAAGAATTCTTCAAGAACATGGGAAAACTCGGATTTACCGGGAAAGAGATCATACAGCTGGTTGAACAGCACGTAGAAAAATAATTTTGGAGAAAGAAGGAGAAAAGTATGAGTAATCTTTTAGAAATACAGGGAGTATCAAAAAAATATGACAAAACACAAGCCCTTAACGATGTAACTCTTAGCATCGCTCCCGGGCACATAATAGGGCTTCTTGGGCCAAACGGAAGCGGAAAAACAACACTTATCAAGATACTTTGCGGACTGTTACAGCCCGATAGCGGAACAGTTCTTATCGACGATAACCCGGTAGGACCAAAGAGTAAAGCAGTCGTATCCTATCTTCCCGACAAGACCTACCTTGATGAAGATATGAAGGTAGAAGCCGTTGTTGCAATGTTCAAATATTTTTATGACGACTTTGATGAAAACAGGGCTAATGAGATGCTCGCAAGCCTCAAGATAGATCCAAAGAGTAAGCTCAAGACTCTTTCAAAAGGAAACAAAGAAAAAGTCCAGCTTATGCTTGTAATGAGCCGCAGGGCTAAGCTCTACATTCTCGACGAGCCTATCGCCGGTGTGGATCCTGCTGCCAGAGATTATATTTTACGTACTATCATAAGTAACTTCGATCCATCTGCTTCCTTGATCATCGCTACTCACCTTATCAGCGACATAGAACCGGTGCTGGATGAAGCCATCTTTTTACAGGACGGTAGTATCAAACTCTTCAAGTCTGTTGATGACATAAGGGCTGAACACGGTAAGTCTGTTGATGTATTATTCAGGGAGGTATACAGATGTTAAAAAAGCTAATCGCATATGACTTTAAAAAGACCAGTCCGGCAATGCTTGCAATAATAGCACTTTTATTCATACCGGAGATCATAGGCTTAATCACTCATGCCATTATGGAAAAATTATATTATGCCAATTCAGTCAAAGTAGACGCAAATACAATTCAGGTAAACAGTGATAACCTGCCTGATCTTTATTATTCACTGTCCAATATGTCAATTGTATTCTTTTTAATACTTCCGACTATAGCTACAATTGCAGCAATATATATGATCAAATACTACCACAAGACTTTATATTCGGTTCAGGGATATCTTTCATTTACTCTTCCTTCAAGTATAACCGAAGTTGTTTCTTCCAAAATGATAGTTGTATTTGCATGGGCTGTTATTTATGTAATTTCAGCGACCACCATCTTCTTTATCGGAGAAGCCATTATCACCGTGGTATTTGATCCTGTTCACGGACCGATTACCTTAAGAACAGCAACAAAACTTTTAAAAGAACTTATTCCTCCCATGCTTTTGTTTTTTCTCGGGCTCTTCTCCCAGCTCATGGCTCTTTTCTTCTGCATGAGTATTGGGCACCTGTGCAAAAAACACAAAACCGGGATTACTGCACTTAGCTATACAGCTGTTGCTATAGCTTCGCTGTTCATAATCATATACAACACTGACGCAAGCGTAGCTAAACGCGGCACCTGGTGGTGGTCCTTTAGCGATCTGTCTTGTCCCGCAAACCTGATCTTCTTATTTATCCTTTTGGCAGGCTGCTATTTTGCAACCATAAAGATCATGAATAAGAAGCTCAATCTCGAGTGATCTTAAGCAGCAATTTTGTTATAGAAAGGTGTAGCTGAATTAAATTGATATGTATCCTAAGTTTCAGATACGTATCATATTGGCTACACCCTTTTTTTACCCAAAAACGACCAAAAAATAATTAAAACCAGGAGGTATCTTATGGAAAAAGGACTTGATGCATATAAACTAAAATTGATAGCACTTGCATTCATGATACTTGATCATGTTCATACATTTATTTTTCAATCCCAGCCGGAATTTATTTCTTTAATTACCCGATTTGTTTCACCGCTGTTTTTGTACTTGATGATAGATGGCTTCTATCACACAAGAAGCCGCAAGAAATTCCTTATAAGACTGTTCGTTGCAGGAATAATAATGATGCTTGGAAATCGCGGTATCAATGAGATATTTTATATTATCGATCCGCAAAAATACGATTATTATCTCCCGTGGAATAATATTCTTATTACGCTTGCATTCTTGTTTGCATTTGTCTGGTGTTTGGAGAATATAAAACAGCGTAACAGAATAAAACTGAATATTTTTCTGGCGATCATTGCGGCATTTTGCTGTCTTTCCTGCGAAGGTGGAATATACTTACTGCCTATTGCCTTTGTAGTATGGTTTTTCCACGGAAAACAGAATTTGCAATTTGCGGGAATAAGCGCTTGGTGTATTTTCATATTGATATATGAACTTTCCTACTATTTCACAGCAAAGCCCTGCAGTCTTTATCCCTACCTGTGTTTCAACAATGAGTGGGCAATGATCACGGTGATTCCATTTATACTTCTATACAACGGTAAAAGAGGCAAGAACACACTCTTCAGCAAGTACCTGTTCTACGTAGCATATCCGCTCCACCTATGGCTTCTTTTAATCTACTACCTCGCATTTAACTTCGCAGGAGTCTAAACAAGCAAAGGCAGTCGCGCTAGATTGGTGTGGCTGCCTTTCCGTACGCCCGGCCGCAAGGTATATGTCCGGAAATGCGCTGCGTACGTCTGCGATGTGATTTTCTCTTGCCTGCAGTCAACTAATTCTCTTCTTTCAGCTGACTCAAAATGTCCATTTTCCACAGTGCGGTCAATATTCTTTCCCGACTTCATCAAGGCCGAATGCATTCTTGAAATCTTCAAGGTCCTTCGCGTCGCGGATAAGCATGATTTCGTGGAATTCGCCGGTCGTGATGTCCTTGAAGCCGGCGACCTGCTCGCCGGTGCAGATGGATGCGTGGATTATCGGCTTCTCTTTTGCCGGATCATAATTGTAGGCAGGTACTGATAAAGTTTTCTTTGAAAAAAGATTAAAAAGCATCGTATCATCCTCAATCCGAGAAATTATAATCCGGGAGCACTTCTACCACATACTCGGGGTACATTTCATCGACGCGCTTGGAAACTTTGGAAAGCACTTCTTTCTTATTCTTCGCTTCTATATCGATAACAAGATCGAATCGTATCTCTTTTGTCTTGTGATTCATGTAAAAGCCGTGAATCTGCAGCGCGTCTTTGTAATCGCCGATGATGCCTTTAATCTTTTTGTACGCTTCTACAGCGACCTTATCTCCTGTATTTGTTGAATAGACGGATACGCCGCTCATCAAGATTCCGGTGTCGGCGAACACTTTCTTGGCGATAATCCTGTCAAGTGCATCGATCTCGACAGCGGAAAGTGTATCGGGAATCTCCACATGCGCGGAGCCTATCAGCTTCTCGGAGCCGTAGTTATGAATAATAAGATCATACACGCCTCTAACTTCCTCAAGCTCATTTATGCTTGTCTTAACGCTCTTTGCAAGTTCGGGCGTAATCCTCTCTCCGAGTGTCATGCTTATCGTATCGCGAAGCGTCTCAAAACCTGTTTTTATAATGACAAAAGATATAATAACGCCGATATACGCCTCAATACTTAAGCCTGTAATGATAAATATAATTGCGGCAACAAGCGTAGATGCGGATATTATCGAATCATTGAGCGCATCCTTTCCCGATGCGACAAGAGATTCCGACTCAACTTTCTTACCTGTCTTTTCCGTATATATTCCAAGCAAAACCTTCACAACGATCGCAGCCGAAACAATGATAAGCGCCGGTGTTCCGTATTCGGGAGTTTCCGGATGAATTATCTTTTTTACAGACTCTGTAAAAGATGTAATTCCGGCATAAAGAATAATTATACCGATCACCATAGTCGAAAGATATTCGATCCTTCCGTAGCCGTATGGGTGCTTTCTGTCAGGTTCCCTCGAAGAAAGCTTCGTTCCGACTATCGTTATCACCGACGAAAAGGCATCACTTAAGTTGTTGACCGCATCCATCGTTATTGCAACAGAATGCGACACTATACCCACAATTGCCTTAAACACCGACAGCAGTATATTTGCAGCTATTCCAATGATACTTGTTCGTACTATTTTTTTTGTTCTATCCATCTTTGATGCCTCTCATAAAAAATTTGAATTATCATGACATCTTGAATCAAAGATTCAAGATGCTTGCAAACAGGCCATTCAAAGCGACTTCGTCGCAGGGCCTATTTGCCACCTGAATCATATTCTCACGAAATCCGCATCAAGTGCGGATTTCTGTGATTTCATTTAAGATGTCAAGATTGATAATTTCATCATCTTAAAAATGACTACACAATCTCAGTTTAGCATATATTTTGCAAATATATTCATCATTTATATACCTAATTCCGCTCTTGAAAAAAAAGCACGTTACCGAGATAATTGTTTCTATGGACAAACAAGAACAAATCTCTATCAAAAATGATATACTCTCAATTGACGAAACAGCCGAGATTCTGGGCGTTTCTTCAGCGACTGTAAAAAACTGGATAAAGCTTGATAAAATCCCGGCCGAAAAAAGCGCAAAGACATATCTTCTTAATAAAGAAAAGATCTTGAATCTAAAGGAAAGCCTTGCAGACTCCGATCTCCTTAAGCGAAGAAGAAATAAGAGCACCGCAAACGGCCGTTTTATCCCTAAATCTTACATCAGCAAATCATCCGGAAATTACAATACGATCTCAACGCTCATAAAGAGCCTTGAGGAAAATACCGACATCACAGAGAAAGACTTCCTTTCAATTCTCGCCTATTACGGCAGGTCTTTCCTCGATACTCTTTCACTCGATGAGTCCGGCAAAAAGAAGCTTCTATCGCCTTTACATTATGAAGAGGGCACTTCTTTTCCCCGCATCTTACCTATATTAAAAGAATATCCTCTTATATATACAGAAGGCGAAGACACTCTGGGAATGCTCTACATCTCGCTTCGCTCACTCAAGGAAAAAAAGGCATCGGGCGCATATTACACACCTTTCTTTGTTGTAGATAAATGCGTAGAAAATCTGCATATGGCAAAGAATGAGACAATCTGCGATCCTTCATGCGGAACGGGAAACTTTCTCCTTCGGCTTCCAAAAACCATTTTGCTTAAGAACATATACGGATATGATATAGACGCTACTGCTGCCGCCATAGCAAGGATAAATCTCGCAGTAAAATATAGAATAAAAGATAACACCGATCTCGATATTTTATTTAATAACATCAAAGCGGATGATTTCCTGACACCATCTGCAACCGGCGCCGCGACGCCAAACTACGATCATATAATAGGAAATCCGCCTTGGGGCTACTCTTACAGCAAGGACGAAATAAGGACTTTGAGCGAATCCTATAAATGTGCGCGCGTATCGGGCAATCCCGAGTCTTTTTCTATTTTTACGGAAAGAGCTCTCAGCCTGTTATCAGAAGGAGGAACCATGTCTTTTGTCCTCCCCGAAACACTGCTGGGCGCCGGTGTACACGAGAATATACGGAGCATAATCGCACAAAATTCGCACATCTCTTCCCTTTATTATATGGGCGAAATATTTGATAACGTACAGTGCCCCTGCATACTGCTAACACTTAAAGTTCCTAACGTAAACGGACAAAAGACCTCCGTCGCTTTTTACAAAAAAAGCCTTTCTGCAAAAGGTAAGATTGATCCCGCAAGCGGAATCTTTCCCGAGAGACTTATCCTAACAAAGGCCTTTGAGACTGAAAATGAGAGTCTTGATGCAAGCTCTTTTCACATGTTATCTGACGATACCGAGAAAAAAATACTTAAGAAAATAGAAAGCTGTGAGCACTTCACACTTAAAGGAAACAGCGAATTTGCCTTAGGTATCGTCACAGGAGCCAACAAAACACTGCTGTCTCCCGTTAAGAATCCGGGATTTGAAGAGATAATAAAAGGCTCTGATATTGATAAATATACAATCAAACCGATAACCAACTTTATTAAGTACGAGCCCAAAAGGTTCCAGCAGATAGCTCCCGAGAGTATGTACAGGGCAAAAGAAAAGCTGCTTTATAAATTTATATCGGGAACTCCCGTCTTTGCATATGACGATAAGCAGCGACTTTCACTTAACAGCGCAAATGTACTGATTCCCAAGGTTCCGGGCTACAGCGCACTTTATATACTTGCGGTTCTGAATTCACCCGTTATTTCTTTTTACTACTCTCATACCTGCAAAAATATGAAGGTACTAAGATCTGAGATTGAGAGGCTTCCGATTGCAGCGTGCGATCAGTTAACCGAAAAGAAAATATCAGACCTTGCGAAAAAAATTATCGATAATAATGCTTCGGCACAGTTCCTTACTGAGATAGACGGCTTGATTGCAGAGCTTTACGGCCTGACTCTTGACGAACTTGATATAATACTAAAAGTAAGTAAATAAAGGTTTACTTTTACAGTTTAAAGTGCTATAGTAGCATACGAATATTTATTCACGGAGGATATATTAATGTCATTTGAATACATACAGAAACTTCCCACACCCGATGAAATCAGGGAGGAGTTTCCATTAACAAAAGAACTTGCCGCACTCAAGGCTGAAAGAGACGCGATGATAAGCGATGTCTTCACAGGTAAAAGTGATAAATTCCTTGTTATCGTTGGTCCCTGCTCTGCAGACAATGAGGATGCCGTGTGCGACTATGTTTCACGCCTCGGAAAACTCAATGACAAAGTTAAGGATAAGCTTATCCTTATTCCCAGAATATATACAAACAAGCCTCGTACAACAGGTGAAGGATATAAGGGTATCACTTCTCAGCCCGATCCTGAAGGAAAGACAGATTTCCGCGCAGGTCTTATTGCCATGAGACATATGCAGATTAAGGCAATTCAGGAATCAGGTCTTACTGCTGCCGATGAGATGCTCTATCCCGAGAACTGGGGATACATCGCTGATATTCTTTCATATGTCGCTATCGGTGCGCGTTCCGTTGAGGATCAGGAACACCGTATGACAGCCAGCGGATTTGATGTTCCCGCCGGAATGAAGAATCCCACAAGCGGAGCTCTCGGAGTAATGCTTAACTCAGTATATGCAGCTCAGCAGTCTCACTCTTTCGTATACAGAGGCTATGAAGTTAAGACAAACGGAAACCCTCTTGCACACTGCGTACTCAGAGGCTCAAACAATAAGCACGGCCAGTCGATTCCTAACTATCACTACGAAGACCTTAGCCTTCTTTTACAGCTTTATAACTCAAGAAACATCGTTAACCCTGCTGCCATCATTGATGCTAACCACAACAATTCTAACAAGCAGTTCAAGGAACAGATCAGGATCGTTAAAGAGGTTCTTCACTCAAGAAACCACAACAACGATATCAAGAACCTTGTTAAAGGTGTCATGATTGAGAGTTACATCGAGGAAGGTTGCCAGAAAATTGGCGAAGGTATCTACGGTAAGTCAATCACAGATCCTTGCCTTGGATGGGAAGACACAGAGCGTCTCCTTCTCGATATTGCTGAGTTAGTCTGATCATATTCCTATCAAATAAGAAAAGGTGCAGAGGTTTTTCACTTCCTCTGCACCTTTCATATTTATGCATTATTCGCACTCTCAGTCCATTTTTGCCATGCGGGCTCTTATATACCCTTCAATTATATCTACCGTCTCATCAATCCCCAGTTTCGAGCTGTTAATTGAGAAATCATACAATCTTGAATCGCCCCATTTACCCTGGCAATGATAATTGTGATAACGCTTTCTCTTTTTATCCTTTTTAAGGATAAATCTTGTCGCGTCATCTTCATCAAGTCCGTAAACATCCATGACACGCTCAATCTTCTTATCCATATCGCCAAGGATAAAGAATGAAATAAGTCCCGGATATTTTTTTAATTTTGTCTCCGAACATCTGCCGACTACAACAAATGACTCTCCGCTCTTTGCCTTTTCTTCCATAACATTAAACTGCATCTCGGCTATATTATCCTCTATCGAGTTGCTGTAACCGTTTACGCGTCTTGAAACGAACACATTCTTCGGAGTCTCGTTATATTTTGCCACTGCCTCAATTGTCATACCCATCTTCTCAGCAATCTCTGTAATAAGATGGCGATCGTACAAAGGCAGGTTAAATCTTTCCGACAATTTTTCTGCAATAACTCGTCCGCCACTTCCAAATTCACGTCCTACGGAAATAATGATCTGTGACATAAGCACCCCTCCTGAATATTACTATTATAAGTATATTACAAAAAGATATATTGTTGAAATGATCAAAACTAAAATTGTTGCCGGAGCAAGCTTTTTGCAGTAACGTCCCCATGTCACGGGATATCCGTTCTTAGCCGCAACAGAAGTACCTACAACATTCGCAGAAGCACCGATAGGAGTTGCGCTTCCGCCAATATCAGTACCTATAGCAAGCGCCCAGGCAAGTGTATTTATAGGCATTCCCGAAGCTGCTGCAAGATTCTTGATAACAGGAACCATTGTTGCCGCAAAAGGTATATTGTCAACAAACGCACTTGCAATCGCTGAAACCCAGATAATGATTGCTATCATCATTTTACTGTTACCACCGCTGATCTTTTCGATAAACGAAGCGATGATATCAAGAATCTTTGTTTCTTCCAATCCGCTTACGACAATGAACAGACCTATGAAAAAGATAAGTGTCTTATAATCTACTTTCTTAATGATCTCCCCGGCATCTTTGCCTGATGTCAAAAGTGTGATCGCTCCAATAAACAAACCTATTGATGCAACAGTAAGATGTGTTGAGCCATGTGTTATAAGAAGCACTACAGCGCAGCCAAAAATTATACTGCTCACAATGAAATCCTTCTTGTTGCTGATTGCTTCCGAAGGATCGGGCAATTTGCTCATATCCGTTTTCTCATCACCTTTTGTAACAAGCTCTTTTCTAAATGCAAAATACAAAAAGGTAACAGACACAACAAGGCTTATTCCTGCTATAACACCTGTATTTGTAAGGAAATCAAAAAATGATAATCCAAGAGAAGTACCGATTATGATATTCGGCGGATCTCCGCACATTGTTGCGCTTCCGCCAAGGTTTGCACAAAAAATTTCCGATAATATCATTGGTATTGGATTAAATTTAAGAAGCTGCGCAAGTTCTACAGTCACAGCTGCCAGAAACATGATAACGGTTATGCTGTCAATGAACATTGAAAGTACCGCTGCCATTATTGTAAATGTAATAAAGATAGGAATAGTCTTACATTTAACCAGAAATGCAATCTTCATGCAGAGCCAACGGAAAAATCCCGCTTTAGCCATTCCTTCAACCATCAGCATCATTCCTGCGATAAAGAGAATTGTTGCCCAGTTGATTCCCGAACTCTCTGATTCTTCTATCTGATACCAGAAATCACGGGTAAAAAAATCCTTAAAGGCGAGTGTATTCAGAATAGCCTTGATGTCCCCCATACAAATTCCAAAGACAACGACAAGCGTAAGAATACCACTTCCCAGTGTTACATAATGCCTCTCAATCTTGTCCATAACGATCATAACGAACATTCCGACAAAAATGATAACGGCAAAAATCTGTGCTGCAAACAAAGTATGTCCTCCCAAAAAAGCTTAATATGTCAGGCAAGCTTTCACCTTATATAGGTAAAACGCCTGCCTGCCAAAAATAATCCTTCAAAAGGATACCACCTGTGAAATCAATACACAATACTTTATTGTTAAAAATATCACATTAGCACAATTTTATTATATTTGACGTATTAAATTTGGACATTTATTGTTGTTTATAAATTGAAAAAAGAGGACTTGCATAACACAAGCCCCCTTTAATATCTATTTTTTAACACATTATCTGATTCTTGCCCATTCATACGGATCTTTAGGCATATTTTCTTTATTTACATATTTCGACAAGGTATTACTCGGCGAAAAGCCCATCATATCCTGAATGGCCGTAATTTCCGCACCGTTCTTAACAAGATGCGCCGCAAAAGAATGTCTTAATGAATGCGGCGAAATATCGCTGCTCACGCCTGCTCTCTGGGCATAGAACTTAACAAGCTTCCACACACCCTGGCGGCTAAGCGGCTTACCGTCGCAGTTAAGAAAGACATAGCCTTTGTCTTCTCTTTTTCCAAGTAATGCCTTTCTGGCCTCAAGAAGATAAGACGTCACAGCGCTTCTTGTCATCTTTCCATACGGAATGACACGATTTCCTTCCTCTGATCTCAATTTCGGAAGAATGATACAACCAAGTCCCATGTCAATATCACTGAGCTTAAGCCCGATAATCTCTGACACCTTCAGCCCTGTAGAATAAAGCATCTCAAGAATAGCCTTATCTCTCACTCCTTTGGGGCTATCGCTGAATTCCTGATTCAAAAGATCCATAGTCTCTGTGTCTGAAAGAATTCTCGGAATCTTTTTGGACGCAGGGACAGAAGGACTTTTTATAATCTCCGCAGGATTGTCTGATACATTACCGTTCTCAACAAGATAAGTAAAAAAATTCTTGATCGTGGTATTATATCTGACTATAGTCGAGACAGCCATCTTCTTTTCCTTAAGAAAAGTCTGGTACTCAGAAATCATATCCTCTGTAACTTCCGCAATATTATGTACTCCCCGTTCTTCAAGGAAACGAACGAAAATAAGAGCATCATGTTTGTAAGAACTAACCGTGTTTTCAGAATAATCTTTGACGCTTTTAAGGTACTCGATAAATGCGTCAACAAGACATTCCATTTCAGATTTTACCATCTACCAACTCACCTAATCTGCTGTACACATCAAGGCAGTCAAGTGTTGCATAATAATCCATAGGAGTCTCAGCTCTTCGGATAAGTTCAACACTACCGTCCTCTCTGAGAAGCAATTCCGCACTTTTTAGTTTACCGTTATAGTTGTAACCCATTGCATAGCCGTGGGCACCTGTATCATGAATATAGATATAATCTCCCATATCGATCTTGGGAAGTTTTCTGTCAATTGCAAATTTATCATTGTTCTCACAAAGTGAACCTGTCACGTCATAAACGTGGTCGCAAGGCTCATTCTCTTTTCCGAGAACAGTGATGTGATGATATGAGCCATACATAGCGGGACGCATAAGGTTTACCGCGCAGGCATCTACACCGATGTACTCCTTGTAGATGTGTTTCTCATGGATTGCCTTAGTTACAAGCGCTCCGTAAGGTCCCATCATGAATCTTCCCATCTCTGTAAAGATTGCTACATCATCCATTCCCTCAGGAACAAAGATCTTATCGTACTGCGCCTTAACGCCCTTACCGATCTCGTAAATATCATTTGGTTCCATATCAGGTGTATAAGGAATTCCAACGCCGCCTGAAAGGTTGATAAATGCTATCTTTGCACCTGTAGCCTTCTGAACCTCAACAGCAAGTTCAAAGAGCTGGCCTGCAAGCTGAGGATAATATTCATTGGTAACAGTATTGCTTGCAAGGAATGCATGTATTCCAAAGCGCTTTGCGCCTTTGCTCTTAAGTATCCTAAATGCTTCGATGAGCTGATCCTTGGTCATTCCATACTTGGAATCTCCTGGGTTATCCATGATTCCGTTACTCATCTTGAACACTCCGCCAGGATTAAATCTGCATGAGATTGTCTCAGGTATCTTACCGAGTGTCTTCTCAAGGAATGCCACATGAGTGAAATCATCGAGATTGATTATCGCTCCAAGCTTATCTGCAAGCACAAACTCCTCAGCGGGCGTATCGTTTGAAGAGAACATGATCTCACTTCCCTCTGCTCCAACCGCTTTACTGAGAATAAGCTCTGTCTTGGAGGAACAATCAAATCCGCAACCGTTCTTTCTGAGTATGTCAAGAAGCACAGGATTCGGATTGGCCTTTACCGCAAAATACTCCTTAAATCCCTTATTCCATGAAAAGGCGTCATAAACTGCTTTTACATTATTTACAAATCCTTTTTCATCATAGATATGAAAAGGTGTAGGATACTTCTTTACTATATCTTCAACCTGTTCTTTTGTTACAAATGCTTTCTTCATTACTTCCTCCATAAAAATATTTAACTATTTTCATTTATATAAACCGTGACCCTGTTCTGGATTATGTCTGCCACTTCCTCTGCTGTCTTTTGGCCACAGTAAAATGCCGAAGCTTCTTCAGCTATTATATTGGTAATTTCATTATCCATACAATCCAATGAATTTATTGAAACTGTATAATCATAAAACTTGCTCACTTCCTCTTGAGATAATGGTTTCATTTTCACCATTACATGATTTATCTGATCCCATAGCTGAGCGCTCTCATCATCATCGCTTTTTTCCTTTGTAGCTTCCTGCAACTCTTCTTCAAATTTTTGTTTTACAGTGGAAAATCCACTATTAGAATCATCTTTGTCCGATAATATAAGATTTTTTACAAACTCAAGTACAATATCCTTATGAGCTGTGTTGCTGTTTACAGCATATAATTCGCCGTATATAGACGCAATATTTTCTCTGCTGTTATTTGGATAGCCTACAAGCTCGATGTCGTCATTAAATACAAGCTGCTTAAGTCTTGCATATTCATTGAGATTTGAAAAAAGTTCTCTATAGTAGAGTCCTTTATCCTCGGCATAGCTCTTATCTATTTCTGCAAGATTGCTGTTTCCGCTTGCTTTATCCGGAAACTTATTTATGAAGTTCAAAAACTCAATAAACTCAGGATTTTTAAAATCACACTTTTTCTCATTCCAATCAATACACTTATCTGCATAATGCGGCATAAGTAAATTGCCATAAGATTTATCATGATTGGAGCCAAAAGCTGTTTCGTAATCAGTACCGTTGCTCTTTATGAGATCATCAAGCTCTTTATATGTAAGTGATCCCTTTCCCTTGGCAAATTTTGCTCTGACAACACATGTTGCGACTTTAAAAGACGGCATAAATGTATATATTTTACCATCATATTTCATCATCTCGGCGATATTTGGAAGAAGTTCTATTCCCTCCAAAGCACCGCCTTTATCAAATTCAGGTGTAAGATCAAGAAAAAACCCCTTATCAACGTACTTTTTTACGTTTCCGTCAATATTTATAATATCCGGCGCTTTTCCGGATATTATATCCATATCCAGTTGCTTTCTTGCTTCTTCCTGATCACCGTCCGGATATAACTTAGAATAATCGATTACTTCTATTTCATACTTGTCATTGGATCTGTTAAACTCCATTACTTCGCTTTGAACTTCCGGCTCAAGCCAAATGGTTCCCAAAGTAATTGTATTCTTATCCAAAACTTCATCGGGATTTTCTTTGGTAAATCTCAAAAGAGAAGTATCATCACCGGAGCCTAACGGTAAATCTATAATAAAATCTGTATCACTCAGTGCAACAGCTTGGAACTTGTTTCCTCCCATATACTCTGTTGCCGAATCAATATTTGAAGCCCTAAAATCAAGCAGCTTATTCTTTTCTCCGGAATCAGGATCGTATTTGTAAACTCCATCAGTCCATAAAGCAAATAAATTACCATCTTTATCTGTAAAAAAAGAATACTGCAATGTATCACTTATACCACTAAGCGCTTTGTCAGCCGCCTTATTCTCAAGATCGATAATTACATTGGATTCACCGTTTCCTTCATGGTATATCATCAGGATCCGATCACCCGATAACATCATAAATGAATAAATAATACCGTAATCACCAATAACTTTTTTATCAACAAGCATTCCAAAGCCGTTTTTATCATCATATGTCTGAATTCCGTTTGGAGTGCAAGATACAAGGCCGTATTTCTCACTCCACGCCAAACCGCTTATTTTAGGATTTTCACTAAATTCTTCAGAAACATCCGTTTTAAAAAGCTCTTTTCCATTAGGATCAAGCTTACCGAGAAAAACTTTATCTTCTCCTGAAGACTTATCCACACATTGAAGATACGCATTTCCTTCTCTGTCAAACGCACAGGCTGCTATGCTACAACCTGTATCAAAAGACTGAATCTGCGTACCGTCAGGATTGAATGAAATGCATCTGCCGTTTCCGTCTTTGGAATTGGCAGCAAGCATGATCTTTCCATTTACATAATCGGCAAAAACAATATCTTCGCCTTCGGCAATAATACCTTCAAAGTCTTTCTGTTTAAAAACATGTTCCTTATCAACCTTTCCGCCTTCGGAAACAGCGCTGCCTCCAACGGAAGAACTGTTCTTATTTCCGCATCCAAAAAAAGATGTTACACCTAAAGCAAAAACGATGATGCAACATGCAATTCGTTTTAATTCCCTATTTCTCATTATATCTCACTAAAAATGTCTGCTTTACAAGTTAATAATTATACGCGTATAAATTCATTTACCACTTTAACATGGTAGTGCACAAAAATGCAAGAAAAAACTTATAACGGAAAACCGACTTTTTATTATATATCTTCGATTTGCCAGTCAATCGGCTCCAAGCCGTTCTGCTTTAAGAACTCGTTTGCTCTGCTGAAATGTTTGCACCCAAAGAAGCCTCTGTATGCTGAAAGCGGGCTCGGATGAGGTGCTTCCAGTATCAGATGCTTAGGATTATTTAGCATGCTCTTTTTCATCTGGGCAGGTCTTCCCCATAACATGTACACTACAGGTCTGTCCTGTTCGTTTACTTTTCTGATGATCGCATCGGTAAACTCTTCCCACCCTCTTCCTTTATGAGAGTTAGCGGCATGGGCTCTTACAGTCAAAACGGTGTTGAGCAAGAGTACGCCCTGATCCGCCCATTTTTTCAGATAGCCGTTATTGGGAATCTTGCAACCAAGATCGTCATTTAATTCTTTATAAATATTCACAAGAGACGGCGGCGGATCTGCCTTACCGGGAAGCACCGAGAAAGAAAGTCCATGAGCCTGTCCGGGCTCATGATACGGATCCTGCCCAAGGACAAGAACTTTGACTTTCTCAAGCGGTGTCAAATGAAGTGCGTTGAAAATATCCTCAGAATCGGGATATATAACATGAGTACTGTACTCTTCTTTTACAAACTCAAAGAGTTTTTTGTAATAATCTTTATGAAATTCATCGCTCAATGCCGGCAACCAGTCATTTGAGATCATTGCCATTGTAGTCACAACCTTCTTTCTTTTATAGCCTTACTGAAACGCCTTTGCTCCTTAAGTACTTCTTTACATCACATATCTCAAGTTCCTTGTAATGGAAAAGAGAAGCCGCAAGAGCCGCATCTGCCTGGCCTGTTGTAAGTGCATCATAGAAGTGCTCCATTGTTCCCGCTCCGCCTGAAGCAATTACAGGAACATCGACAGCTTCGGATATCTGCCTTGTAAGCTCTATGTCATAACCTGCCTTGGTTCCGTCGGCGTCCATACTTGTAAGAAGTATCTCACCGGCTCCAAGCTCAGTTACTTTTTTTGCCCATTCGACAGCATCGATTCCTACATCAATCCTGCCGCCGTGCTTATAGATATTCCAGCCTGAGCCGTCTTCTCTCTTTTTGGCATCAATCGCAACAACAACGCACTGGCTTCCGAATTTGTCTGCCGCTTCAGCGACAAGCTCCGGCCTGTCAATTGCTGCTGAATTCATCGAAACCTTGTCGGCGCCTTCTCTAAGGATTGCCTTGACATCATCAACTGTTCTGATTCCGCCGCCAACGGTAAAGGGAATGAATACTTTTTTGGCAACTTCCCTGACCATGTCAGCAACAGTTGCTCTTCTTTCATTTGACGCGGTTATATCAAGGAAAACAAGTTCATCCGCGCCGGCCTTGGAATATGCTTCTCCGACGGTAACAGGATCACCTGCATCCTTCAAATTTACGAAATTGATTCCTTTTACAACCCTGCCGTTATTTACGTCAAGACAGGGAATAATTCTCTTTGTATGCATACCGGCTCCCTCCTTATACCGCCAAAAAGTTCTTAAGTATCTGCATTCCTACCTCAGAGCTCTTTTCAGGGTGGAACTGGCAGGCAAATACATTGTCTTTTTCTACGGAAGCTTCTATGCGAACCGAATAATCGGTTGTAGCGGTGACGATATTCTTATCTTCTGCCTGAAGATAATATGAGTGAACAAAATAAACATAAGATTCGTCATCAAGTCCCTTAAAGAGCTTGCCCTCTCTTGGGAATGAAAGGTTATTCCATCCTATATGAGGCACTTTGTAATATGTTCCTTCTTTATCCGTATTGGGAATCCTTACGATTTTTCCACGCAAAATGCCCAGGCCGCTGACTCCCTCCGATTCCTCACTTGAATCGAACAAGAGCTGCAGTCCCAGGCATATTCCCATAAACGGAATGTTTTTATTTATCACCTCTTTGATAGGCGCTTCCATTCCATATTCCTCTATTTTTTTCATTGCATCGGAAAAAGCTCCGACACCGGGAAGAACAACATGATCTGCTCTGTATATTTCTTTCGGATCTCTGGTGATGACAGTATCGGCGCCCAAATACTCAAAAGCCTTTTCAACGCTCTTTATGTTACCGGCATCATAATCAATTATTGCTACCATCAGGCATCAAACCCCTTTCAAAACTTTCGATGCCTTCGGTTACAATATGCAGATCATTCTTCAAACATCCCTAAAACTTCCATGATTCTGATAGTATAATCTCTGTCTTTCTTTATGGAATTGATCTCATTGATATCTTCCTCGGAAAGACCATAGTTCTCTGAAAGCAACGATTCTATACTATCGTACACGCTCCTCACTTGAATTTCAACATTAAACTTCGTTGCTTCATCGAGCAGGTTCTGCTTATTTCTTTCAGACATAAGAAGCATATCAAGAGCCTCTACTTCTTTATTCATGGCTTTATAATTCTCATATCCCTTCATATACCTGTCTACCCATGCGAGCACTCTTGCTCTCTCATACATTGTATTTTGCTCGGATGTGAGAGTCTTTCCATGAAGAAGTTTGTATGTCTTTGCATAATCGTTGTGTGAATAAGCTGTCTTTGCTCTCTCTGTTGCAATTCTTACAGGAAGAATAAGTGCCGGAATACAAACAAGTATTCCAAGACTTGCCGCAAATAATCCGGAAATAATGACTTTTCTGGGCGCTATGGCCTTTTCCGGAACTCCCGGATCCTTAGGCGGCTTAGGCTTCTTTTCCTTCTTCTCTTTCGGAGGCTTCTCCTTCTTAGGTTTCTTCTCCTTTGGAGGTTTCTTGGCCTTTTCTTTTTTCTTCTTTTCTTTCTTGGGTTTCTTCTTAACTTCGACTTCTCCAAGCTCTGAAAGAACCTGCTGATTTTCATCTGTAAGTCCCGCAAGTCCCTCTGTTCCGATATTTTCAAAATCTTCGTCCTCTTCGGTAAGAGCACGAAAAAGTCTCTGGAAGAAACCTTCTTTATGCTTTTTATGTTTTCCGTGAGACTTCGAATCTCCGGTATCTACTTCCTCATTTTCATCCATGGGAGGAAGTGCGGAAATCGCATCAAGTGCAACATCCGTTCCAAGATCGTCAAATCCGCTTTCCGTAAGAGCATCAAGAATATCTTCTTTTTGAAGCTCCTCTTCCTGCGGCCCAAGCTCTTTATCAAGATGAGCCGTATCTTCCAGTGATTCAACCTCATCATTTGCAAGGCTGTTCATAAGAGCGTCAAGATCAGGGATAGATACATCCTCTGAATCCTGCATGATCTCTTCTGTAGATATTTCCTGAGGTTCATCGCCAAGAATCTTGGCTACTTCTCCCTCAGTCGTCTCATATGTCTCATCCATTCCGCCCAAAAGCTCATCAAGATTTGCTTCCAGGTCATTAAGATTTATATCATCTTCAGAAATCTCATCAAGGCTTACCGGTGCGTGATGCTCATCATCTTCTTCGATAAAACCAAGCTCTGTTGCGGTGACATTGAGCTCTTCTGTATCAGAAGGAGCTTCTGCTTCGGGTACGGCAGGCGCTTCGCCGGCATCCTCTATGCCACCTTCTTCTGCTTCTGCAGCATTTTCTTCCGGTTCAGGATTTTCTTCTGTTGCAGGCTCTGCCATGTTTAAAAGACTTTCCAGCTCAGAAAGGCTGTCTTCTTCAACTGTACCGTTTACTTCAGGAATATCGGAAACTTCTTCACCGCCGGGTTCCTGCAAAGAAATATCATCCAAAGAAATATCATCATTCGCTACAGATTCTTCCCGGACATCCTCACTTTCAGGCTGCGCTTCCTGCGGCTCATCGATTGACATATTATCAAGGCTCTGCAAGTCCAGACCGTTATCATCATTTTGAGCGGCTTCTTCCTCTGCGCTCCTCTCCCTGTCAATGATATCGCTAAGGCTGCTCTCATGTCCCTCCTGGGAATCCATGAGATTTCCACCCGGCATATCGTCCAAAAGGTCAGTAAGAATCTCTTCAGGCGTCTGATCCGCATCAGATTCCTTTTCAGTGATCAGACTATTTTCCTCGGGAAGATCAACTTCAGGAGCCATCTCTGCAAGAGCATCCACTATTTCCGAATCATCTATTATCGGGAGCGGTTCCGGAATATCCGGAATCACAAGCTCTTCCTGCGGTGCCTCTCCGCTCTCTTCCCCGCCTCTTTGTATATCTGCATCGGTCTTCTCTGCATCGGCAATAGCTTCATCCAAAGCAATCTCCTCAGCATCACGAACATCCTCTCCCGAAGGTTCGTTTCCAACTGTAAAAGAAGGAATACCTGCATCAGAAGGCTTTTGTATATCGTCGAGAAGACTCGCAAGCGCATCATCGATAAGTTCGTCCTTATCGGCTTTATCCATCAGTTCCCCGATTTCCCTGATGCCTTCATTACCCGTCGAATTATCTATAAGCGCACCAAGATTCTCCGATTCGGTTTCAAGAATCTCACCGGAGTTTCCATTGTTTGATTTCGAAGACATTCTGCTAAGTGCCGATTGAGGATTATTATTTGTTTTTGCCGAATTTAGCAAGCTGTCGAGATATTCCTCATCACTAGACTTCATAGCCCATTACTCTCCTGAATAATATAATTAACTGAATTCATTTTTACTGAATCTGTTTTATCCTCTATCTCAGGGATATGTTGATATAATCGCTCATGAACCCTTATAAGACGAGCCTTTTTATTTATAAATGTCACTTTCTCAAAAGGCCACCTGACAACCGTGGGATACTCAAGTCCAACTCCAAGTTCCAAAACAAGCAGATTGGAATTCAAAGTTCTTGTAAGATACTTCTTGTAAATATCCCAATTTCCGAGGTAAAAACTCTCATTGTATTTAATATCACTGTATTCCTGTCTTTTCTGATTAAGATATAGCTCTTTTCCGTTCACAACAGGTTTTGAAAATGACATATCTTCTGAAAGTAAAAACTCACCTGATTCAACTATTTCATGAACTTTTTTTACCAGAGAAAAAAACTCTTCGCATTTCTCCGCGCTACAAAGCTCACCGTCTCCTTGCGCATCCTGCAAAAACATGTAATTTCCGCAAGGGTATACACTTTTTTCCGGATCAAATCCATAAAAAAGCGCATCCTGTAAACAAAGATCACTTACAAGAAAATACTTCTTGTCTCCGATAAGCTTCCTGAGCCCTTTATATGCATTCTCAATTCGTTCGTCGGAATTATAATATGCATATTCATATTCAATCACAGGTAAAAACCACCTGTTCCCTTCCAGGCTTGAATATTTAATAAGCTCTTTATATCTATCGTCATTTTTGAGCCCATTCTTGACCCAATTCCATTCATTTCCTATTCCAATTATGATCAAATCTGATTTTTCAATCTGATCGGCAAGCTTGCATGTCATGTAAAAAAAGCACCCCTATAATTTCGTATAAGATGAAAACACTCCCTTTATTGAGACAGTCACTGAAAACTTGTTTCATAACTGAGCCAACAAAGGGAGTTAAAGTCAGTCCGTATCAGCGTGCATTCGGTGCATTTACAAGTTCATCGATAACAGCAACCAGGTTGCCAATCTCAGGCTTTGAAAGCTGCCTGTCCGCACCTAAAGATTCACCTTTTCTTCTCATCTCTTCATTAACCAATGACGAGAAAATAATAAGAGGAATTTTCTTAGTAGCATCATCGCTCTTAATGAGCTTTGTAAGTCTGTGTCCATCCATTATAGGCATCTCAATATCTGTAATGATGCACTTAATATCATCAAGTGTTCCTTTTTCCTTGCAAGACTTAATATAATCGTAAGCAAGTTTACCGTTCTCAAAATGTATTACGTTGTTATATCCCGCTTTGTTAAGAGAATCTACGATAAGTCTGTTAAGAAGCTGGGAATCTTCAGCAAGAACGATAGGTACTTCGTTTCTCGGTCTTGTTCCGATTTCCTCAAGAGCATCCATATTAAGACCGGTATTAGGATTGATATCAGCAACTATCTTCTCAAAATCAAGAATAATAATAAGCTGATTTTCAAACTTAATGATACCTGTGGAGATACTCTCCTCAGTCTTAGAAATTGTAGCGTTAGGCTTAATGATGTCAGCCCAAGACACTCTGTGAATTCCAACTACAGCATCAACGTGGAAGGCGATATCGAGTTTGTTAAAGTTTGTAATGATGAATAATCCTCCGGGCTGTGAAGCACCACGCTGCAAACAGTTCCTCAGATCAATTGCCGTTATCATAGTATCACGCGGCATAAATATTCCTTCAATACTCGGATGAGCATTAGGTACCGGTGTTACCTCCTGATATACAATTATCTCCTTGATCTTAGCCACATTAATTCCATAGCAATGATCATCAATCTTGAACTCAAGGACCTCAAGTTCGTTAGTTCCGTTTTCAAGCAGGATTTTTGATTCCATTCTCTCACCTCACGTGTAAATATAATAGATTAGGATTTTTCCATAAAAAACCAATCAAAAAATCGATAAATATCTCATAGATATATCTCTAAATAGTATAGCATAGTTTTCTGAAAATAAATACAAAAAAACTAAAAAGGCGGGCAGTTGACCATCTTTTTAGTTTTCATTAATATCTTTTTTATACTTTATGCAATTTGTTTTAAAAATTAAAAAAAGATTTGTACTTTCAAAACCGAACACTGAATTATCTCTTCCAGATTCTTCTATACCACTTTATGGATAAGCCCTCGACCTATTAGTACACATCAGCTGAACATGTTACCATGCTTACACCTTGTGCCTATCAAACCTCGTACTCTACAAGGGGTCTTACTGCCGAAGCAGGGATATCTCATCTTGAGGGGGGCTTCACGCTTAGATGCCTTCAGCGTTTATCCCGTCCGGACGTGGCTACCCAGCCTTATGCATCTGGCG
>JAEEGI010007039.1_pt1 | contig 25299 bp, 21 predicted proteins | sample 8958751 | NCBI WGS metagenome assembly JAEEGI01 (sample SAMN16246545, study PRJNA631951) | gut metagenome | biome: gut microbiome; feature: rumen; material: KS-attached | host: Bos | place: Iran: Karaj | collected 2018-10
TTTCATAACGACAGGGTAGGCATTTCGCCTGCCCTGTCGAAAAGGAGGTGACGCTTTTGCAGTCATCCGGTAACTGGATCATAGACATTCTGAACTACACACTCAACTTTTGGTCGGAAGCTATGCAGACCATCTGGACACTTCTGACCACATCCCCGCAGAACATCCGCGGCGGTGCCGTATGGAGCACAATCGCCAACATTCAAGGCGGTCTGAAAGCCATCGCGTATGCGCTGCTCGTTCTGTTCTTTATCGTCGGTGTGGTGAAAACGACCACCAACTTTTCGGAGATCAAGCGTCCGGAGGTCGCTCTGAAGCTGTTTATCCGCTTTGCCATTGCGAAAGCGGTTGTCGGCTACAGCATGGACATTCTGACCGGCATCTTCAAGATCGGGCACGGAATTCTCAACAACATCTCCGCTCATGCCGGAGGCGTTCTGACGACCGGAATCACGCTGCCGGATGCGATCGCGCAGAAGATCAATCAATGCTCCTTCCTCGACAGCATTCCGCTGTGGATCGTAGCGCTGATCGGTGCGCTTCTCGTAACGGTGCTTTCGTTTGTAATGATTCTCACCGTTTACTCACGCATTTTTAAGATCTTTATGTACACCGCTGTCGCCCCGATCCCGCTTGCGTCGTTTGCAGGCGAAGGCACATCCCAGGTCGGACGTCAATTCCTGAAGTCGTATGCCGGGGTGTGCCTGCAGGGTGTCGTTATTATCCTTGCCTGTATCGTCTATTCGGTGCTGACGGAGAACCCGCCGATTAATACGAATGGAGACGCGACAACCGTTGTATGGGCGTTTCTGTTCCAACTGATCTTCAACTTCCTTGTCCTTGTCGGAGCGGTCAAGATGAGTGATCGGGTAGTCAAGGAAATGATCGGATTCTAATACCATATGAAAGGAGACTACATTGGAAATCAAAATCAACAAAGAAATCCGCGACTATCAGGAATCGATCTTCATGGGCTTGTCGTTGCGCCAGTTCATCTTCGCGGTGCTGGCGGTCGGCGTTGCAATCGGCGTGTATTTCGGACTCCGAAACGTGCTCGGCACGGAAACCGTCAGTTGGCTGTGCGTCGTTGCTGCGTTCCCATTTGCGATTCTCGGCTTTGTGAAATACCACGGTATGACCGCCGAACAGTTTATCAGGGCGTATATCCAGTCCGAGTTTCTCATGCCGAAGCAACTGACCTCGAAGCCCACGAATCTGTACGCCTCGATCCTGTCAAGCGGAAAGCTAAAGGAGGTGCTGCGCGTTGATTAAAACACTCAATCAAATACTGAAGTCTGAGAAGGAACCGTTCAAGGTTCCTTCTTCTGTACAGGAAACCATCCCGATCAGAAAGATCTGGAAGGACGGAACCTTTCAGGTCGGTAACAAGTTCTCGCGCACATTCCGATTCACGGACGTCAACTACTCCGTTGCGGCACGGGACGATCAGCTTGCCATGTTTCTGGCGTACTGCGAGCTGCTGAACGCACTGGAGATCGGTGCAACCACCAAGATCACAATCAACAACCGCCGCATGACAAAAAGCAGTTTTGCAAGGAACCTCATCCCTCACGCAGACGACGGTCTTGACGAATACCGTGACGAATACAACAGCATGATCATGGATGCTGCAATCCGAGGCAACGGGATTCTGCAGGAAAAGTACATCACGGTGTCCGTGATTAAGAAATCCTACGAAGAAGCAAAGACTTTCTTCTCCCGCGTATATACCGAGCTTGCTTCGCGCTTTGCCGGTCTGTCATCCAAGCTATATGAGATCGAAATTGGGGATCGGATGCGTGTCTTCCACGACTTCTTCCGGATCGGACAGGAGGAAAGCTATCACTTCGATTTGAAGGATCTCATGAAGCGCGGTCACTCGTTTACGGACGCCATCTGTCCCGATAGTATGACAGTCAAGAGCGATCATATCAGGATCGGTAAGAAATATGCGCGGGTTCTGTACCTGCAGGAATTCCCGTCGTTTCTCAAGGATTCCATGGTATCCGAGCTTTGCGACATCAACCGGAATCTCATGCTGTCGATCGACATCATCCCGATCCCTACGGATGAAGCGGTCAAGGAGGTCGAGCGTAAGCTGCTCGGCACGGAAACGGAGATCACGAACTGGCAACGCAAACAGAACAAGAACAACAACTTTTCTGCTGTTGTTCCGTATGATCTTGAGCAACAGCGCAAGGAATCCAAGGAGTTCCTCGACGATCTCACATCCCGCGATCAGCGCATGATGTTTGTGACCGTCACGCTCGTTCATGTCGCCGACAGCAAGAAGCAGTTGGACACGGACACGGAAGCACTGCTCTCCGTTGCGAGAAAGCATATCTGTCAGTTCCAGACGCTGAAGTATCAGCAGCTCGACGGACTGAACACCACGCTTCCGTATGGGCTTCGGAAAATCAATGCTCTGCGCACGCTGACGACCGAATCCGCAGCGGTCTTCATGCCGTTTCAGGCACAGGAGATCAACCATCCGGAAGGCATCTACTGCGGGCAGAATGCGATCAGTAAAAACCTGTTGTTTGTCAACCGCAGTTCTCTTTTGAACGGCAACGGCTTTGTACTTGGTGTATCTGGGTCCGGTAAGTCGTTCTTCGCAAAGGACGAGATCATCCAACTTGTGCTTAGGAATCAGGGCGACGTCATTATCATCGACCCGGAGCGCGAATACGATCGGCTTGTCCGTGCGCTCGGCGGCGAGGTGATCAATATCGCTGCCGATTCCAAGAATCACATCAACGCAATGGATATGGAATCCGAATATGCTGATTCCGAGAACCCGGTGCTTTTGAAGAGCGAGTTTATCCTTTCGCTCTGCGAGCAGCTCGTAGGAAGCGGAAAGCATTATCATTTCTCCTTTATCTCTTTGTACATCTTACTAGGCTCTGCCATAGTGCTATGTTGATATTTTGTGCTTCTGCATTGATCTACAAATCCTATCACGCTATTAAAGTATACTTGACAGATTGGAATGCCGGGGTAAATTTTCAGTGGTTGAACGCAAGTCAACTCTAACGTCCAATGTCCATCGAACCCCGCTTCGCCTAATCCAGCCGCAATATGAACAAACAACCCTAATCTAGCGATAGATGATCGTCCTTCGATGATTGGAACAAACCGTGTTGTACATGTTCTTTCTATAGTAGAACCGAGATAAAGTATATTTGGCATTAAAATCATTCCTTCGTCCGGAATCTCTAGATCCACGATGTCTTTAGAAGAGTATGCTTTTTTCATATCTAGTTCTTTATCTCTATAAACTATTAAATGTTTGGATAAAGACAAATTATAACTATTTGAATTCAGCATTTCATCGCTAAATGGAGTAATAAATATGCTATGGTTTAGTTCTTTAAGTATTTGACTCCTAGACAATATCATAAACTACCTCCTAAAAAGTCTTTATCTATGTCATCTGATAAAACGTAAGATACAACAGATGAGATTACAGAAGGAAATCGTTCTCTATAAACAAAGACTACCCACAGGCTCTTGCTTCCGGGCCAACTGATAAAAGAATTCATACCTACCTTCTCATATCTCTACATTCTGCTTACTTAAATGAAGCGTTTTTTTCGATGTAAGCTGCAAGAAGATATTTCCGTATACGTTAAGTACATAGAATCTTCATTTTAGTGCTATATACATATAAACACCTGTATTATTGACTTTGTCCACTGGCATAATAATATATTATCCAACACGACATTTTTCGCTGTAAGCAAACACGTTCTACGGGCTTAAATACTCGATTATCTTCATACAGCCTTGCAGTTCTTCGTTTAACAGTAAGCGAAAAAGCGTGTTCGCTTGCTAATATTCTGCAATCACGAAACAGGCAATTGCTGGCATGAAAGAGCAATGCATGACGGCTCAAGACTGGTAGTAGACCTGCTCAGTAGCACACAAATAATGACCTGCACCCCAAAAGTGGACACTTTTCAAACGGTTGACCGAACCGGTCAGCCGTCTTTTATCCTCCTGTTTGGCAAATCGGTTATAATAGTGTTATACTTGTGAAAAAGGCAGAGGGGTGCACATAGTGATATATAGCGATGAAGTCAAGCGTGAAGCGCTGCGTCTCTACTATCGTGAAGGATTGGGTGCAAGACGGATCTGCAAACGATTAGGGATACGGTGCCCGGCATCCGTTCGATACTGGGTGATCAATTATAGTGTGTTTGGAGAAAGCAACTTTGACAGAAGAAAAAAACGCTGCACGGTTACCTTCCCCACCGCCAATGAGTTTTATCGGTATTGTCAGGAATTGGATCAGGAAAACAAAAGGCTTCGTTCTGAAAACACCTTCCTTTCGCGAGCGTTGGACATTCAACGACCTAACAAAAAATATGAACTGATCAATGAATGGAGCAGTGAATCGGTTGTTAAACTGTGCATGCTGGGAAACGTATCTAAAAGCGGGTTCTATAAGTGGAAAGCAAGCCAAGATCGCAAGGAAAAAGCCAGAAAATATGATGATTTATTAAGTACGATCCGTGAAATCTATGATGCAAGCGGAGGAACCTACGGATACCGACGCATTGATAAGGCTTTGAGAAAGAGAGGTATAATCGTCAATCATAAACGGTTGCAGCATATTCTTCGAGAGAACAACTTGCAATCTAAGCTGTATGTGGCCCGGAAAAACAAGTGGACAGCCCAAAGTGAGAAGAAAAACATACTGCGGCAAGACTTTTTCGCGGATAAGCCTAACGAAAAATGGACAACGGATATTGACCTGCACCCCAAAAGTGGACACTTTTCAAAGCGGTTGATTTGATTAGTCCGCCGCTTTTCTTTTCTGTCACACCGGATTCTTTTCAATAATCAAATAAAATTCTGCATTTTCTGATAATTGCAGAATTATATTGAAATCGTTAATTGTTAGTGCTATAGTATAAGCGATCATAGACGATAGGAGAAGATCCATGGAAACCAATATGTCTCTGCCGGCAGAAAAGAAGTTCTTTACCGTTCAGGAACTCCTTGCGTTCGGCTTTTCCTATTACAAAATCAATAAACTTGTCGAGCACGGCTATCTGATCAAGCGAAACAAGAAGCTGTATGAAAACACGTCTTTTGCAGGAGAAGAATCGGACTATTCTACGGTTGCGGCATATGTCCCAAATGGAATACTTTGTATGATGACTGCAGCACGGTATTACGAACTTACGACATATCTTCCAGATGCAGTCGATATAGCGATTCAGCGAGACAAGAAGATTTCAACCATTCCGGACTGGCCGAAAATCAATATTTGGTACTTCCCGAAGGGGAGGTATGATCGTGGAATTACCGAAGTCTCGGACGTGTCTGGTACTATCAAGATGTATGATCTCGAAAAGACGGTCGCCGACATTCTGTACTATCGCAACAAAGTCGGAATCGAAGAAACAAAGGAAGTTCTGAAAAACTATCTTTCCCGAAACGATCGTAACCTGAACAAGCTTCATCGATATGCAGACCTGCTTGGCTGCAAGGCGATTCTCGGAACTTATCTGGAGGTGCTCCTATGAACAGTGTCGCATCCGTAAAAGATCGGCTCAAAAATCAGAGCATCAAAACCGGAAAGACAATGGAGGAGATGCTGGTTGCATATGGGCTGGAGCGGACGATCTACAGACTCTCCAAGTCCCGATATGCAGACAACTTCACGCTGAAAGGCGGAATCTTTCTTTATGCCCTTTTCGATGGAGACTTTGCAAGAGCAACCACAGATATTGACCTGCTTGCACAAAGAATCAGCAATCGAACGGAAGATATGCGCACGGTCTTTGCGGAGATCTTCTCAATGGAAACGGACGACCTTCTTCGCTTTGATCTGAATACGCTGCAAGTGATTCCGATTACCGAATTCAAGGATTATCACGGCGTCAACGTATCGGTTCTTGCTTATCTGGACAGAACCCGGATCAACATTTCAATCGACATCGGATTTAGCGATATCGTTTATCCGGCGCGGGTTGAGATGGATTTTCCATCTGTTCTCAATGATGAATCGCCGCATATCTTTGTGTATTCGCTTTCCTCTTGTGTGGCTGAAAAGCTGGAAGCGATCGTTTCGCTTGGATATGAAAACTCCCGATTCAAAGACTTCTACGATATCTACGTGCTGATTCATCGGTATGACTTTGACGGAAGAGAACTGGCAGAGGCAATCAGAGAAACCTTCACCCATCGGAACACGCCGTTGGATGACATCGCGGCGTTTGAACCCGGCTTTACAGACGATCCTGTTCGTCAGACCAGATGGAAAGCGTTTGTGAGAAAGAAAAGAGCCATGCTGCCGGTTACGCTGGAGGAAACAATCCAATTTATCAAAGCATTTACAGAACCGATTCTCCGAGACATACGGAGCAATGAAACCTATGCAAAGTATTGGTCCAAAGCAGAGCAACGGTGGATTGAGAATTGATTGGCTTGATGGCTGATTGAACAAAGGGCGCTGTTGTCCATGTTTCATTCTGTTGCGCTTTGTTACAGCGGAAGCTCGTACAAACTATGCTGTTCGGAATGGCACACTGGATTATCCTAAACAGCATCTTCGGTCTTTTTATGAATCCGACCGCTGCGTAATGATCGGGATTCTGACAGGGGGTGCTGCAAGTAGTGGGCAGATTACGCCTGCGACGACAAAAAGACGTTTTACAAAGACATAGATAAGAGTTTTTTATGAGAGTTCAAAATCCTTCTATAAACCTCCTCTTCTCTATAGCCATCTTGATTCCTAGCTAAATAAGTAACTCTAATACAATCAAGGCGACAGCCTCTTGCTGTTCAGCAAACGTAAGCATTATCCTAAACTGGCTGTAAAGTCCTTTACAGTGAGTTAATGTACAACAGTCTTTTTTATGAAAATGCTGGAATCACTGGATTTTTCTTGTAATTACATCCATCACCTGCTACAATTTGATTGTGATTAATGCCCTTGAACGGCAACACAATATAGTGAAAAAACTCAGCTAGCGAGGTCTAACATGAATGAGATTAAATGCCCCCATTGTGGAAAGGTGTTCCAGGTAGACGAGGCCGGATACGCTTCTATCATTGCCCAAGTTCGTTCTGAGCAATTTGAAACAGAACTCAAAGATCGTACTGAAACGATTCATAGAGAGATGGAGGCGTTACAGAAGAACGCCTTAATGAAAGCAGAATCAGAACATAAGAAAGCTCTGGCAGAAAAAGAGCAGCAGATAATTCGCTTGCAGGAACAAGCCCAGAGTGCTGAAGAACAAAGAAGATATGCTATTGAGCAAGCCGTTCAAGAAAAGCAGGAACAGATTCTTCGGCTACAGGTAGAAGCGGAAAAACGTGTGTCTGAGCAAAGCGCAGCATTGGCACTGGCAGAAAGCAATCGCATTCAGCAGCTTGCCCTAAAAGATCAAGAGATATTACGCCTGCAAGAACAGGCCAAAGCCGCAGAAACAGAAAAGAATTTAGCAATCACCACTGCTGTGCAGGAAAAGGAAACCGAGATTACTCAACTGCAGGGTCAAATCGTACAAGAGAAGCAAGCTGCTCAGATCCGGGAACAGAGCTTACAAGAAGCACACCGAACAGAAGTAGCGCGACTTGAGGCTGAAGTAGAGCAATACCGCGATTTTAAGCTGCGTCAATCTACAAAAATGATTGGCGAAAGCTTAGAGCAGCACTGTTTAACTTCCTTCAATCAAGTACGAATGATGGCATTTCCTCGGGCATACTTCGAAAAGGATAATGAGGTAGTGGAAGGCACAAAAGGTGATTTTGTGTTCCGCGAAGAAACCGAAGATGGGCTTCCCTTGCTCTCTATAATGTTTGAGATGAAAAACGAGGCGGATGCCACAGAGAAGAAACATAAAAACGAAGACTTCCTGGAGAAGTTAGATAAAGACCGGAAAAAGAAGAATTGTGAATATGCTGTTCTTGTTTCCATGTTGGAGCTGGATAGCGAATACTATAATGCTGGCATCGTTGACATGTCGTATCGATATGAAAAGATGTATATCATACGCCCTCAGTTCTTTATCCCTCTCATTTCCCTGCTACGAAACGCTGCGCTGTCATCAATACAGACAAAGAGGGAACTTGCCCTGGTTCAGCAGCAAAATTTGGATGTTCGTCAATTTGAGCAGGCCATGCTGGATTTTAAAGAGAAATTCGGGAACAACTTCCGTCTAGCAAGTCAGCATTTTGAAAAGGCTATTAAAGAGATTGACGATACCATAAAACACCTTGAGAATGTTAAGGAAGCTCTCACGAAGTCTGGAAATCAGTTGAGACTCGCAAATGATAAGGCTCAAGATTTATCTATCAAAAAGCTAACGAAAGGAAATCAGACGATGCGCACGAAATTCGAAGAAGCTGGAATTGATATCTCTTAAGATATTGAAATTCTCTTAATGCATCCCATATAGTTAATAGGAGGCACATTCATGATCAAAAAGATCAACTTAACTTCCTGCTTGCCTTTTCAACAAGCAAGCATTGAGGATTGTAAGAAAATTAACTATATATTTGGAGCCAATGGAAGCGGAAAAACAACAATAAGCTCTTTTCTTGCTGGTGATTCTTCTAGTCGTTTTAATGCTTCTTCCAAAGAGTGGTATGACGAAACGCGCGAAACCATCTATGTTTATAATCGCGGTTTTCGCCGAAGAAACTTTCAGGAGACGATTCCTGGAGTATTCACTTTAGGCAGCGCGACTATTGATGATATAAATGAACTTGAACAAAAGAAAAAAGATTTGGAGTTCAAGAAGAATGAACGGAATAAAATGTCGGAAACTTATCGAATGCTGACTCAAGAAACCATACCGGAACGTGAGAAGAAGTTTAAGGATGATGCGTGGGGTTATATACTTAAAGCAAATGAAGGTGATTTTCAAAAAGCATTTGAAGGTCTTCGCGGAAGTAAAGAAAAGTTTTTAGCTGAACTGAAGAATCGCATTCAAAACGCTTCAACTTTGCAAGGAAACGTATGTTCTAGGGAAGATCTGATCAGTCGGGCAAAAACATTATATGCAGGAAAACCAGAGAAATGTAATCACTTCGATTTGCACATTAAAACTAATGTAGATACGATCGATAGTGTTAGAAGGAATTCCATATGGAATGAAATAATTATCGGCAATAAAGATATAGATATAGCCGGTTTAATAAATGAGTTGTCTAACTCTCCATGGGTTGATCAGGGCAGGCAATATATTAGAGCTGGTTCAAATCTTTGCCCGTTTTGCCAAAAAGAGACCATTACGGATGATTTTCGAGCGAAGCTCGAATCCTTCTTTGATGTAAAATATCAACAGCAAATTGAGCGGCTGAAGGAGTTGCAGGACGCTTTTCGCGATGCAGCGGATGCAATAATTGCCGCATTTGAAAACTTGGTGCAGGAAGAAAGATCTATAACCGTTGGAAAGCTTGACCGCGATGCTTATTCCACTAAGACAAGTCTTCTCAAATCATTGTGTTCAGAGTGCATTAAATCTATCGAGGAAAAAAGAAAAGAACCAGAAAAAAGGATTATTATTCCTGACGTTCTGTCAGTAGTTGAGGAGATTCAACGCATCATAGAGACAGCAAACAATAGTATAGATGTACACAATAGTCTTGTGGATGAACGATATACCGAGGAGGAAAGGCTAACAAATGATATCTGGAAAACACTGATCCATGAGGCTCATAACTTGATAACCACATATCAATCTGATATGAAAAATCTGGAGAAAAGAGAGACTGGCATTAAAAACGCTCGGGACTCTAAGCAGCGGGATATCGATCAACTTGAGACGCTTATCGCCGAAAAAGGGAAGAACATCACCAGTGTTCAGCCCACAATAGAAGAAATTAATAGATCTTTAAAAGCATATGGCTTTACAAATTTCACTATTCAGCCTGCTGAAGGGAAGGAACACTATTATTGTATTAAGCGCAAAGATGGATCACTGGCAACAGATACTTTAAGCGAAGGAGAGGAGACATTCTTAACTTTTTTATACTTTATGCAATGGACCAAAGGGGCTGATAACCCTGAGCATGTTTCAGATAAGAAAATAATAGTCCTAGATGACCCCGTTAGTAGTCTTGATAGTAGTATCCTTTATATTGTAGCGGCGATGGTAAAGGATTTATCTAAGAAAGTACTGCAAAATGAAGGTGATGTGAATCAATTGTTTCTTTTTACGCATAACGTGTTCTTCCATAAAGAAGCTTCGTTTGATCCTCGCCATGCAATGGGAAATAACGTAAACTTTTGGATTGTTCGTAAAGATAATGACATATCGACGATCGACAATTATCAACAAAACAGTCCTATTTCAACATCGTATGAGTTGCTGTGGGCGGAATTAAGAGACAATAAAAACATATCTCAAATTGCGATTCAAAACATTATGCGACGTATTATCGAGAACTACTTTAGTATTTTAGGCAAAGAAAAAGACGAAGCTCTTCTATCTGGTTTTGATTCAGCTGAGGAAAAAATGATTGCCAAATCACTTCTCAACTGGATTAACGACGGCTCTCATAGTATACCGGATGATTTCTTCATCGACTCATATACAGATGCCGTTCCTAAGTACAGATCTGTTTTTAGAGAAATCTTTCGAGCAAGCGGACAGATTGACCATTATAATATGATGATGCGTATTTGATCAGGGCTCTAGTTGATAATTGGGCCGTCTCTTTGAGATTATAACCCGTTGGAGTAGCACATTTAGTAGCACAATTCGTGACCTGCACCCCAAAAGTGGACACTTTCTCAAAACGGTTGAGCGATTGGTGGCTGCATTTTGTCCCTCCTGTTTGGTGAATCGGTCATAATAGTGTTATACTTGTGAAAAAGGCAGAGGGGTGCATACAGTGACATATAGCGATGAAATCAAGCGCGAAGCGCTGCGACTCTACTATCGTGAAGGAATGGGTGCAAGGCGAATCTGTAAACGATTAGGGATACGCTGCCCGGAATCCGTTCGATATTGGGTGATCAATTATAGTGTGTTTGGAGAAAGCAGTTTTGACAGAAGAAGAAAACGCTGCGCAGTTTCCTTTCCCACTGCCGATGAGTTCTATCGGTATTGTCAGGAATTGGATCGGGAAAACAAACGGCTTCGCTCTGAAAACACCTTCCTTTCGCGTGCGTTGGACATTCAACGACCTGACAAAAAGTATGAATTGATCAATGAATGGAGCAGTGAATCGGTTGCTAAACTGTGCATGCTGGGAAACGTATCTAAAAGCGGGTTCTATAAATGGAAAGCAAATCAAGAGCGCAAGGAGAATGCCAGGAAATATGATGATTTATTGAGCACAATCCGTGAAATCTATGACGCTAGCGGTGGAACCTACGGATACCGCCGCATGGACAAAGCTTTAAGGAATAGAGGGATCATCGTCAACCATAAGCGATTGCAGCGCATCCTTCGGGAGAACGATCTGCAGTCCAAGCTTTATATAGTCCGCAAAAATCAATGGACGGTTCAAAGCGAAAAGAAAGACTTGCTGCGACAAAACTTCCATGCAGACCGGCCCAACGAGAAATGGACAACCGACATTACCTACTTTCGCATTTTATCTAAACCGTATTATTTGATGTGCATCATGGATCTATACGACGGAAGTATCATTCGGCACGAAATACTTCTGTCAATGAAAGCCACAAGCGCGGTGGATTGCGTGAAAGCGGCTATACTTGATCGTCATGATCCTTCATTCAGATCAAGGCAGTCAATTTCGGAGCAAGACCTATTCTGCTTATTTGGAAAAGAACGGAATCGTCCAAAGCATGTCCCGTGCCGGCAACTGCTTTGATAATGCCCGGATCGAATCTTTCTTCGGTCATATGAAAGCGGAGCTTCCGCTGATGTATCCCTATTCTACATTTGATGAATTCCGGGACGCACTTGACCGGTATATCTTGTTTTACAATAAAACAAGAATCAAAACATGATTTGCTGAGAAGTCCTGTTTCGTGTTCGGAAATATGTCGATTCCAAAAGGAAAAATATCAATGCTAATTGACATATTTCTTTTTCAAATCACGGTTTGCGTCCTGTTGTGCTGCGGCATGCTTATGCGTCATTCTGATCTCTTACAAATACAGGAGCTTTTGAACTTTGTACTTTTCGCATAAAACCGAAGACCTCTGTCTGGCCACAACAGCAAAGCAAAAACTGAATATCCGGGTGTAACTCAGATGGCAAAGTACATGGTTTAGCACCATGAGGTCACAGGTTCGAAACCGATCATTCGTATCAAAAATCCTCTGAAATCGGCAGTTTCAGGAGATTTTTCACGCAAAAAATACTCATGGTTAATTAGCCAAAGGATATATAATCCGTAAACTAACCAACTATTTTCGCGACCTCTATGCATTCGCTTTTTGCGTCATCTTCAAGTAAACCAATGTATTGGTCTTTCATCCTTTTTGCAAACGCAAGAACTTCATCCCACTTACTCGATGGAGTAACACGATTTGCAACAAATCGATGCATTGCTCCCCATAAACCTTCGCTTCTTACAAGTTGCGAAAGCAGGTCAATTATTCCCGGCAAATCCATACTTCCCTCTGGTAAATCGCCTATTTTGTAGAACATAATTTCATCTTTATATTCTTCTGGTTGCTTGATAACACTCCAAAAGTGTTCATTGGCAATCTTGTCTGCCATGAAAAGCTCAGAAACAAGCGTGTCGAATAGCTCACTTGTTGTGTTCTTCTCTGGATCCCATTTTAGTAATTCATCAAAGGTCATAATGGCAGGTATAAACTTATCATAACTCTCTGTTTTTACTAATTGCGACAAGGTGTTCAAATCAAGGACAAGATTATACGCCCAAAACTCGGAGTTCTCGGTTTGGAGCATTCCTTTATGTGCAACTTCGTTTCTTAATAGAGGAACATCAAATGCAAAGTAAGGATACATTTGTAAAAAAGTATATTCATTTGTTGATAAAGACTTCTTAACTTTTTCAACAAGAGTCCCGTTGTTTTCACCTTCTCCAAACCTAATTTGACAGTAATCATCAAATAGTCCTTCAACTTGGATAAGACCAAGTGTAATAAAGCTTTGATATTTTTTCTGGGTAAATAGTCCATTTAAAGTTTCAAAGATTTCTTGACGCTTTTTTAAGTGATAATTGTTTGAGACACGTTCAAGTATCCTTTTCATAACATCGTCATGATCAACGTAATTATTCATTAATTTCCAAAACGCTTCTGGATTTCGAGAATGCAAATCCATGAGTCTCTGTTCCTCTTGAAGTGATTCAGTTAAAGAATACTTCTCTTTTACATATTGATTCAACTTAACCGATATTCCATAAGGATAATCCACAGAATAATATGATCTGTACCATGCGTATTTATACCGGCGCTGGAAGAAAAAATTGGATAAGCCTTCGCGCTCACATTCACGGTTCAATAAATCATAAGGCGAATCTTTAAGAAATTCGGGAATACCTTTTGCTATGAAGGAACAGATTTCTCCAATTGCTTCCTTATTTATATCGCTAAAATATACAAGTTTTCTACGTTCAAACTCGGCAGCATTGGTTTTTGTATTCTGTAAGGACGTATGTTTTGCTTTATAACTACGCAGTCTCTCTCCAATTTCTTTAATATCCCTTGCAATATGGCACATTAAGAATATAAAATTCTTTTTTAACAGTTCTGGTGACAAGTCCGTAAGCGTGCTTTTCTCAAACCCGAAAGTAGACAAAATATAATCATCAATTGATATGTAATCAATACTCTGGGTTGCTTCTTTTTCAAAGAGCATGTCGGTTAGTGTTAGTGAATTAGTTTTGATTTCCTCTATATCCATAATTCTATCCTCTTCATAATTATCATTGAGCTCGTCCTATCAATTCGTTAGACGTAGAAATCATTCCATCGGCGTTTCCAGCAAATCCTCCATCGCACAGCCAATCACGCGCGACAGCTTATAGATCGTCTGCGCCTGGGCTTTGTCGATATCGTTGACGCGCTGCTCGTACATTTGAATGGAGCGCAGGCTGACGCCGGAGATCTTGGAAAGCTCCGCCTGGGAGAGTCCACGACTTTCCCGCAGCTTTTTCAACCTGCATTCCGGCAGCACCGTCGCACATTTTTCATCCATTGTCTCAATGAACTTGGAGATGTCCATCTCGTGGTACACAGAGTACATAGTGATGATATCGGATAGCTTAGTATGCTCAAAGATGTCTTTGAAACGTTTTCCGCTGAACCATTGATACTCCGCCAGCGCCCAGCCTGCCCAATACTCAGGAGAAAGCCCTTCGGCATATCCCGGCTCCGGTAGCTTTTTCTTTTTATAGGTCGCTTCCACGACAGCCCTCGCAAGCTCAATACCGGACATGCCTGCAAGGATCGCCGGGTTGCCCCGTTCAAACTGTTCTGCATACCCGGAAGAGAGAAAGATCGATGCGGTCCAATCCGCTTTCATACCGCAGTCGTTAATCAGATAATCGAAGAATTGCGACAGGCGATCTTTGGCGTCACTCAAATAAGATTCGCTGTATGCGCGGGTCATCGTTTGCCATCTCCTCTCTCAGAATATCCAGCACGAAGATATCATCCCAATAGGATCTGCTCTTCGCAATCTCCGTCATATAGGTCTGCCTTGCATTTGTGTCCCGTTCAAAAAACTTCGGATAATAGATCGTCTTATCGACCGGTTCTGCGTTAACAAAACGGATTTGCATGAATGCCTTTTCAGAGACTAGAACGGTTTGCAGCCCGAGCTTTCCAAGCGTCAATGCTCTGTTTAGACTGCGCAAAGGCAGCGTGTTTTCCACGAAGGATTCCGCATACTGGAAATAGGAATCGTTTGCACGGTATCCGACAATGACGTCATAATTTGCTGTGTCGATTGCAAAATGCTCGATCAGATACTCTCGGGCGTCAATGGCAATCGGCGAGCGCAGGCGGAAGGTTCTGTTCTTCAAAAGAATCGCTATCCAATTCAGCACCGTGTGGTTCCCGTCGGACAGATTCAGCACATGCAACCCATTCATATCCAACGCATAGCGGTTTACAAAACCATCCTTCTGATTTTTGCACGCCCATTCTCTTGCCATTTCTTCAATCCGGGTGCAATAGAATCCCTGCCCATAGTCGTTGTGAATATTCCCCTGTGAAAGCTCCGGCAATTCAACGATTTGATTGCTCCCGTGAAACAAAGTGATCTTTTCCATAGCGGCTTCTCCTATCATTGGAATGATACGTCCAAATTATATCATTCCAATGATAGTTTGTCAATTGCCAACAAGAACATTCGCTTATCTGTGTCTACTGTGCCGCAGATTCTACGGCTTTACATTTCGAGCTGATTTCCATCTTGTAGGGAAAAACTTTTTGCTGAAAATACTACTATTTCGCAGTCTGTGATGACACATCGATGACAAAGAATTCGAGGGTAATCTGATTTATCTGTTGCAGAATATAAGCGATTTCATCCGCACCAATTCAAACGTTCGCTTTGCAAAGACAGCAACCGAGCAAAATGACAAACCCGAATACACAGAGCGATGCGATGATCTCGAACACGCGGAAGATTTTTGTTGGTATTTATCAGAACCTGTGCTATAATGTGATTAATTCATAGGGAGGCTGACTATGTCCCAAATAATGGAAATAATTGAAAAAGAAACTGGTGGAAAAAGCTATCACACATATAAGTATAGCTTTGATTCCGTTGGGCTTCCTTCCATTGAGTATGACGATGAATCAGATAAAGTAATGAAGTGGCAGGATTCTGCTGAAACTGTTAAGCATACTCGTGCTATTGATATTAGGGATTATGCTAAAAGCATACAGGGGAGCGAGCCGTTAATCAAGTATTTTCTTGACGGCTCACGACATGTATTCAAAGTCGATGACATCGCTTATAACAAGCAGGTTTTCCCTGTTATTGCAGGGCAGATTGGAATAGGCTGCTGTAAGCGAGAAAACAAAAGGATGAGCAATGAGCTGTTTTATCGCGAATTAGTTCTTGTTTTGCCAGATAAAGCAAACGCTGACGGTTGGGATGATACAGCTTTTTTTGCAAATAATGTTTCCAAAATCAATCAGAGTGATGAGCTGAAGCGCTTGGGGCTATCTTTTTCAGCAATAATACCATATAAAACGTCAGGCCAAGCAAACGCACGTACAAAACTTGAGGATATTGCTGTTGCGAAAGTTCAAGACTACATGATCGAAGGGGAAAAGCGGATGGTCGCAGAGCTTGTCCGCAAAAACAAGCTTGGTCAAGACAGCTATCTGCTGAAAGACGGATCGCTTGAGTATCAGAGGATGAGTACTGGAACCCCGAATCTGCGCTCTTTGCAACAGATAAAAAACAACTACAACTGGGTTATCGGCGTATCGAAATCGTTCAACCCAGAGCTATGTTATGATCACACTGGTAAGCCCAATTCGAATTATATAGCAGATTTGCCTGTTTTTCACCGCACGCCGGTAGCCAGATATGTCAGCAGTTATGTTGGAGACGATGTTTCCTTTGGCGTTTGGTATGTAAGGCTGCGTGACAAACGAAGGACGCAAACTCCATTTGATGGAGTGGTGAAGGTTGAAAAGATTATGATGGATGATGAGATCGATAGTGGCATTGATAGTGATGTTGTTGATTTGATTTCAGCCAATATCATAAATGAGAGGAATCCGACCTGTTACGGAACAGATAAACGCTGGGCGAATCATCTTTACCCGGTTTATCTTACGGAATCATTTGTCAAGAGTAAGTACATTAGCACAGAGATGTTCTTGCATCTGTTCTAAGGAGGAATACACTTATGGAAAACAAGCTTATTGGAAGGATCGTTGCAACAGAAAAATGTCCGACCACTATCGATGACTTTATCTTTTGGACGGATCAGGATTTAATTCTTAATCCATTTGATATAGTCAAAGTGCAGCATGTGAATGGCTCTTATTCTTATGGGGTTATAGAAGATATCTCTCATATTACAGATGCCGCGAGCTTCTTGACAAACTTCATCTCCAGTGATTTCGGCGATGTCAATGCTGAGGAAAACACTCTCCGCGTTGGTATGAATTATGTAAAAGCAAAGGTTGTTTGCAACGATCAGAACATATATATCCCCCTGCAGAGCAATGCAAAGGTTATGCTTGCAACTGCGGATGAGATCAATTATGCTCTTGGGCTTAAAGATATCAAGAATCCTCTTGTTTGCGGTTATCTTGAAATGTATGAAGGCACAAGGGGTTCAGAGAAGGTTATCCTTCCGGTCAATTTGAATTCTAAGTTCATTATTGGACCAGAGGGGGCGCACCTGAACATTTCCGGCATATCTGGATTGGCAGCCAAGACCTCCTACGCTATGTTCCTTTTGAAGGCAATACAGGATGGGTACTTGTCCAACGAAGATGACGATGATGACGATAGTGTTGCGTTCGTATTATTCAATGTTAAAGGCAAGGATCTTCTGGCTATAGATCAGCTTAATGATTTTTCGGATGAAAACGATCCGGAAAGTGCTAAAACGAGTACCTTGGAAAAATACGAGAGGCTTGGTCTTTCCGCAGAGCCGTTTAAAAATGTCCATTATTATTTCCCGTATTCTATCCCCAATACACATCATTGGAACACATACCTCTCCCCCGACGAGGTTGAGGATACTATTAGGAAGAAAAAGGGGAAGAAGTTTAAGTATATTTACAGAGAGGATAAAGACAATCTGGATCTTATGTTTGCAAACATAGATGATTCTACGCAGACTATGGATTCGATAATATCGTACATAATGTCCGGACAGGGAAAGTTCGGCACCGTGTCTGATTGGACGGATTTTCTTCAGGCTGTCAAGGAAAAGTGTAGTTCGGATGGCAGCAAAAACGACAAGGAAATACCGATAGCAAGTTGGAGGAAGTTTTATAGGATTGTCAACAAGAGTATATCTGACAATAGAATCTTTGCAAGGGATATCAATGAAAATAAAGGTGAGATCCGTATTGGCGACGCTCTTAGGCATATAAAGAAGAACGAGGTTCATGTAATCGATATTGCAAAATTGTCTGAGGATAAGCAAGCATATGTCTTTGGCGATGCTGTTCGTACGATTTACGACCTTCAGCTCGGACAGTATAGCGGCGAGGAATGTGTTAATCCTCCTTCCAGAATTATTATATTCATTGACGAATTGAACAAGTATGCTTCTAAGGATGCGCCAAAGAATTCGCCGATTCTTCGTCAGGTTTTGGATGTCGCTGAACGCGGTCGTTCCTTGGGGGTGGTACTATTTGCTGCAGAGCAGTTTCGAAGTGCTATTCATGATAGGGTGACAGGAAACTGCTCTACGCATGCTTACGGAAGGACAAATTCCATAGAGGTCACTAAGCCCGACTATAAGAGCATCCCCTCGGTCTACAAGACGATGATGACTAGGCTTAAGCAAGGCGAGTACATCATTCAGAACCCGGTTTTCAGATCGCTCCTGAATATTAAGTTTCCCAAGCCAATTTATAAGCAGTTTAAATAAGGAGCAGTTATATGGTTACGGTAGGCAAAAACATATTGGATAACCTCACTACGGGAATGTACTCAGATTCAAAAGTAATCTTTCGAGAGTACATTCAGAATGCTTGTGATCAGATTGATATTGCTTTGCGCTCTGGAATCATAGACAGAAACGATGCCATTATTGATATTTTTACCGATGCTAGTAAACGCTATATAAGCATAAGGGATAATGCAACTGGCGTTAAACATGACTTGTTTGCTGAAAACCTTGGTGATATTGCCAACAGCAATAAAGAGCTTGGTAAAGACAAGGGATTTAGGGGTATAGGCCGTCTTTGCGGCCTCGCCTATTGCAGAACCTTGCGTTTTTCTACCAGCTACTTGGGAGAAAACGTCAAGTCAATTATGACTTGTGACGCAAAACGCATGCGAGAAATGCTTCTTGAGAACAGAAAGTACACCCTTGACGACATTTGGGCAGAAATAGTCACTTTTTCCACTGATCAGGAAGAAAGCGATGCTCACTATTTTGAAGTAGAACTGATAGATATAAACAAAGAAAATACGGACCTCTTGGACGACAAAAAGGTTAAGGAGTATTTGAGTTTTATTGCTCCGGTTCCTTACAAAAACACATTTATTCTGCGTAATCAGATTTACGCACATGCTAGAGAGATAGGGTGCCCAATTGACGAATACAGGGTCAAGCATAATGGATCACAGGTATTCAAAGATTATACGACACGGCTCAAGGAGCAGAATGGTGCAAGCCTAAAGAATTACGACGAGATATCCCGGTTGGAGTTTCATGATTTCATAGACGAAAACGGACGATTAATCGCTTGGATGTGGTTTGGCCTATCCAGGTTTGAAAAGCAGATACCAAAAGTGAATCAAATGAGAGGATTACGTCTCAGGAGCGGCAATATTCAGCTCGGGGATGATGATGTTCTCCAGGAGTTGTTTAAAGAGCCCAGGGGCAATTACTACTTTGTCGGCGAAGTCTTTGCGGTCGACAAAGGGCTAATTCCTAATTCACAGCGAAATTACTTCAACGAAAATGAAACGCGTATCCTGTTTGAAGATCTGCTTAGGAATTATTTCTTCGACGTTCTCCACCGGCTTTATTATGACGCGAACAAAATCAAGAATGCATACAAACGTCAAGAGGATTACATTGCGAAAGCTGATGAGTTCAGTAAAAAGGCAGAAGATAATGGCTTTGTGAATGAGGAGGAGCGTCAAAAACTTCAATATGATGTGGAAAAAGCCAAGAAGGAAGCTGAAGATGCTCGCAAACAGCTGAAAAAATATGATGATGTATCTTCGGATTCGCCTATAGCGGAAGTGCATAAAAGCATCAGCAAGAAATACGATTCGGAACAGCTAAAAACGAAAGCAGAAGCAACTGGTATTCCGGATACTGTTCAGGGAAGCAAGAAGGATACTTTTGTAACAAGCAAAATGTCCAAGCTATCACGCGGCGAACGAAAACTCGTCAGCAAGATACTGACTATAATTACAGAAGTTGCCCCGAAGGATGTTTCTGAAAAGATCATTGAAAGAATAAAAGAGGAGCTTAAGTAAACAAAATGCCTCGGAAGGTATTACTTGTTGAGCCTAACTATAAGAATAAGTATCCCCCCATGGGGTTAATGAAGCTTGCGACATATTATCGGAGATGTGGAGACGATGTTCGTTTCTACAAAGGTGATATGCGCGATTTAGCTGTAGAATTGATATACGAAGATCTGCTAAATTGTCTAGAGCAGCTTTTTCCAGATACTTTTTGGAAGCAGTATTATCCTTCTTTGTTTGAGTTTATTAAATACGGGAAGTACTCCTCTCTTGAGGGAACCCCTGAATTTGATAACCCTGATGTAAAGGAGATAGTTAAGGAATATCGCAAAAAATATAAGGAGAAAGACTATTTCAAGCATCCAAGGTTTGATAAGGTTGGTATAACAACACTATTTACATTTGCATGGGATATTACTGTTGAAACTGTCAATTTTGCCAAACAGCTTTGCAAGAAACAGGAAGACGTTATGGTTGGCGGTATTGCATCAACGATCCTTCCCAACGAAGTCTTTGATGCTACTGAAATACACCCGTTTGAGGGATTACTTTGTCATGCCGGCGATATCGATGAAGATAATCCGGATATTATAGATGAGCTTCCTCTGGATTATTCTATCCTTGAAGAAATCGACTATGTATATCAAGCAAACAATGCATACTTTGCATATATGACCAGAGGTTGTGTTAATCGATGCAAGTTTTGCGCCGTCCCGAAGCTTGAGCCCGAGTATGTCGATTATATTCCTCTTAAAGAACGTATTGATGCTACAGACGCAAGATTTGGCGCACAACGCGACTTATTACTTCTTGACAACAACGTCCTGGCATCAAAGCAGTATAATACAATCATCGAGGATATCAAGTCATGCGGTTTCGCAAAAGGAGCGACTTATACTCCTCCAGACGAGTATGCTATCACCGTTCAGAACCTTCGTGATGAATACAATGATAGAGCATATATCCGTAAGGCTGTACGTATCTATAAAGACTTGGTTAGCAGACTTAAGGATAAAGACGAGAAAGCCGAGCTTTATCATAGGCTGAAAGAGGCGCATTGCCTTCATTACTATACAGCAACCAGAGAAAGAATTTTGGAGTTGGATCCTTATGTAAGGCCGCTTTACGAAAAGACCCACAAACCAAGTAAAAGGCAGCGAATTGTTGACTTTAACCAAGGCATTGATTCTCGTTTGATTACTGACGAGAATATGAAGAAACTTGCAGAGATCAATATTCGACCGTTGCGCATTGCTTTTGATCATTGGGAATTAAGAGAGATTTATGAAAAGTCGATACGAATCGCCGTAAACAATGGCATCAAAAACCTCTCGAATTATTTGCTGTATAATTTCGAGGATAAGCCTGAGCATCTGTATCGCAGGCTGAGGTTAAATGTTGACTTGTGCGAGGAACTTAATGCAAGCATATACTCTTTCCCGATGAAATACCATCCGATCAATGATCAAGAGTTCTATATGAACCGTGACTATATTGGTCGGCACTGGAATAGAAAATTCATTCGAGCGATTCAAGCCGTACTCAACTCGACAAAGGGTAAGATTGGCCGAGGCGTAGACTTTTTCGAAGAAGCCTTTGGAAGGAATGAAGAGGAATTCTTTAGAATCCTTTGGATGCCGGAAACATTTATTATATATCGCAGGGTGTATGATGCCGAACTGAGGGATAGGCTTGCGAAAAAATATAAAAAAACATCTCCTCATGATTGTGATCTGGCAAACGAATGGTGGAATAAGTTCAGTAATCTTAGCCCAGAGAAACAGTCGATAGCAAAAGATATTATTGCTCAAAATGTTTTCAGCACGGAGTCCTGCGGTCATGAGGATGTCGACATAAGAGAGGTCCTAGCTTTTTACAGAATAACTAGAGATGATGCGGAAAGGATGTGATAATTGCATGGCTGAAAAGACAATGATTGAAAACTGGCTTAACGAAGGTGATACTAGTGGAGCTATTACTGAGGAGCCAAAGGCATATAAGAAGAAAGCCGTAGCATGGATTGACATCTTAGGTGTCAGAGAGATGATAAAGGATGAAAAGAAGTATTCTGCAGAAGATGTAATCACTATGATGCATACACTTCGCTCTTTTGTTAATCAAGCTTGCGGTCATTATGAAGAGAAAAGGGAAATGGATTTTCGGCAAATTGCAGACGGTATTATAATTGCTGCTTCGATGGATTATATAAATGAATTGTGCGAAGCAATCGCCACAATTCAATGGCGTGTGTTTACGGAGCTAAACAAGCTAACGCGCGGTGCTATTACAATCGGAAACGTTAGCATCGAAGACGAAGGAGATATTATCATTGGTCCAGCTTATATTGATGTGTACGCTTTAGAAAGTGAAAATGCTTATTTTGCAAGAACAGTAATATCCAACGATTTCGTCGTTGAGTCTAAAGCGGATCTCCAATTTGAGTTTATCGCTGAAGATTCTGATAAAATTAAATATATTGATTATGTAGGTTATGCCCTGCAAAAGGAGGGCAAAACCTCAGAGCAAATGAGAAGGACGCTTGAGGAGAATGGGTGTATAAAGTATGTTGAGGAAGGTTTTACGAATGAAAAAGTATCCATTAAACAGAAATATGGATGGACAATTGCTCTTTTACAAAGGCATAATATTCACATTTAAGCATATACTAGCGGAGGTGCTATTATGAGTATTGGAATGGGAATTCGATTATTGGAAACACTGACATCTGCATTATATGAAGATCCTATTGTGTTGTTCAGGGAGTATGTTCAAAACGCCGTGGATTCATTCAATAATAATCCTGTGGAGAATCCGAGAATTGATATCACAATCTGTGAGAATAAGCGGACGATCACTGTTTATGATAACGGCAATGGAATAGATTGTGGTGATTTCCAAAATAAAATGACAAGCATTGGAAAGTCGGAGAAAGCCAATGTAATTAATCAAATTGGTTTTCGTGGAATAGGACGGCTTTCTGCAATGCCATTTTGCGATAGCCTAGTATTCAAGAATAAAGTTGAAGGTGAAGCAATCATTCAATACTTCTCATGGGACGGCAAAAGATATAATGAACTTCTTTCAAAGGCTGAAGAAGACGATTTGGAAAGCGCCATCAGGGCTATTACTCAGTATAAAATAGAGGAGTCTATACAGCCGGACGAGCATTATTTCTGTGTTGAACTAATCAATTACAGCGATGAAATCGATCGCCTTATTCACAGCAACAGTTTTGAGGAAAGCCTAAGAAAACTATTGCCGCTTAAGTATTCGCCTGCTTTTCCTGCTAGAGATATCATTCATGAGTTATATCAGGATTATATGGGAAAATCACTTGAACAATATGAGTTTGATATATTCCTGAATAATAAACAACTCTTCAAGCTCTATGATAAGAGTAGCGTGCTTGAATCGAATGTTGTAGTATGGCACCTTTCATTCAACGCAAGTGATGATGACGGTGATGATCGGATAGGTATCCTATGGTTTTCATTCAATAGAAAAGTTTCAGCAAATCCAAAAGGATCACCTAGGGGTATTTATGTAAGATCAAAGAATATGCAAATGGGAAATGAATATGCATTAGCAAATGCCGTTTCAAATGCAAATAGTGAGTATGTTGCCACTTATAGAGAGCTGACGCAAACTCTGAATGGCGTATTTGGCGAGTTGTTAATTGATACTCAAAATTTATCCGATAATGCGAGGAGAGACTGGTTCAGGATTGATCAGTATTCTTTGCAACTTGGAGTTATTATATCGGATTTTCTTAAAAAACTAAAAGAATATAGATATGCAGCTTCGCAAGCTTTCAATGATACAAGCAATCAGAACAAAAGAGAGCGTGTCATTACCGCATTTGTAAATTTGACGAGGGGTCTTGATCAGAAGCTGTTTGAAGAAGAGTTTTATTCACTCGTTGAAAAGGGCGACTATAAGACGGCGTTTCTTTATGCAAATGATGATATTCCAAGATTGTCAGTGCAGAACAAAAGATTATATGAGTCGATCATTCTTTTAATAAAGAATTATTGTATCGAAAACTATGGCGAAAAGGGAATGAATGAGTTTATACGAATCCGGACATATATAAAGCGCGAATTAAACAATGGTGAGGATGAATAATCATTATTCGTTAGCCGCATTGCCCTCCCACTGGATAATCCAACGGTACTCCTTGTAGATTAGAATCTCTAGAGTATTGCTCGAGGATGACAAAGAACTTCTCAAGGTGAGAGGCGATGAGAAAGTTCGGCATCGAATAAACATGTTCAAGGAATTTAAGCATGAAACTTAGTTGTAGTTCTTTGTTTATCTGTAAGAGAGGAAGCAAGCTTATTAGATAGCGTTCTGCAATCACGAAACAGGCAATTGTTTGCATGAGAGATCAAGATTTGACGACTCAAAAATGGTAGAATAGACCTGTCCAGTAGCACACAAATAACACACACGGTTTGGATTATGGAGTGCATAATGGACTTGTGCGGACTGATGAGGAATGGCGGAATTGCCCTAAAATAGGCGTTTTCCCAGATATTTAGGGCATTTTCGGGTTTCATATTTTGGCGACTCCGACTCTGAAGGCCGCACGTTCAAATCGTGTCGGGCACGCCACGTCGCCGCAAGCTTCACTTGGCTTGCGGCGGCTTTTTTGTTTCACAAATCAGCCACCGCTGCGCTTTGTTCCGCTGCGGCTCCTCTCCGCAAAAGGTCACGCTCGGATTTTCTGTTCGGTTGTAAACGCCCTCACGACGAAAATCTCTCGCTACCAACCTTTTGCGGTGCCGCGCCTGCGGCGCGATTGATAACTTGAACGCAGTTCACATAGGCGACAAAGTCGCCTGCTCGGCGCTGCTTCTGTGAATAGTGTTGCCCTTCCGTTTGCGTCCAAATCGGAGGGCTCTGTTTTGCCGTTTTTGGGTTGCCTGCATTTGACGCCCGCAGATGTATTGATACAGCGGCGAACGATGAACATTGACAAGTTATACGATTTCGATGTATTATATTTAGAAATGTTTTCTGTCATTAAGTACGAAGAGAATCGATATTTGCAGTGTTTTCGTACGGAGCGGACATAATTGTTTGAAACAGAGAGAAAATGAGGTTCAGGATGAATGAAATGACGCCGAACGGCAATCAAAATCAGGGCAGCACGTATTCGGAACAGGGTGAACTGCGCAGCGATTCTTCGCGGTACAGCAGCGGGATCGACTGGAAATCGCTGTTCTATTTTCTGCTTGGCAAG
>JAEEGI010007046.1_pt1 | contig 25274 bp, 5 predicted proteins | sample 8958751 | NCBI WGS metagenome assembly JAEEGI01 (sample SAMN16246545, study PRJNA631951) | gut metagenome | biome: gut microbiome; feature: rumen; material: KS-attached | host: Bos | place: Iran: Karaj | collected 2018-10
AGCAGTCGCCAGTAATAACATCACCTTGCTTCTTCGTGCTGACATCTGTACCACCACGGACATCACCCTTGGTGTTACTACCACCATAGACATTGTTGATATAACCACCAAGAAGCTTGGTTACAGCCTTACCAGTACCATAGTTGGTAGGTGTCTCACCGTTTTTATAGATACCAATGTTTGCTCCTGGGTTGCCATCACCGGAACCATTACCACCACCATACAGTGTATTGATAATGTAAGTACCCTTTACGGTGACATCTGTAGCAGGCACGGCAGCAGCGTTACCACCGCCATAGACATAATTGATGCTCGTTTTCTGACAGCCTTCAATGAGCACTTCGGCTGTTGCAGCTGCTACTTTTGCAGCATTTCCCGGGTCATATCCTTCAGCTTTAGGATCTGTTACTAAAGTAGCATTCGTCGGTACATAGTCAGCCATGTTACCACCACCATAGACCGCTTCTACGTCATAGGTAGTTCTTCCTTCGCGGCCTATAGGATTATGCTCTCCATCCTCCGTAGGTTTGGCACTATCTACAGTCCTCTTCACCCATACCAAGACATGTCCCTTTGGCGTACCATTGATATTGTTAGCACCAAAGACTTGCTGCACCTTTGCTCCGTCGAGGGTGACTATTACAGAGTCGCCACCAACGTATGCTGGTGTCTCAGCACTTCCTAAGGCACCACCGTAGGCATAACCATTGATAGTGCCAGCATAGAGGTTGACACGTGTATTCTTGGTAGCGTCGAACACAAGTTCACTTTCGGGCTTGCTGGCATTCGTATTACCCAATTCGCCACCGCCATAGACATGACCGTGGATGGTTGCATTGCCTGTGTAGGTGGGAACAGCTGGGGGCGTTGCAGGAGTCATCGTTCCAACGTTCACCGTCACATTGCCATTCACCAGTGTTGGAGCACCCTTACCACCGCCGAAGACAACATCTCTGTTTTGGTTTTCAGAATCACCCACCGTACCGCCAATCAGCGTCACTGTGGCATCCTTCTGCAACACACCATTGATGTTACTACCGCCATAGACGGCAGTCTTTACCTCGCCTCTTTCAACATTGACAATAACGTCACCTTGACTTAGGGCTACGATAGCAGTTTTTGCTTCAATTCCGTGTTCGGGATCAGCAGCCGCTGCCACCTGTCCAAGACCGCCACCAAAGACGCTACCATTCACAGTACCGCCATAGACGTTGACCGTTGTGGTCTTGCCGTCTGTCGTATTTACAGCACCAAGTGCCGAACCGCCATAGACGTTACCTTCCACGAGGCCGGTACCAGAGTAGGTGATGCTGGGAGCCTCACCGGTCTTTCCGCCGATGTTCACAGTAACGTTACCGCCAACTATTGTTGTCTCACCACGACCACCACCATAGATATCGTGGCTCACGGTACCATTCATCATGTGTACCTCGGTGTTACCATCAACGTCGGCAGTATTACCACCACCATAGACGTTAGGAATCTTGTTGCTGCCGCCTTCGTTCTGAATGGTCACCAAGGTGTGTTCATTGACTGAAGACTCATCACCGCCACCATATACAGCTCCTTCTACCAAACAGTTGTTCTTGACTGTCAGGTCGGTTTCTTTTACCTGTCCGAGAGTAGTCAAGTCGGTTGTTGTTTTAACGGTATTCCCATCGAAACCTGCTCCCTTTTCATCTGGATAACTAGCGACCTGAGTCCATTCAAAGTCCGTTGTACCAGAGAATACACCGGGTTCAAACATACCAGATGATGAGTTGTAATTCGGATTTGTAGTAAAGCCCGCATCACGCACCTGGATCGTCGGAATGTCGGCAGAATAGCCACCACCGAACACATTGCCAAGTACCGTACAACCATCAAGAACGGAGGTCGCTTTTCCTACGACCTTACCCAAGCTACCACCACCATAGAAGGACTGATTGATGGTACAGTTAGTCAGATTGGAAGTTACGTCATTACATTGTGCCAAGGAGAAGGACGCGAATTTGACATAGAAACGTGCACCTGTTTTACCAGAGCTCCATACGAAGAATTCATAGTCAAAGTCTGTGGCCACACCAGGACCTTTATAACCATAGGATGTGCTTCCTTGTTTTAATTCTGTTTTAGTTCCATTAAAATATTTCCCTTTATCGTTGGTATAGTAGCCTTGGAGTGCGGCCCAATCCTGTCCACCGTCTTTATCGTAATACTTCTTTTTGGCTATAGAAGTTCCACCATATCCCGCACCGAAGAATTTTTCAAATGTACATCCTTCTGCTGTGGTGGTGACAGTCTTGTCAGTTTGCATATTGCCGAACTTAGGACCACCGCAGAAAAGGGTTACATGGCTGTTGTAGATATCTGTTGTGATATTACCTTTGATTGGTTTGGCATCGTTGGTACCACCACCAAAGAAATCTTCTATATCAGCATCATAGATTTGCCAATGCACATTGCCGTCGATTTGTTCCAGTGACGCTCCTGCCACCTCGCCAAAGCGTCCACCGCTGATATAACATTCGGCATTGTCGGTTCTAACTTTAGCATCTGCCTTGTAGGTTCCTGTAAGGTAAAAACCTTCAAACTCACCACCCGTTACTGATACAGGCACATGGGGTGTGGACTCATTACCATCACTATGGGTGCCCATACCGAATTCCTTAATCCATACGTTACCGCCCAAATGTATGTATATCGTATGACCATCCACTTTTGATGACTGCGTGGATACAAACTGGTCAACAACTCCACCAAGAAGAATAAGCGGAGCATCAGACTTGTTTACATTTTGCTGATTCTCATACTCCACCTGTGAAGTGTAGAATGATGAGGTATTGGTGACTTCAAACCACCCTTTGGTCTTAAAGATGGTGAAGTTACAGATAAGGCTGGCACCATTAGGCTTCTGCGCCTGTGCCGTACCCGGGATATTCAGGAAGTCAAAACGGATAGGACAAATCGCTGTACGATTTTTGTGGTGATATATCAGGCTATAGTCTGGTTCGTGGTCGTTGTCCTCATCCACCGACATCATGGTGAACGGTGTGGTGCCTCCAGTTCCTGTCGGCACGTTGTCCAAGTGGAAATTACCTACCAAGACAACGGCATTATCATAGACTGTTGTTCCAGAGCCAAGACCGGTGATGCTGGTTCTAATCTTTTGCCCATTGAATGTGGTTGTATTATCAACCGCCTGAGTACCCGTTTGGGTTACATTCTGTTTACCGCTATAGTCAGCCTTGTAAACTACATCGTAGTTTGCATCAGCGACATATATTGCATTAGCCCAATATGGTTCGATAGTGATTGACTCCACTCCGTATGGCACATCAAAGTATGCTCCTTGAGAGAAGACACGTTTGCTAACGCTGTAAAGATCCTTATTCGAACTCTTACGGTCAGCATAGTTGTGGTCTGGAAAATCCTTGACACCGGTGGTGGGATAGTTTGCGGAGGTATAAGGGTCACCATCAACAGCGGTAATAGCTGTTATCTTCCAACCTGTTACCACCTTATTTTCAGTATAGTTACCTGTACCTACATCATTGTAATATGGCAACTGTACCTTGTCGTAGTTAAAGTTGAAGTGGTCGAAGTCCTTATCAGTACGTTGCAAAGTAAGACTACCAGTAGTGATGCTCGCACCAGAAGGAGCATTGCTACCTACACCGCTAATCGTTACAGAAAGTGTCTTTCCTAACTTTCCACCATGATTGCGACCTACAGAAGCACTGTCAGGGGCATTCTCCACATCATAGTTGATGATAGAAGGATAATAGCCCTGTGCCTTCAGAATAGGATAAGGCTTTGCATCTTCGGCAGCGATAGATCTGTCTGCCGTTTCTAATACCCATTTCATCATGTCCGAGGGGTTTACCGTTGCTTCTGATGATGTAGCATAGAACGCTGCCAGTTTCTTGTTGCTGTTCAGCAGCAGGCGGTAATACTCAAAACGATTCAGGAATTTATCCTCTACGGCCAGTGCATTGTTGTACTTACCGCTAGTAATATGGCTTGTAGGCAATTTCTCATAAGCATAATAATTGAAATTATTCAAGCCGCCTTGCAGGTTATTGATTATCGTACCACCATAAACAGGTGACTTGTTGGTACCGCCAGTGATGTCACCATAGAACATACAGTTCATCACCATGGTCTTGATACTGGCGGCAGTGGTAGTACCTTTGTTATTACCTACTATACCACCTACATTTGTACCACTAGTGATAGTAGCATAGCTATAGCAGTTGATGACACGTGCGCTGCCATCAAGTGAGCCTACTATACCACCGACATCTCCTGTACCACCTACGCTACCACCATTGATACCGCAGTTATAGATACGGGTTTCACCAGTGGCATTGGCAACAATGGCACCCACATTGGTTCCAGAAGTGATGTTGACTTCATCCAGTATGATATTTTTGATATTAGCACCATCTGCGTATGCTATCAATGGCGTAGAAAGACCTGCAAGCGTATAGAGGCCACCATCGATAGAACCAGTAAACGGATTGTCTGCAGAACCTAATGACACAAAATCTTCATCAAAGGAAAAGTCTGAAGCCAAGAAATACTGCCCATTCATACCTGCGAACTCACTAGAGAAATGGATCACTTTAGGAGCCATCTTGAGTTCCAAAGTCTGTGTTGCTTCACCGGGAGCCACAAGTTGTGTTCCACTAAACGAGTTCACAACCTTTGTATGGTCGAAACGAGGCATCAGCAGCATGTGGCCGCTTTCGTCCTTCACCACCATGAAGGTAGCATTGGTAATGTTCAGTTTTGTCTGGTCATAGCCTGCAACATTGTTCTGTGTGCCGACAGACATGTTTTGCAGACTCAGAGTCGTTGAGGTGCCTGACCAACCACCAGAAAGTTGAGAACCTGTAGTATTGGTCTTAAAATAATAGAACGTATTACTTACGCTCTGTATCTGAATGTTATATGGGTCAAAGCCGTTTTTGCCGGCCGCCACATATTCCGCTTCAGTTTCATCCTTAGACTTTTCTCCGTATTGACCATTGTACTGATAGCCCATCTCTGCATCAATGTTGAAATTAGGCTTTACATTCCATTTTAATTCGTCATCATCAGTCTCAACGGTAGCTGTTGTAAGTGCATTACCTTCATTTTTGGCGTATTCCGAACCTTGTTTAACCCAGAAGGCAGATACGGTTACTTCGCTCTCGGTATCAGCACCTCTATAAAGGTTTGCATATTCTGGCTTTACATCGTAAGTGACGTAGAAGTCAGTCATCACGCTTTTGTCCTGAGTTGGAGTAATATGGCTATAAGGGCTGTCAAATAAGGTGGTCGATGTATGGGTGGTTGTTTCACCATTAGGCACCCACTTGCCCGCATCATTTTTGTAATAGATAGTGATGACTTCATCACCTTCATTAATATTATATTTATGATAGCCGTCCGCTTTCGTTGATGTAGGATGCCAATAATAATTTTGCACCATAGGACTGTCGTACAACTTCAACTCCGCATTAACGTTTCCGTCCTTATCGTACAACGGCTTACGCATAATTTCCCAACCGTGATTATCGATGAGGATAACTTGAGGGGTGAGAGTGGTCTCAATGAATTCGAACTCGCCGTCGGAACCCACTGCGGTTGACATATTGACAGTCTGGAACCAGTGGTTCTTGTTCTTGTATTGTCTGCCGGTACCCGTATTGTCACCAGTCCAGCCAACCCATGGTGCAGAATTGGCTAAAGTCTGATAGGTATGCCAATAATCTGGTAAGTTGTTTTCCTGTTGAGATGTAAGCTTGATATTGTCGCTATAGGTCTCTTCTTGTGTCACCTTGGCACCACCCAATGTATTCTGAATCGTTGGGTTATTCTTCCAGTACTGTTCAAAACTATTCACAGTGTGACGTACGCCGTCAATGATAGTTACCAACTTACAATGTCCATCGACTCCCGTCAGCACCATATACTCGGTGGGGGGCGCACTGGCTGCGTCATCTTCCAGCGTGGTTAAGCTCGTCACATATCGTGTAACTTCTGTACCTGCCTGACGATCTGTATAAGTCACAGGAAAGGTGCGGAAATATCCATGACTGGTATTGATGGGCTTGGCATTGAGCTGGTAACTCATAATCTTTACATGGTATGGGTCGCTGGTCGGGCTAACTACATACCACAGCCAGCGCGAACGCGTACTGGCACCGGAATTCAACTGCGTGTTCCATTGCTCATTACCATAGACGTAGAACATACCATCACCACAGAAGTAAGGATAAACACCCTTTTGAGCTGTAGTCATCACAGCATCTTTTCCGTTCTCCTGATTAAAGCTCTCACCATTGACGAACTGTAGTCTGTAGGTGGAACCAGTCGTACCGTCAGCAGCTGTGTCGAAAGTGACATTATTGTTTACTTTGTAAGTAACGTAGATGATAGGATTATCTGTGACGTTTTGGGCTTTGTCAGCCTCTGCCGGGCTTGCTTTGAGGGTATAGACATCGCCTTCAATAGTGAAAGCACTCTCTTTCCAATATTGATACTCCGATACCAGCGGACTTTTCCATTCATCAGGCAGCTCCACAGTTCCAGACGTGCTGGTAATCTCTGCCAGTATCTTACCAGCCTTGTCAATCAATTTAAACGTGGCAGGAATCGTGACAGGGCTTACCTTAATCTGCAGAGAAGCATCACCTGTAGCTGTCGTACTAATGCTGAAGTCATTGTCCGTACGCCCAACGCGGTAGTAGGTACCATCGCCCGTAGCAGCCATCAACTCCATCTGTTGATACCCGTCACCATTGCTGGTCGCCATGATGATAAACTTCGTCTTTTCTGGCGAAGTCGCATATGAAAGTGAAGTCGGTGAGGAGGACGGAGTGGTATAACCCAACTTGTTACCGCTCTCACCATTACTTATCTCTATGGCGTATGGATCTTCTCCAGAGAAATACCACAAGAATGGCTTGGTTGTATTTTCTTCACCATCCTCATGGCTCAGCGATCCATTATCATCATATATTAATTCACCGTTTATCTTAACATTCAAAGCACGGGCACCACGCAGATGCAGGAACTTGTTGTTCAAGTTAGTCGTGGTATATTTTACATAGATATTCTTTGTCGCTGGTGTTTTGGTAATCAAATGCTGGTCAGCACAATCAGCATTTTTGTAGAACGTAATCGTCTCATCTGAGATATACGGGCTGCGGATGGCAGTAGGAATACTGGCGTAACCATTCAAAGCCTCGCCCACAGGTGTGGCTTCAGGCATCGTATATGAAATGGCGATATTACCATGGGTGTCAACTATGTGATAAGTATATATTTGTTGGGTGGGCTCTAATGTGAGATCACAATTAGAGTGTGATTCGCCATTATAAGTACTGAAACGTGTCTTGTATCCTTGATCATTATTGTTCAGATAGCCATGCTTGAATGAGTCCAGTGTATTATGATTTTGTGTATAACCATCTGCAACAATCAGTCGATAGGTGCCGTCTGTAGCGCCAGGAATTAAACCGAAAGCCCATACCTTATTAGTTTTTGCTGTACTTAACGGGTTTTTCAGACGAATGTCAGGGAGCTTACCTGCATCACTCGATAAATAGTAGTCGGGAAAAGCAGTACTCTTACTCTGTATCGTAATCTGGTAAGGATCCTTGATGTTTATTTTCCAGAGATTTTTTCCATCTCCTGCCAAGGTGGCATCACTGTCAGTATTCGGTTGATTATTATACGTATTTTGACGAAGATATTTATTGTTACCAAACTTAATATAGCATTCATCGCCATCATTCACGATGAAGTTACTTAAAGCTGTCTCATCAAGCTCGTATGTCACATAGATATCAGCATCTTCATCCATCTCACTGGTGCCCTCTACAAGCGTTGTGCTTTCAGGAAAAGTATATGCCGTTGTTTGGTTATAAGTTATCTCGTCGAGCTTATAGTACTTCCAATTCTTGGCCAATGGACTCTTATATGTATTCGGCACTGCCACAGTTGCCACAGTACTGGTAAATTGCAACGCCTCCGTACGAGTAGTAGAGATAGTTCCGTCGTCGTTTAATCTACCTAAATTGATGATATGATAGGTGATAGTAACACCCAACGCATTGGTGGCTCCGAGTGTCATCAGTGCCAGAAGCATGATTATGACGAGCCGTAATCTCGTTAGCGAGTGAGCCGTAATCTCGTTGTAGGCATACTCTAGGCTCCTCCTAAGCTGCTCCTTGCCTGCTCCTAGGCTGCTCCTAAGCATACTCATGAGCTTGCCTAGAGCTTGGGTACACCTTGGGTACACCTTGCCTACACCTTGGGTACACGTTGCCATCTCCTTTTCAACGGTATGGCAATGCGCTGATTCGGTTTTACGATATGTGTTTCTTTCAGTTACAATCATTTCGGTCATATTGTGTGTCATATATTGCGTCATTACAATTGGTTCAATATTATTTCTTTGTCAATACCCATCAGTTCAAAGGCGAAAAGGCGTTTGCCTAAATCCTTGAATGAAGCCCCAAAGTGATAGAGAGCATCATCAAGAATGAGGAAACGGTCATGGAAACGGTTGTTGTACTCCTTTACCTCTATCCTGCGCCTATATTGTTGTTGGCTGAGTTGCTGCAAATGCTGCAGTGATTGCCCAACTTGCTCTGTATAGATAGTTGCATCCACTCCTTGCTCTCGCTTTTCAAGTAAATCAAAGATAGTTGCATCTACATAGTTATCTATCAAAATGATTTCTCGCTTGGCAGACTTCACAAGAGCTTCCACCAACTTGTATGCATCGAAGATCTGTCCCTCGAACAGTACGCCCTCAACAGGGGGCTGGTTGGTACGAACGAAGAAATCTATCTTTTCCTGATGGTCTGAAAGCGTTGATTCTATTTTCCGAATCTGGCACTGTTGTGCATCGAATCTTGCGTCTATGCGTTGCTCTATACGCATTAACTGCTGACTGACAGCATTACCATGAAGAAGATGCTCTCTTATTACACCAGTAGCCCACTGACGAAACTTGGTGCCTCGCAAAGACTTTACACGATATCCTACAGATATGATAACATCAAGATTATAATATGCGACTTCATGAGTCTGCTTTTTTCCATCAATAGCTCCATGTATAGTGGTAGTTCGATTTTTTCGAACAACCACTTTTTCATCTAATTCTCCTTCTTTAAAGATATTAGAAATATGAAAACTAATTGTTGACTTTGCTTTATGGAAAAGAGCTACAATTTGGGCCTGAGTCAGCCACACGGTATCATCATCCAACTGGACTTCCAGTCGGATAGTTTCATCAGGCTGATACATCACTATCTCGCCTTGCTTCGTGTGCTGTTCCATCATATCTTGTGTCATATCTTTATATTTCCGTATAATCTGTGGTTTATTTCACAAAGACTTTCTTCTTGTTCACAATATATACGCCAGTGTTCTGGACGCGGGTCTCGACGGTCTCACCCGGCTGCAGCACGTAGTTGGCAAGCGAGATGCCGCCGACATTAACGATGCTGATGACCACAGCCTCCTTCAGGTGCGACGTGGTGATGATGCGATGATCCTTCACGTAAATCTCGAGACCACCGAGGGCTGACTCAGGACCGTCGTATATATCACCATCAGTGCTACCGAAGGCGATGCGCTGAGCGACAAACTGTCTTGCTGGAGCATCAGCAGGACCAGTGAAGTACGGACGGAAGGCACCGACATTCGTTGCTGCCGTTACCTTGTCGTAGCTATCACCTGCCGTGTTGAGTGCGTAATGGGTATTGGTAGCACCTACCTCCAAGGTCTCGTTCAGATAGCTGGGCTTGAAGGTATAGTTGTTGCTATTATACTTCACTACCGTTCCATCCATCTCGCTGTCACTGACACCGATGTGCTCACGCTTGTTGGAAACGAACGAGAGTATCTGCTTGCCAATCTTAGTGATGGGCACTGCCGTATTCTCAGCCTCGAAATTACCGCTGAGGTCGAACTCATAGTAAGTCTTACCCGGCAGACCGATGATGTATGGCATAGCAGCTGACAGCAACGGATAGTTAGCATAGGTGCGCTCACTGTTGTAGTACTGACGGTACTGCAGGTAAGTGTCCGCATTCTTGTCCTTCTGGTCGTGGACAGGCTCGTTCTTATAATAGTAATCCCACAGGAAGGTGTTGCCAACGGTCTTGTTGTTACCGGCAGCAGCAGCAGGATAGTGGAAGTTAGCCACTAAGGTATTCGCATCCTTCTGGGTCATCTCACCAGCGGTCAACTGACGCAGCCAGTACTCATGGCCCTTCTTCGTGCCAGTGCCATTATGGCTCTCGTCACTGCCGCTGTAGAAGTGGGTAATCTCACCCTTCTCGTTGGTGGTTACCAACTCGGCAGTGAACGGTATGCTGATACCTTGCCATCCCTTCGTCAGGTCGACATACTCCTCGTCAGTAGGAATGCGCTGATACCACATCAGGTGGTCTGCGTCGAAGTCGTAGGCGAGCGGAGCATTGAAGTCCTGACGGTCAACCAGCAAATGGTCGTTGGTAGCCTTCAGACCGTTCTGTACCAGGTGACCATGGACGGTTGCCGTAGCAGCCTCACGTACGAGGCGATAGCCTTCATCGTAATTATAGTGTTCCTCATAGATGGGCTCTGTGAAGTAAGCTTCCAGCACATCGTAGGTCTTCTTGTTCTCCGCCTCAGCAGGAGCGTATGCCAGCAGGTTCTGTGTCTCGTCACAGTTGATGATGCCTCTCAGACCATCGTCGTCGAGCAACGGAGCGTAGAACAACTTACTTGCATTGAAGCCCAACTCATAAGGCTTACGGGCCCCATCAGCCTCAAAGACATCGTTGTATCCGTGGAAGTCGATGGCTGTCATGTGAGGATATGCCTTCGTAGCAGGAACGTTCTTCTTGGTCTGTGCCAGATAAGCCTGCGGGTTGAAGTGAGCCACACCCATCGTCGAGTTGCGGAAGTAAGCCGGAGCACGATAGACGCGGTTGGCAATAGTACCCGTTGACAGGCGACCGCCTTCGCGAACTACAGCTGTCGGCACATCCTGATGAGCCTCAACAGCCCAGTCGTAGGTCAGTTTCTGTCCGAAGAAGATGTAGTCGTCGGGCCAGATGGGGAAGAAGGCGCTTTGTACGGTTTCTACTCCCGTTTCCTCATCTGTTTCCGTCCAAGTATAATAACGCTCGTCCTCAGTATCGGGGATAGTACCACCTGCATAACGGAAATCGCCATCGGCAAAGCGGTCCTCCACATACATAATGGCATCGCCGCTATCATCTATGTGACCCGTAGAGCAGAGGTCTGTATGAGTGCTGTAGTAGTGGTTGTTCTGCAGCACTAACTTATCATCATCGCCAATGGTGAAGTAGCTGTATTTCTGCTTCACATCGCCTGATTTCACCATCTGGTCGCTATAACGCTTGTACAGGTAGAAGTTGTTCAGGTTGTAAGCCACCGTACCGTTGTAGAACTCCTGAGCAGTCATGGCACGAGATTTACCACGGTCTCCACCGGAAGTGGTAACACCATCTTCAGTGCTTGTGTTAAACAAGTCGTTATTGCCATCCCAGAAGTAAGAGTTGACAACCTGATAGCCCTCAGTATCGGTAGGATTGCCAAAGACAGCGTATGGCTTCGTACCTAATGGCGTCTCATTGGTCGTTTTCACCCAAGCACTCTCGACATAACCGGTACCCTTATCTACTACACCAGCACTATTGAACGTACCAGTAACACCGAGGTTATAGACGCTACCACAGAGGTTGTTGAACAACGAGTGATCCAGACCGCTGATGGTATGACCATCACCGTGCAGCGTTCCCTCGAAGCATTGTTCATCGGTACCTATTGGTGTCCATGTCTCAGGATGGGCAATATCAGTACGCAGGAAGAACTCCAGTTTCTTGCCACCACTGATGCGTTCGTTCAGTAGGGACTGTCCTATGAGGTTCGTATTGGCTTCGCCTGTTGCTGCCGTAATCTTTCCATCAGCAACGGTGTAGCCGTCAGTACCTGCACTCGACGAGTTGGTGACCAGTGACAGGTCATACAGATCCTTGAACAGGTCGAGACCGTTCTCCGAGCTTTCGCTGTAGTCATTGATGTAAATCTTTGGCTCTACCTTCAAACGCTCGTGTACATCTTTATGGTCGATGTAGTAGTGGTGCTTCGTATCATCCATCACCTTCTTGATGTCATGGTAGTTAGCCACGCTGACAGGTACATGGTTAGAATAGGTCTCACCCAGATACGTCTTGGTGTAGTAGGCCAGATAATACTGGTTCTGATAGAGATAGAGCGGCTCCTCAGAGTTGGTATATTCTACGCCGTTGATATGGCGTTCGGCATCATCCTCTTTATCGAATAGCTTCCAACCGTCACCGGTAATCTCGAAAGCACCCGGGGTGACGTATGGCTCAGGCATAGACAGGGCAGTACCCGGCAGGATGATGTCCGGCTGACGGATATCCTCCACGGTAGGAATACCACTCTTGAAGTCCAGGTGGATGTTCAGCACGTGGCGCTCGCTCACTGGTGTGATGTGTGCACCGGCCATGTCACTCTCTACATAGTCGTACTGATAGATGACGGTGATAATCTTCTCCTTCGAGAGGTCGAAGATATCAGAACCACGCGTCACGTACAGGGTGCTAGTCTCCGTGGGTGATTTTCCGTGGAATGAGAAGTTTGTCTGTTTGTTGATGACATTTTCATAACCATAAACGTTTGACGCTGAGGTTTTATCATTCTCTGCGTTAATGACTGTACCTGCTTCTACCATATCAGTGTGTGTCTGGCCTGAAATATCAGTTACAGCACCAGTCTTATCAGTGCCTGCGTAGTAGCTGGCATTGATAGTATAGCCCTTACGACAGTAATAGTATAACCCTGTATTACTGAATTCCAGCGTTGCCACTTTCGCTTTGTCACTTCCATTCAGTCCATCGTAAGTATCTTTCGTGATAACCTGTCCGGCAGCGTATGGTGTATCACCAAGCACAATGGTTTCCTTCACCACATAGTAGGTGTCGTCGGTGTTGCTCACTGTAATTGGAGCCCAGTAGAACTGCTCATTGGGCAAACTCTCAAACTCGGTACGAGTAAGTTCTGTACCGTTAGTTGCGGTTGCTTCGTCACCATTGTCTTTTTTATATGACAGGCTTGCATCTCCCTTGTATGTTGCAGTGTAGTCAATGGATGAAGGAAGTGAATAGGTTGCCTTATTCTGCTCTACATTCGCTGGTGTCGTATAGTCCTTACCGTCATACTGATACTTCTGTGCCTCTGCTCTGCCATAGGTTGGGTCTATAAGCAGATCGAGGGCATCGTAGTTGAAGGTGAACTTCTCACGATCCTCTGGTGACATAGCTGTGAAGGCAGCCAAAGCACGGTAATTCTTGCCTGCCTCATAATAGTTACCACCATACTTACCAGCAACTGTACAGTAATAGGCAGGAACGATAGAGTTTTTGATTTCTTCTGCTATCTTCTTTTCCGCATCTGTACCATCCTTGTATCTATTATAAAGAGTTGTCCAGTCTGCCTTCGACATGTAAGTGTCACGATAGACAAACTCGGTCTTACTGAGCTGAACAGTGCTGGTCACCACGTATGCCTCATCAACACTACTACGCATGCTTGACCATTCACTTGCGGTATAATCCTCCTCAGCCAAGGTTGCTCCCTTATGGAGACGCAGAGATACAGCATCAACACCGCTGCCCTTGGTGGTCTCCAATTCGTTAACGGTTACAATATAGGCCTTATGGAAGGTCGCCTGAGTTCCAAGTGCGGCTTTCTGAGCATCATCAAGCTTAGCATAAGCAGTACCATACGTTGTATATTCATCCTCAGAGATAATACTACCGACCTTATAGTCATTCTGACCATACATATTCGTGGTATTGGGAGTGTAGGTAGGACCGTCCTCGTAATCACTCTTTGTCTTCGTCTTGATTCCCTCAGAATCCACTTTATCGGTCAAAGACACTCCAGACTTTGGCGTGTACCAGGTATTCCACTGGTTCGGATTATCGACATTGTAAGTCAGGATGTAGCCGGTAGTATGGCTTACATTGTTGGAAGAACGGAATATCTCATCGAAATCAACATCCTTCTCCTTCCCTACGTTATAAACCAATGTCTCATCACCGACCACGGGTTTATGTGCCTCACGCAAAGCATCATAATCTGCTTTAAGAAGAACGGTTCCAGCAGGATAGGTTCCGGCAGGATAATTGACAGTTCCTACTGTCGTAGTACATTCTGCCACAGTGACATAAGTATCCCTCTCGAACATTTTCTTCTCTGTTGCAGTGAGCTGGCTATAATCCCAATAGGAGATAACATCGTTGAGACCGTATTCCTTCTCGCGGATGGTCACTTTCTGGTCTGCTCCAAGTTTGGTCTTAGTATTGCCGTTAGAATAGTAGGCATAATAGTTCGGCTTCACATTCAGTAAGGTCATCTTACCATGAGAAGCGGAAGTGATAGTCAACGGGATGCTCACCTCCTCACTGAAGGCATTCGGAGAACCGGTATATGCTGAGATGTACTGGTCATAGACATAGACAGAACCCTTGATATACCAGTAGTGGGCTGGCATGGCATCTGTTCCTGTGTATTTGTTACCGATATTATAGCAGTCGTCAATAATGGTCTTCGTGCTGTGAATGAAGTTACCAGAGGTCTCCCATTCTTTCTTGGTTGCATCATCGGTGGTGTAGTTGAAACTCTTGTTCGTGACAGCACCAGTGTTCAACGAGGTCAGAGTGGTGTGAGTCTTTCCTGAAGAACTACGTACACCATGTTCATTCTTGGCATAGACGTAACCACCACCTGTACCAGGCTGCACGTTGATCAGGTCGAGTTCTACGACACCGGTGATGTAACCCCAATTCTTCTTGAACAGGCCTGTTCCTGTGCCATTCTCGTTGGTCAGCTCTAAATAGACACCAGAGGCCAGTGCTACCTTATTGTGGGAAATACCATTGTTACGCCTACGATCGTTGTGGAATTGATCCTTCCATTCATAGAAACTGGCTACTCCATATTTCTTCCCTTTTGCGTCACATTTATAAGTAGTCGCATTAGCATTGTCAGTACGACGAATAGAGTCTTGGAAATCGACATCACTCGTCAGGGCACCAAGGAAGTTGACGACTTTGTAGATGCCTAAGTAGTTGCCATGCTCCTTATTGTTTTTATCCGTTGAATCACCAGGACGTACAGATATCTTCTTGTTCAGCGATACCTCACGTACACGGTTGATGGTGTAGTTGGTGTAATCTACTACCTCTGGCACACGGTCCTGAGCACCCTGCATCACCATACGGCTGCCGAAGACACCACAGAAGTCGGCACGCTGGATGGTATTCATCGGACGACCGGCATAGCGTGAGCAGACACCGTTTTCCTTCCAATATTCCGCCAATGGCTTGCCGTCAGCTTGTATCATCGGAATCGAATCACTTCCATTCCAGACTTTTACGCCTTCAAAGACGGTCAGCATCTCGTCGGCAGTAATGGTAGCATCCTGCAAATAGATCTTTTCATCCTTGTCAGAACACTGTTTCAGACACTTATACCGAATCTCATAGTAAGCGGCCTCACGGATTGGAAGCGCGTTGTATTCTTCCAAGGTAATCTCTGGGTTAATATGATGGAAGTCAGTTCCGTAGTTGGTGATGTTCAACTCACGATAGCCATCGACCAGCGTCAGGTTACCATCACCGTACAGTCCACCTACACGATCTCTACCGATAGAGATGAGGTCACGGTTATAGACATCATTGATTGATGCCGTGGCATTACCGAATACGGTATTGGTATTGGCATATACTTCAGTAGAACCAGGAGAGGTGTTGCCACCGGCAAAGACGGCATTGTGAATAATAATACCTTCTTTGTTGACGTCTTCCTTACCAAGAGCAGTCCATGTGGCTTCATCGGCTGTCTTATTACCTAAATAGTTCAATGCAGATGTCGGAACATATTGGTCTGCGGCATAGTCTGTGCCGTTGATATTAACGGCAGTGTTTGCCTTACACCATGGCTCTACAAGCACCTTACAGTCTTCTGTGAGTTTGCCTTCACCATCATAGTAGTAGCCTTCTTTGTTGCCATCATACCTGGTTCCTGAATCCTTAGTGCCTGTTGCACTATATACGCATCCGACATCACCGGCACCAAAGACGTTGCCATAACCTTGTGCAACACCCTCGGAAGTACCGACCTCACCGCCATAGACATCTACCTCGGTATGTCCGAAGACGTAGCCTTTAGACTTGAGGTCAAGCGTTGCAACCAAATCGGCATCCATGTATTTCGTGCCGTCGCCGCCCCAGCTGTCCTTACCGCGACCGCCTCCGAAGACGTTACGAAGTACATGCCCATCATATAACTTGACATAAGTCGTTCCTCCCTGGTAGATATGGGCATTACCATTGGTAAAGCCACCAGTGGCACCAGACTTCATCGTGCCGCGTCCGATAGGACCGAGCTCACCACCACCATAGAGGCTGCCACGTACGGTACCGCCATACATGGTGACATGGGTGTTGTCCACAAAACTGTTGATGACATAACCGCCACCGAAGGCATTTCCAGCCAACTCAATAGCGTTAGGAGTCTGGTCGTCCAGTTCTGGTACGTATTCATAGTTGGGAACTGCCGTTTCTGAGGTGTTCTTATAGCGGTAACCGATGTAGCCGTTGTTGATGGTCAGGTTGGTGGTGCCATAGACGGAACCACCCTCACCACCACCGTAGGCATTACGCTGGATGGCAGGAACACCATTATAGAAGCTGTTGCCGTCTGTCTTACCGATAGTCACATTGGTTACAGCAGGAATGTCTGTAGCACTCAAGTTGATAGCAGCTTCCACGAGTTCTCCGTCAACAGTGTTGTGGTGCATACCGACTGCTCCCTCGTAACCGCCACCATAGACGTTACGAGCCATACCACCTTCGATATTGGCGTTGGTGGTTGCAGTAAAGGTTCTCAGACCGAACTCGTCGAATACCGGTCCTCCTTCGCCACCGCCATAGATGTCTCGATCAACGTTACCACCCTTCAACTCAATATAGGTAGAACCTGATACCACGGCATTGATACCATATCCACCACCGTAGGCGTAGCCGCTTACATTACCACCGTTCAAGATGTGGACATTGGTCTGGTGGTAGTCAGGCATTGGTTTTTCCGTAGTCGGAAGAATATCGTTGGTATATGTTCCGTCGTAAACGCCACTTGTGTTGACGTATGTTCCTATGTTTTCTGGAAGATGAATGGGATTAGCTGCAAGATATTCGCCAAAGTCTTCCAAAAGGCCACGATAGGCAACCAGTTTTTCTTCTATTTCTCCTTCCGGAGTACCAGCTAAAGTGTATTGGTTAGCGAGCCATCGTGACATCGAAGCGAAGTTAAAGGCATTACCGTCACGTCCGCCGCCAAACACTTTATAGGCATTTGAACCGTTGTTCATAAACACGTTGGTGCGACCAGAGAGCGTCTTACGACCATAGCCAGCACCATAGACAGTAGCCTGATAGCCGCTGCTCTGCATGACAGGTGCTTCGATATTAATATAGGTATCGCACGCGATACGGCAATTCTCATTACCGCCATAGATGGCATCGTTTACAATGGCATCTTTACTCTTAAAGTCAACACAGGTGACATAGTGGTCGCAGTAGCGTGCGGCTAATACAGCAGTAGCGCCTGTAAACAGTGATATGTCATATCCTTTGCCGCCACCAAAGAGAGCATTCACCTTGGCTGTAGATTCTGTAGGCACATTGACACGGGTGTAACCTACCAGACCCTCCTGATTACAGCCTCCATAGATGTTGTGGAAGCTACCGGCATACAGGTCGATAGCAGTACGGCCAGCACCCAAGGTAGTAACTGATGTTCCTACACCAGCGAAGGCACCACCGCCATAAACATCCATGTTGGCAAAGCGGTCGACATCCTTTGTCTTGGTATCATCGAGGAGCACATAGGTGTCCTTCTGCATTGAGTTACACAACCTCTCATGGCCTGGGAAGCCTTCACTACCGCCAAAGATGTATCCCACATGATTACTTGAGTGGTCTTCTGGCACAAAGTGAACGAAGGAGTTATCATTCAGATGTGGGAAGTTGAAACCATCCTTAGGAGAACCATCATTATTTGTATAGTCTTTAAAGACACGGTCTATATAGTCATAACTACCATAGTTACCACCGAAGATGGTATCCACACGACCCTGGATGTACTTCACGTAGGTGCTGGAACGTTTCAACTCGTTATCGAAGACTTCTCGTGTCGTTACCGTGTAATGGTTTATATTACCCCTAACGGTTCCACCGAAGTCGTTACCGCCATAGACATTCTCACGAACCCAGGGGAATCCACCGTTATATCCTATATGTACCTCCGTACCACCATAGATGTCAGCATTGGAAGCACCTCCGAAGGCATCATAGACACGACCATTGCCCAGATAGACGTATGAATCACCGACGACATCGCCCTCATTACCGCCACCATAGATATATTCTGACTCAGGAATAGGCAAACCACTTTCTTTCTCTGAATAGCCAGGATTCATACCTTTCAGGTTGACCGTAGTGCTGTAGGCTGCGTTATAGACATATTCACCCCCGTCGTTTTTCTTACCGACGACACCTTCCTCGCCACCTCCATACATCTGGAAGGCATAGCCATTATTGTGGTTGATGGTGGTGCTACCCCATATCTCGGTATCTTCACCGTAACCGCCACCATAAACAGCCAAGGCAGATGCCATCACATCGTCACCCTGAGCTTCTCTGAGCACACCAGTACGACGGTCACCACTGATGACGTATGGATTAGTGGCGGTCTGGGCAAAGATGACATCACGATCCATCAAATCCTGATTGATATTGATGACGACATTACCATTTACATGACCACTGGTATAGCAACCGCCATAGACGTTACCACAGAGCAGACGACGGTCGATATCTTCACAGTCCTTTGGGCTTCCGGTCTTTGATGTTCCGGTACTGACAAAGTCATTCTCGGCTAATGACCACTTGGCAGTGTTCCACTCCAGACTCAATCCGACAGTCGTCAATTCGTAGTATGGATTCTCAGTGGTGGAAACCTCTGTACCGATAGCAATAAACTTCGTCTCGTGCAGGTCGGTCTCGTAATACTCCTTACCTGCTGTAAGCGTCGTACCATCGGGGACTGCAGTAAAGGTGTCGTTCCAACGCTTAGGCTCTATAAGGACGTTGTCGAGGTTTAACTCTATGCGGTCTTTGATCTTGCCACCCTCGGTGTAGCTGTCACGTTCATCGGTAGTGCCTAACAGACCACCTTCGTAGGCTGCATTGTAATCTCCCGCTTCCACATTGGCGTTGTTACAGCCGGCAACAATCTTATCGAAGATAATCAGCTTTCTGTCGAACTTCAGAGTCGTCTTGCCGCCTACGGTCATACTACCTCTGTTGCCACCACCGAAGAACGAACCGATCATACTCGTGTTGTCTTCGTAATTTTTAGCGTCACCGTTGGCCGTATTATCAAAAACAAGACTGGGCTTCAAAGGCATGGCAACACCATCCATATATTCTGCAAACGTGGATGGGTTATCTTTAAAACGAAATGAGCTGAAGTTGTCTGCTCCTGGATATTCATTGGCATAATGCTGAAGAATAGACTCATCTACCATCTTCTCACCATTGTTGCCAAGGAATACCTTATTGGCAATGACATATGAGCCAATCTTCAACTCTACCCTTGGATTACTCTTCTTGGTAGCCAACGATGCACAGTTTCCTCCGACGAAGACGGAACCCTTGATGACCGTCTTGCGCTCTGCATCAGTACCTGACAAGTGGATAGACACCTGCTCGGCATTCGGACGGAAAGCGTTAAGGGCCTCAGTATTACTGGAACTGTTTTCGTCATAGTAGCAGAAGTCGCCATAGGTGGGATCATCTTTAAGTGATCGAGAGTCTGTATAGGGATAAGCGCCATTACCACCACCATATACGTCGCCATAGACCGTTGTATTGATGCCGACAGCATTACCGCCATAGACCGTACCTGTCACGTCGTTACCACCATAGACATTATTGATATGTCCGCCTTTTACCAATACACGGGCAGACAACTGGTCAGGGAAGTTATAGCCTGGCAGGTTCAGACACGGCGTATAGACACCTTCACTATTCGTGGGCATGACGTCTGCCATACGGCAACCACCATAGAGGTTATCGACGATAAGGGTGGAGTAGTCCTTGATTTCAAGGAGCAAACCATCGGGAGAGGTCATAGAGCCCTTGTTACCGCCGCTATAGAGGTTACGCACCTTACCAGCGAGCAGGTTCCATGTAGGACGGATATGCATCTCCGCCTTGTTGTTACCACCAAAGAAGCGGCCTATCTGGAAAGCACCACTGCTGGGGAATGAGAAGGTGGTGTTGATGCCCATCTCTTTGAAACGGATATCTGTGAGCAGGTCAGTGCCATTTGCATCTTCCTTGCCAGTAGCATCAACCTTAATATGGTTCACCACAGCACTTGGGTTGTCGATGTGGATGATGTTCTGCTCCTTGATGGTGGCATTGTTACCACCACCGTATGCATAGACGATAGAGCCGCCCTTGATTTCGAGGTATGTCTTGTCCTGTTCAGGGAGTACGAATGGTGTCGCACTACGGGCAATGACGATGTCGCCCTGCATGACGATATAGTCGTCGCCGTCTCTCAGCGGATTGCCTTCTTCATCGGTATAGGTGAAGTCGCCGTTACCACCGGCAAAGAGCTGTCCGATATATACTTTCTTAGCCTCAGGATCGGGCTTGACGTCGGATTCACTCTTACCATAGGCTGGATTCTCAGGATCTGTTGAGGCGGCAGCTATTTCTTCTGGAGTATAATGCTCATCAGTAGCTTTCGTGCTGATACGCACATAGCTGTTGAAAGTGTTATCGACAGCATTGCGTTTCGGGTCGTCTGCATCTTCAGGATAACCATCGCGCTTGACGGCTTTCAGTTCTTCAGGAATAGTTGCTCCCACAGCTGCTGCCGTACCGATATGTCCAGCAATATCGTTACCGCCAAACACCTGATTGATAAGGATATAGTCGGTGGCGTTTTCGCCATCGATATTGACGAATGAGCTTCCGCCTACATTGGCCATACGGGCACCACCGAACACCTTACCTGCAGGGTCAGCCAATGGACGGGCTTCAGGATCAGGATCCATCACGGCTCCTATATCCCCCGCCTTGACGGTCACCCTCGTGCTACCCTTTACTTCGGCATGGTTACCGCCGCCATACACATTACCACCAATCTTAATCTGGGCATGAGCCGTGAGGCTCAGCAGGCTTATAAGTCCTATAAGTCCCATAAGTCTCATGGGTCCTATAGGTCTCATAAGACCCATTGGCCTTATGCCCTTTTTCAGTTTGATAATATATTGTCTCATATCGTCAATTATCAGTTATCAATTGTCAATTATCAATTATCAATTAATTTTCACCGTCGGGTTATCCAAGTCTGGTTCCGACACATATACAGGTATGTCGGCTTAACGATCAGGTTTATGGTATATCGTTTGCCACGTTCTGTTCTTATCTGTCCTGTCAGCAGCTCCTGAAGCACGATGGTGTTCGTAGCTTTGCAGCCCTTGCGAATCAGGTTGTCATATCTGTCATAGACATCATAGACGCTGGTCAGGATGAGTGTGGTGATGCCGCTGGGCATGAAGTGACCGAGACACTCGGTATAGACGTCCGATTTCAGCTCCTCGCCATCTTCTGACGACCAGAACTCCGGAGAGGCGGCACCACGTAACTCGACACGCAGCAACTGGATGCTGTCGCGGTTCAGCATAGGAATGACGTCGTTGGCAAGCTCTTTGAGCAACGGACTCTTCTTGGGCAGATTGAACTTGTTGACGGGGAACACCATCCTACCTGCACGGTTGTAGAACTCTTCATCGGAGAGATTGCTACTGTCTTTGCTTGCGCCATAGTCTTTCTCAACAAAGTGGAGATAGGGGTAACGCTTGGCAATGGAGGTGTCAGGAGTTTCGGTGCTATCATTAGGGAGTGCAAAGGAAACAGCAAACCCGGCGTATGGCAGCATGGCTAACCATAAACCGAGAATCACGGTCATTGTTGTTTGAAGTTTTCTTTGCATGATTAATACGCGCGATTATTTTAATTCATGTGCAAAGGTAGAAATAATATATGAAAAACGAACACTTTTTTTTTATAAAATGCTCAAAAGTGTCCGTTGTTTAAACAAATTTGTCCAAAAATGTGGAAAAATAGGCAAATATGTATCTTTTTTGTGTTAAGACGGCTCTTCCGCTTTTTCGGTTGGTAGTTGTGCACGAATACGTGCACCAACCGACCAGTGGGCTGATATAGTAGGCGGGAAGAGATATTATGAGAGGAAATGACGTTTACAGCATTTTATGCTCATTTCCATCATTTTTCTTTTGCTTTCCATTTCTTTTTTTATATCTTTGCACCATCGTTTTACTAGAAAGGAGACTGATATGAAAACGAAAGTGCTGCTATGGAGTTTATGGGTTGTCGCAATGCTGTTTGTTGCTGTGCAGCCTGCAAAAGGTGAGAGAATTAGGGGAATCAAAAGCCTTCGCCTTCTTTGCTCGTCAGATGCCATTGTGAATGGGCTTGAAATCTATGAGCTGAACTGTGCTGATGATACTACTGTCGTAATGAAGTATTTTGGCAGCTCTAATGATGACTTGAAGAAAAGTACTGTCAGCAGTGAGCAGATGAAAGAGATTATTGATGTTTTAAACAAATATGAGGTTCAGAAATGGGACGGCTTCAGGGAGTATGACCACCAGGCAAGAGGTGGCGATTACTTTAATTTCTTCCTGATTCTGGATAACGGCAAGAAGATAGTGGCAGACGGATATGAAATGTATCCACCTCATTATGAGGATGCTATAAATGAACTAATCCCTATTATCGGGGGGTATGACAGCGAAAAGAGAAAAGACAGACGTTATTCAGCAGCACGGAGAGAAATTGACGTTCCTATTCCGATTACGATTGAGGAAATCAAGAGTCTCAGTTTTTCTACATCAGGTTCTACTGTTAACAGTGGTGTGATGTATGGGCTGACTTATGGTGATGGCGAGTTCTCTGTCAAGATAAAGCATAATGGTCAATCGTATGATGAAGCGAAGACATATCCCATTAGTGATGAGCAAGTGGAAGAGATCATTGACATTCTAAACAACTATGAAGTATGGCGATGGAATGGTTTTCACGAGCATGATCCTAATGTATATGATGGCCACAGTTTTCATTTTACCCTGACTGTGCAGGATGGCAAGACAATAAATGCAGGTGGGTACATGGCATATCCTGAAAATTATGGTGAAGTGACAGATGAGTTGCTTCGTATTTTTAACAATTTGGAGGAAGAACACACAGAGAAGGTGAATATAGGGAATAGTGGTGGCATTCTTGTTCCAATCATCATCGGTGCAGGTGCCCTCATCTTTATCTTGCTGGTGCTCGCTGTTGTGAGAAGAAAGAAAAAGGTCTCCCCCACCCATCTCTTATGGAGTGTATTGCTTGTTGTCGGGCTGTTTGCTGCTGTACAGCCTGCCATGAGTCAGAAAATTGAGGGAATCAAGAACCTTCGCTTTATTTCCTCTTCTTATTCCGGGGTTAACGATATTCAGATATATGAGGTGACGTGTGGTTATAAGTATAGGGTCGATATAAAGCGTGAAGGCAACTCATTTGACAAGATGAGCAGTCGTACTTTGAGTGATGAAGAGAGAGAAAAGCTCATCGATTTGTTAAATGAAAATGAGATTTGGAAATGGGACGGATTCAGAAAGTTTAAACCAAATAAAAGACTTGACCACAGTTTTTATTTTACCCTTATCACGTATGACGACAAGACCATATCTGCAAATGGATATAATGCGTATCCGTCGAATTATATTGAGGTGTATTCAGGATTGTATGATCTTTTTGAGGGCGTCGACGAAAAGGAAGAACAATGTAAATAAATGAGTATGAAGAATCTATTCTTTTTGTCGATAACCGTGCTTTTAGCTGTACATACAGTAAGCTTGAATGCACAAGACAGGTTAAAAGTGCTGTGGTTAGGCACATCCATACCTGAAGGATGTACATATCCCAGAGTAGCTTGCGAGCAAAACAACATGGTATGTATCAACAAAGCCGTGGGTTCTTCTTTCCTTTGCCAGTGGTCGGATGATTTGACATTTCATGACTATGTTTCAGGATTATCGTTAACGATGTCTGCCGCAGAAAAAGAAGCGATGTTTAGAAAGTATGTCAACGATGGCGTCATCACAGAGGAACGGCTGGATTTCTGGAAAAGCACTTCGTATGAATCATTGTTGCTACCTTACGTAAAGGATGTCGACATAGTTGTTATCGACCACGGATTTAATACTCCCGATGAATATTCTACAGAGAAGCTTTGCAATGAGGGAGAAGCGAGCATCGATTGGGCCTCTGACGACCGAACAAGCTTTATCGGTGCTTTTAACTTCATCTACCAGCTTATCAAGAGTGCTAACCCAGATGCATTGGTGGTCATTGGAGGCTATTTCCAGAACTCATGCACAATAAGCCATTCCAAGCGTGGACTCTGGGCAAGCCATGTATTGACGTGGATAGCTCATCACTATCATCTCCCTCTACTGGACACATGGAACTATACAGGCATCACTGACGGATATATTCCTGATTCCCAAAACTATTTGGCCGAACTTAATAGGAAATACCATACTCATTTCGAGAAATTATGGCCAGACGAAGATGGCAACATCACCTATTACCAGAAATTCTGCCCTGACGGATGGCATCCTTTCTCAGACCCAACAGGAAATTCAGACCGAGTCCTCAATCAGGTTTTCACAAAACTGCTTTCAGATATTGTTGGTAATAACATCACTGCTCTAAACATAGATACTATTCATGAAAGGAAGTACTTTGGCATCAACGGAATAGAGATGCAGCAACAACATAAAGGAGCATTGATTGTAAAAGACAGAAATGGGAGCAGAAAGTTGATAAGACGCAACCGTTAGCCTATACCAATGCCAATGCGGGCAAAAGAAAAATCCCGCTTCGGTCTTGCGACTTTCGCGGGATTCATAATGAAAGGAGGAGTGGTACCTCCAGGAATCGAACCGGGGACACACGGATTTTCAGTCCGATGCTCTACCAACTGAGCTAAGGCACCATTTGGTTGCTTTCCTTTCGTTTGCGGGTGCAAAG
>JAEEGI010007049.1_pt1 | contig 25271 bp, 25 predicted proteins | sample 8958751 | NCBI WGS metagenome assembly JAEEGI01 (sample SAMN16246545, study PRJNA631951) | gut metagenome | biome: gut microbiome; feature: rumen; material: KS-attached | host: Bos | place: Iran: Karaj | collected 2018-10
CAAGTATACGGGCATTTGCTGCTGCTGTCAAGAGAAGCTAGAGCATAATGGTGTAGGTGCAGGTTGGGGACAGGTTTGGAGAGGCCGCGGTTTTTACCAAAGAAGGAAATATGATTAGGGAACTTTTGACTAAGCTCGAAAAGCAAAAGTTCCCTAAAAAATATTGCATTTTAGGGAACTTTTTGATAAAATTATTAAAGATAAGTTCCCTAAGGAGGGCGTTAATATGGATAATTCGTTTGATATTATTCAGGAGCTTTTGCAAGAAAGAGCCGACTACCAAGCTCGTTTGAACCTGATTCCTTATGACGGATCGCCGGAGATTAAGGAGAACAGTAGCGGCAGATATTTATACATACGTAAGCGAATCAACGGTAAACTGACATCTACTTATGTTAATGTGTATTCCGATGAGTTGTATCAGCTTTTGCTTCGTAACAGCAAAGAGGCGCGGGAACTGAAAAAGCAGATTCGCAGAGTTAACAAAGCTTTGGCTGACAATGGGTATGTGGCGGAGGATTTGCCTGCGGAAGTTATCTTTAACCTTGATTTTGCAAGAGCAAATATGAAATCCAATATATACGATCAGGCTGTTTTGGAAGGGGTGGCCACAACTTTCCCTCAGACGGAAGAGATACTCGAAAACGGGAAAGTGAATGGGATGAGCGCAGATGACGTTCAGAAAATCTTGAATTTGAAACATGCTTGGGAGTTTATCCTGGACAGAGATGTTATCAGATCTGCAAGTAACTACTATCTTTTATGTCATATAGCCAAATTGGTTAACGAAGGTTTTTATTTTGACGGCGGAAGGATACGAGGGGTACCTGTAACGATTGGTGGTACAAGTTATGTTCCGCCTATTCCGATAGAGGCTCAAGTAAATGAATGCATAAATGAAATACTTGATTCGAAAGTTGATGAAATAGATATTGCAATAAATCTTTGCCTATATTGCATGAGAACGCAGATCTTTCTGGATGGAAATAAGCGTGCATCAGTGATTTTTGCTAACCATTATTTGATTGCTCATGGTCTTGGAATGATTGTTATTCCTGAGAATCATGTTCCTGAGTTTAAGAGGAAACTTGTTTCCTACTATGAAAGTGGAGATACGAGAGATATAAGTGATTTTTTAAAAGAGAATTGCTGGAGGAGAATGTGATGGTGATCGACTACTCAGAATATTGGGAGCGATGCTGGGAAGAGGAAAAGCCGGAAGAACTCTTTAGTTACCTTGAAGGGTGGAATGGCCACAAAGCTTTGGAGATGGATGTCTTTAAGGACCATGGAGTTCGTAAGGTTTGTGATGCCGCATGCGGGTTCGGTGCACATACGTTGGCTTTGGCGTCAAACGGATTTGAAGTGTCGGCTTTTGATGTTTCTGAAAGAGCTGTTAAGCTGACAACAGAGGGCCTTAAGAAATATGGTTATACGGGCACTGCTGTTAAGAAGGCTGAAATCACTGCAACTGGATATGAAGAAGAATCTTTTGATGCTGTAACAGCCTACGCGGTTATTGACCACCTGACGGAGGCTGATTCGAAGAAAGCCGTGGCAGAACTTATGAGAATAATAAAGCCCGGAGGTTTACTTTTGCTATCCTTTGATATGCCTGAGGAAGATGATTTCCTTTGTGAGCATGATATCCTTCCTGATGGCAGTATGATATACAGTGGTGATCCATCCAGAGCCGGAATGATTTTCAGACCCCATGACGGGGAGAAGATAGAAGCATTGATTTTGGGATATCAATGTATAAACCGGTGGACCGACGGGAAGGGCGGGCAGGTTGTTGTTATTGCGAAGTAGGGGCAGTTCTTTATTTATTAGGATTCCAAAAATTTTCCCATCATTACGAAATTTTTGGTTTCATAATAGGATAGCTTTGAATAGAAATGTTTGTGCATCTCATCGTTCACACTGTTTAGTTCTATGATAGAAGCGCCATTCTTACTAACTTCTTGTTCTAGTATCTTTATAAAGTCAGTACCATAGCCTTTTCCTTGAAAGCCCTTAAATATAACAATCTCATCAAGGAAGTAGCCTCTTATATCATCGAATTCCTTGAAGTAACCCATTAAATATCCAGTTATGCTGTCATTATCATCAAGCTGAACCATGCACATAGAGTCTTCCATAGTAAGTACCTGGTGGATTCTTTTGTATGCCTTTTCATATGTCCAACAGCAATCTTCCACAGTGTTATAGTATTCAATGTTCTTTTCTACTACATAAGCCAAATCTTGTTCTGTCATTAGTCTGTAATTCATGATTTACCTGCCTGATATATTTTTTAATCAACAAGGATAATCTTACCACAGTACTGTAGAATATAGAAGGTGCAGGTTGGGGACAGGCCCAGATTGCACGGTGCAGGTTTGGGACAGGTTTGGAGAGGCTTCTCTGCACCGTAATCGATACGGATTTTGAATACAGGGATACCTTTACCGCAGGCGCAATTTGGAGTGTAAGTTGACGCCTGTTTTTTTTACTTATATCTTGCAAATCGTTCTTTAGAATGATAGAATTAAAGAACGAAATGCAAGGAGGTGACAGATATGGATTATATGATTGATAACCTGAAGGTGCTGATAGAGGAGCACGGTGGAGTTGTATCTGCAGGCGACATTCAGAAGTCAGGGATTGAAAGAATTCAGCTGTATGGTCTCCTTGCAAGGGGTGTTCTTTTGAAAGAATCGCATGGGAATTATGTTTTGGCCGGTGAAGAACCGGATGAATACAAGATTATTCAAAGCAGATCGGATAAACTGATTTTTTCGCACGGGACAGCTCTTTTTTTACATGGAATGTCAGATCGGGTTCCGCATATGTTGGACATTACAGTCCCTCAGGGAGATAACGTCTCGAGAATCAAGAATTCATATCAGAATACCAGGTTTCATTACTGCAAGAAAGAGATGTGGAATTTGGGGATTGTTAACGTTGATACACCGCAGGGCTATAGCGTGAGAGTGTATGATCCTGAACGCTGTATATGCGATATCATCAGGGATAAGGGTAATATGGATGGCCAGATTTTTGTCCAGGCGATGCAGGAGTATTTTACGAAGAAGTGTAATCCCAGGAAGGTGATTAAGTATGCCAGGGAGTTTAAGATTGAAGACAAAGTGCGGAGCTATATGGAGGTGCTGGGGTGAAGGAGCGGTCACCAGAACAACTTAAGGGCCAGATTAGAAATTATGCCAGAGAGAAAGGGCTACAACCACAAGAGGTGCTTCAGATGTTTCTCCTTGAGCGGGTTCTTGAGCGTATTTCGCTTTCCCGGTATGCTAGCAATTTTATCCTGAAAGGTGGTTTGCTTATATCATCAATGTTCGGAGTGAAAGAGCGAACGACTATGGATATTGATACGACTATAGCCGGAATTGATTTACAAGAAGAAACTATCAAAAGAGTTATTACGGAAATCCTGTCGATAGATGCGGGAGATGGAATTGACTTTGGATTTGACAGGATTGGATTCATACGTGCAGATGATGAATACGGTGGGTTCAGGGTACATTTCATTGCTCATTATGGGAAAATTGCAAACGAAATGAAGATAGATATTTCTACCGGGGATGTAATTACACCAAGCGCTATTGACTACCAATATAAAACTATTCTTGATGGAGATATAATCACAGTAAAGGCATATAATAAAGAGACTTCTATAGCTGAAAAGTACGAAACCATAATTCGAAGGAATATTGGAAACAGCAGGATTCGTGATTTTTACGACTTATATATGTTTTTCAACTTATACCGCGATGAAATTGATTGTGATGTACTAAAGGTTGCGGTAGCAAACACCTCAAAAAAACGCGGCTCAGAAGATTCTATAGAAGAATGGACAGAAATCTGTGATGAGATGAGGAACGATATCGGACTTAGGAAAGCCTGGGACAACTATCGAGAAAACAATGCTTTTGCAAACGCCACTTCATTTGAAGATGTCATTGATACTGTTGGTAGTGTCGGCAGAATAATAGCCGGTGGCAAAAACGTGTTTGGTGGCGCACCACATGCTAAAAATGTCACCAGTGGCGACACATTTTTCAAAGGCTGATATATAGGCATAAGATTGTGGTGCAGGTTGGGGACAGGCCCAAATTGCACCGTGCAAGTCTGGGACAGGTTTGGAGAGGCTGCGGTTTTTACCAAAGAAGGGAAGGGCCGTTGCCCGTTTATAAAACTATAATAGGTGCAATTAGGGACTGCCCCAATTGCACCTATTTTTTATTTCCCTAAATTCTTCTCCATCTCTGCCTGAACTTCAGGGAAGAGGGAGAGCATGGGCTTGATATCCTTGCCCTTGATGTTTCTGTCAACGTAGTTGCTGGTGAGCTTGATTACAAGAGGTGTGAGGCTAAGTACACCGATAAGGTTGGGGATCATCATGAGACCGTTGAAGGTGTCGGAGATGTCCCAGGCGAGGGAGGATGTCATTACGGCGCCGGAAACCATCATGACTACGAAGATGACTTTGTAGACTTTGGCACCTTTGACACCGAATAAATACTCAACTGCCTTTGAGCCGTAGTGGGACCAGCCAAGAACCGTTGTGAATGCAAAAAGCAAAACCGCAAGAGCGATGAACCATTCGCCGCCGATGCCGAATACGTTTCCGAATGCTTTTGCAACGAGGGTTGCGTCGCTGACGCCCTCGGCAACCACGCCGGTTTCAAGATCTATAAATCCTGATGACAAAACCACGATGGCTGTCATTGTACAAACGATCATTGTGTCGGCAAAAACTTCGAAGATCCCCCACATACCCTGCTTAACGGGTTCAACAACGTTTGAGTTTGAGTGAACCATAACGGATGAACCAAGGCCGGCCTCGTTGGAGAAGATGCCTCGCTTGCATCCGTTTTTGACAGCAAGTTTAAGGGCCTCGCCGGCAAGTCCGCCCGCAAGCGCTTTTGCGCCGAAGGCAAATTTGAAGATGGCTGCGAACATGGCGCCGATTTTGTCATAATGACAAATCATGACGATGAGGGAGCCGATAACGTAGGCGATGGCCATGAAGGGCACGATTCGCTCGGCAAAAGAAGCTATACGCTGAAGGCCGCCGAGAATGATAAATCCGCCGATGAGCATCAGCACCACGCCGATGATCCAGTTAACCACGGAGACGCCGGCAAAAGTGGGTGCGGTTACGTTGTTAAAGAAAGCGGATTCTATATTTAATGTAATCTTGTTGATCTGGCCCAGGTTTCCGATACCGAAGGAGGCGAGAACCGCGAAGATTGCAAAAACAACTGCCAGCACTTTACCGATGGTCTTAAAGCCCTTGTACGCGCCAAGACCGTCTTTTAAGTAGTACATTGCGCCGCCGGACCACTCTTTTTCCGAGTTTTTGCGACGGAAATAAATACCGAGAATGTTCTCGGAGTAGTTGGTCATCATTCCGAGGAATGCGGCAATCCACATCCAAACCACGGCTCCGGGGCCACCGATGCAGATGGCTGCGGCAACGCCGGCAATGTTACCGGTACCGATTGTAGCCGCAAGAGCGGTACAAAGTGCCTGGAACTGGGAAACGGCGCCTTTATCCTTGTTGTGCCTTGTGGACTTGTGAAGAATCGATCCGATGGTGTTAGTCCACCAGTGCTTGATGTGTGAAATCTGGAATACCTTGGTGATGACTGTACAGATGAGACCTGTACCAAGGAGCATGAAGATTGCGAACCAACCCCATGCGAAACTGTTGATCACGTCATTGATTTCCGTGACTTTTGCTAGAAAACTGTCCATAGTTTGACCCTTTCCGATTGTTGATAGAATAATAGTGTGTATAAATTTGCGATATATGAGTATAAATATACATGGAAATTGAGGGCATGTCAATATGGAAGTATAGCGCAGGGCGCATGTGCAGTTTGGGGACAGGCCCAAATTGCACCGTGCAGGTTTGGGACAGGTTTGGAGAGGGTGCGGTTTTTACCAAAGAAGGGAAGGGCCGTTGCCCGTTTATAAAACTTTAATAATTCAGGTCATTGAAACTGCTTGGTATTACTGTTATAGTGATGGTGAGCAGTTTATTTCTTTTAATCTAAGATAATCTGGCAATTCTTATTTCTTTGAAATTTCCTGCTTAATTCCAATTAATGTATTGAGCGGGAGATATGTGAAAGGTCATAGTGTATTTCCCGCCGGAAGGAGGTATAACTATGACAGATACAATTATAAACAGAGAACATAAGGACCGCTTGTTTACCATTCTGTTTGGACGAAGCGAAAATAAGGCTTGGGCATTGGATCTTTACAATGCTATGAATGGTTCTCATTATGATAACCTTGACGATATTGAGGTTACAACCATGGAAGATACACTGTACATGGGAATGAAGAATGATGCTTCGTTTATTCTAAATGAATATATGAATGTGTATGAGCAACAGAGCACTTATAATCCCAATATGCCAATCAGACAGTTGATGTACTCTGGCAGATTGTATGATAAGTATATTAAGACGCACCATTTGAGCATTTATGGTAAAAGGGTGCTTCCGATACCGATTCCGAAACTGGTGGTTTTTTACAACGGAATCGATAAGGATATAGCAGATGAGCAGTACTTATATTTAGCTGATTGCTTCAGTAATCAAGAAAAAGGAAAAGAAGCAGACATAACCGTAAGGGTTAAAATGGTCAATATAAACCATGGACACAATAAAGGGTTGCTTGAATCATGTAAACCACTGGCCGAGTATTCTAAACTGATTGATATGATAAGATACAATCAAAAGGAATTGAAGCTGGAAATGGGAGATGCAGTAGATAAAGCGATTGATGATATGCCCAGGGAAAGCGTGATTTATTCCTTCCTCGATGGACATAGATCGGAGGTCAAAATGAGTTGTTTAACAGAATATGATGAAGCTGCTACGATGGAATACCTGAAGAACGAGGCAAGAGAAGAGGGAAGAGAAGAGGGAAGAGAAGAGGGAAGAGAAGAAGGAAGAGAAGAAGGTAGAGAAGAGGTATTAAGGGATCAGGTAAAGAAAAAAATTGCCAAAGGTAAGTCTCTTGAAACCATTGCCGATGAATTGGAAGTGTCCGTTGATGAGATACGGGATTTGTATGATGAACTTTGCCCGGAGGACCTGGTGAGATAGTGGTTTTTACAGACTCGAGGAGTTTGACACAAAGCAATAAGCACCGGACCTGAAGGCCCGGTGCTTTCTGCTACTTTAAGAAAGGATATATCGCGCCCAGCATGTTGCTGGCGTTTCCGTTCATCGCAGGGATTATGGTTGTTTTCCCTTTATAATCTGAGCGGATAATCTTATTTAACTGTAAAGATATTTTGTCTGTCAGGAGAGTGCCAAGGTCTGAAACCGCACCGCCTATTATTACCGTACCTGGATCTAAAAGATAGACCATATCGGCTATGCCTCTGGCAACATTCATGCTCCACTTCTCTAAAAGCTCGGCATATCTGGAATCGCCTCTAAGTGCCGGCTCAAGCATTTTATCTTCGTGGTTTCCAATGAGCTTGCTTTCCTCCGAAAACCTTTTGGCTGAGGCAAGACTTTCATAATTCTCACCGGTATCATCCCAAAGATAACCAATCTCTCCGGCAACACCGTGGGCACCTTCTACAACTCTGCCGTCATAAACATATGCGCCTCCGATTCCGGTTCCAAGAGTGATGCAGTAGAATGATTTGAGACCTTTACCGGCGCCAAATCCTGCTTCACCCAGTGCCGTGGCATTTACATCGTTCATGATGCTGACGGGAAGTTTGAATTTCTCTGTTAGATGCTCCTTTATCGGAAGGCCGGCCAGGACTGGAAGATTATCGCACATTCCGATAACCATGCCCTTATCGGGAGAAACTGCTCCCAGAGTTGCAATGCCGATTCCGGAGTTCGTTTCATCATTCATTTCTTCTACAATTGATGTTATCTTTGTCAATAATGTGGCACCTGAGCAGGCAACCGGGGTGTCTGTTTCATGACATGACAGAATCTCTCCACTTTGTGAAACGATACCATATTTTATATTTGTTCCGCCGATGTCAATTGTCACATATTGTTTCATAACTTGTCTCCCGTAGGCGCCTATTACCATTCTCCTTTGAACTGATCAACGTTTTCTGCGGTTACTTCAACCTGGTCTACGATTACTCTGGGCTCAACCTTTTCGCCGTTTAAGTATTTAACGCAGGTCTCGATTGCCTTATAGCCCTCTTCCTTAGCTGAAAGGAAGGTGTTTCCATCGATGATACCATCCTTTAAAGCCTTAAGTCCCTGGATGGAACCGCCAAGACCTACTACTTTAACCTTATCCTTAACACCTGCCTCAACAAGGACTTCTCCAACACCAGTAGCCATTCCGTCATCCTGGCAGAAGAAGAGATCTACGGGATCACCCTTCTGAAGAATATCTTCTGCGATGGTCATAGCGGTGTTCTTGTCCCACTCACCTGTCTGCTTGTAGACGATTTCCATATTTGTTCCTTCGATTCCTTCCTCGAAGCCTTTGGTTCTCCAAATCTGACAGAAGGTACCGGGCTTACCCTCGATACATACTATTTTACCACCCTTTTCTCCAAGAAGTTCGCCGGCAATCTTGGCACAAAGCTTACCGGTATTAACTTCGTTCTGACCGATGTATGAAACAACACCTTCAACTGTTCCGGACTCATCTGTTCCGATAGCGTTGGTGAATGTGAGAATAGGTACGCCGGCCTTGTTTGCTGATTCAATTCCGGGAAGAATTCCTTCTGCATCAGATGCACAAACTGCTATCATGTCTACGCCTTTGGAGATGGCATCCTCAATCTGGGCAAGCTGGGTAGCAGCATCCCAGTTAGCATCGGAATAGCTTAAGTTACATCCGTACTTAGCGGCAGCTTCGTCAGAACCCTCACGTGTTGCTGTAAAATATGCAACGGAACCGGGAATCAGAACTGCGATGTTGTATCCGCCTTCTTTCTTGGCAGATTTATCACCTCCACAACCGAAGAGACATGTGGACACCATAGCCACCATGATTAAGATAGATAAAAACTTTTTCATTAAATAATCCTCCTTTTACATTATTGTGTATTTAAATGCTTTCACAAAATGGTTCGTTTTAGTTTGCAGCGGCGCGTTTTCTGTTATAACTGTCAAAACCGACTGCAATAAGAATAATCAGGCCCTTAAGAACATACTGGAAATATACATGTACTTCCAAAAGGTTGAAACTGTTGGATATGACACTCATGAAAAGAACGCCGATGATGGTTTTCCATGCGTTTCCTTCACCGCCGGATACGCAGGTTCCGCCTATAACTACGGCAGCTATGGCATCAAGCTCATAACCTGTTCCTGCGGTAGCGGTTGCGGTACCTACTCTGGCTGTCAGGATGATTCCTGAGAGTGCAGCCAGAACGGAACTTATGATGAAAGTAATGATTTTGACAAGGTCAACTCTGATTCCTGAGAGGCGGCTTGTTTCATCGTTACCGCCAACTGAATAAATGTGCCGTCCCAGAACTGTTTTGAGAAGGACAAAATTGACAATCAGTATAGCAATTATGAAAAGATAGATAGGCACCGGAATGCCTAGAAAACTGTCTTTGCCTATGAAGGACATAATCGGATTGTCTATAGAGATAGGGTAGCCGCCGGTGATTAACAAAAGGGCACCGTTTACAACCTGCCCCATTCCCAGAGTTGCTATCATGGAAGGTATTGCAAGTTTTGATACGGCAAAACCACTTACAGTTCCTACAAGAACACCGAATCCTATAACAGCAAGAATCATTATCAAAAAGGGTACGCCTTTGTTGAGAAGTACTGCGGCAATTGCTCCGGCACAGCCGCATATGTAACCTACAGAGATATCAAAGTTTCCGGATATGATTATGAGAGTCATTCCTGCGGAAAGCACACCGACAACGGCAGATTGTCTTAAGAGGTTAAGTATATTTCTGGTGGTGAGAAAGGCCGGTGATGCAATGCTTATGATTGCACAAAGAACAATGAAGCCGATTATTACACCGTAATTTCTCAGATTGATTTTATTGATTTTCATTGTAATTCCCCTTACTGTAATATAGTTTCCATAATGTCTTTTTGAGTGAGATTCGTATTATCCAAATCCTTTAGGATGCTTCCGTTTCGAACAACCAGTATTCTGTCAGAGGCCCTTATTACTTCGTTCAAATCGGATGAAATAAAGATGATGGCCATTCCCTTTCCGGCAAAATCTTCAATTGTCTTGAAAATATCCTCTTTTGCTCCAACATCGATGCCTTTGGTTGGCTCATCAAAAATAAGAACTTTCATTTTGTCGTCCAGCCATTTGGAAACAACAACTTTTTGCTGATTTCCGCCTGAGAGCTTTGCAATGGGAGAGTTTATGGAAGCTACCTTTATAGATAGTTTGCCAATCGCATCGTTGGTATATTCCTTCTCCTTTCCGAAGTTTAAAACTCCACGGCGAAGCATTCGTCCAAGCTGAATCAGTGTAGCGTTCTTATAGATTTCCTGCTTGAGAATAACGCCTTCCCTCTTTCTGTCCTCAGGGATAAGCCCGATTCCGGCCTTGATTGCATCTTTGGGGTGCCGGATATGAACTTCCTTGCCTTCAACATAGAATCTGCCGGAGGTTCTTCGGTCAGCTCCGAATATACATCGCACGATTTCACTTCTGCCTGCTCCAACAAGACCGGCAAGACCGATAACTTCGCCGGGTTTAATCTCGAAGGAAACATCGTTTGTGCCATTCCTCCCGCTAAGGCCTTCAACCTTGAAAACCGGATCGGATTCTTTCTGGCAATAGGATTTAAGTCTTTGCCCGGCAACATATTTTTTACCCGACATATGCTCGCTGATTAACGGGATAGTTAATTCATCCTTGGGGAAGGTTCCCACCATATCACCGTTTCTCATAATGCTTACAGTGTCTGCAAGCATGAAGATTTCCTCGAGAATGTGAGATATGTAGATGATGGTTTTGCCCTGCTTCTTAAGCTTTAGAATCACTTGAAAAAGCGTTTTCTTCTCATCATCTGTAAGTGAAGTGGTGGGTTCGTCGAAAATGATAATCTTTGCATTGGCATGAATGCATTTCATTATTTCCACCATCTGCTGCTTCGCCACGGACACATCCCTTGTCTTGATATCCGGATCTATGTGAAAATCCAGCTCATCGCAGACTTTGGCATATTCTTCACGCATTTTTTTGTCCTGAAGCAGACCTCTTTTTGCGGATTCTTTTCCCAGAAAAAAGTTTTGTAAAATTGTAAGAGTTGGAATCATAGATAGTTCCTGATGAACAATGGCAATTCCCTTTTCAGCTGCCTGCAAAGGATTCTTTATTTCTTCCTTCTTGCCTTGTATCAGAATATCTCCTGACGTGGCGTGATATACGCCGCAAAGGATTTTCATAAGAGTGGACTTGCCGGCGCCATTGGCGCCAAGCAAAGCCCTAATTTCCCCCTCATTCACATTAAAGTCGATACCGTTAAGGACTGATACCCCCGAAAAGTCCTTAAATATCTGCCTCATTTCAAGCATTTGCCCCATTTGGAATTCTCCTTTTACACAATCTATATGTCCCCGGCAGCTTTGATATGTTCATCGGGTGCCAACATAATATCCCAGCAAAGAACCGCCCCATCCATTCCGGATTCTTTGACTGTTAATAAAGATTCTTTAATATATTCCGGATTGGTCCTTGCTACATCTTCCCTGTAGTTGACCTCTATTCCGGGATATTTTGCACATTTTAGGTGTTTTATCCTTGCAAGTTCCCCGGCTAAGAATGTCTTGTCAAATTTAATGTCGGGATAGGATTTTGCACCGTCAAGATTGCTTCTAAGCAATTCATATTCATACCCTATACCGGCCGGAGCATCGGTACGCCTATACATCATTGGCTTTATGAAATCAACTTCCCCTGATAACAATTCGTAATTCTGGCCAACGTATTGGCTAAGAAGAGGGAAGTACAAATCAAGCCCGACTTTTTTGTTATTATTCTTGAAATACCTGCAAAGGGAATTGACGCTTTCGGCAATAAGATTTCCCTTTAGCCTGAAAAACTTGGCTGCCGCATCTGATTTAAAGGAAAAAACCTCCCCGGGAACGTATTCATTAATGTCCCAGAATCCGGCCCCTGCCTTTGAATAAACTTCCTTTAGTGCCTCTAAATCCAAACCGTTATCTCTGTAGTACTTGGCGCACTCAGGACATCCGCAGCTTAATACTCCACCTGTTCCTGCGGTGAAGGAGGAGGTTCTGATTTTATCAAGAAAAATACCGTCAAAATCTACTTTGGAGAAAAACTCCTCGTAGACGCTTATGACATTATCTATATTTTCTTTAGAAGAAGGGCAGTAAAAACTGAAATTCTCTCCTTCCTGGAATGACAGGGACGCCAAAGGCTTATTCCAAAGATCCTCAGCCATTCGGGCTTTCCTTAGTTCGCCGATTTCTGAGAAAACCGGCAGCCATAGATACATCTCGATTCCCTTCGAGTGGAGAAAATCGCCGATTTTACCATATACAGAAGAATCAGTATTCCAGCCGATAATGACCTTGTCTATGGGAACATTTGCCGGTATCGAGCCAAGTTTATCAATTATTTCTTCGGCTGAGTAATTGCGGTTATTCCAGCCGCCTAGGAAAATCTGAGCAATGTATTTCATTTTCACTCCGTTATATTGGTCTGTCTGACCAGCTTGATATCGGAATTGATTGATTCAAAACCGACGGTGGACAGACCTTCAAGATAGTATTGTCTTTCCTTATCGATGCGGATAAACTCGGGCATCATGTCTATGGGAAGAACTTTTCTGCAGTTATCGCGTATCTTTTCCAACATTCCGTCCTTGAGTTTTCTTCCGCCGATTGCAAGGACTGACGGGTTTATAAGGCTTATGATATTGACGGTTATCTTCGACACATCAAGGATTATCTGCTCATCGGATTTATTCCTAACGGAAATCTCCTTTTCACGAAGGTTTGTGTCTATCTGCATCAGGCCAACCTCACCGGCGAAATTGCCGGAGCCAAGAACTATCCTTCCTCCGATTATTAACGCCGCGCCAAAGGTGTTACCCATATGAATGCAGGCAAACTCCTTGTTATCCTTGACATTGTCGGAGTAGTAGCCCACGGCAGTGGTGTTAATATCGTTGCAGACACTTACTTTGATTCCAAAGGCTTCCTCTAGCTTTTCTTTAAGGGGGCAACCCTCCAGACACTCAATCTTTGGGATGGCGGAAACCTGTCCCTGCCTGGAAACAACTCCGGGAACTCCAACAGCCAAGGCTTTAATATCTTTCTGCCGTCTGAGAATCTTGCCGATAATATCCATGATTCTCTCAACGGTCCAGTTCTCATCTGTTTCAATAAAATCAGAATCCGCTTCGTTGCCGTTCATATCCGTTATGGAGAACTGAACCTCCCTCTCCTCTAAAACGATAGAAGCGACGTAGCTTAACTGAGTGTTTAAGGAATATAAAGTGGCTTTCCTTCCACCCGTTGATTTGGCAATTCCATTTTCCACCACCACATTTTCATTAAGAAGCTCGTTGATAATCAGATTTACTGTGGGCTGGCTGATCTTTGTCTCAGCAGATATTTCAACCCTTGTGGCGGTTTGAAGCTTTTGAAGTGCAGTTTTGATAAGTCCTTTGTTAATCTCTTTGAGCACATTCGGGTGCCCTGTCATCTGTTTTTTCACATCGGCCTCACTTTTTTAAGTTTCTTAAATAAGTCAACTTCAATGTACCACAACCTATCATCTTTTGCAACACTTTTTTAAGAATATTAAAAAAGTCAATGTGACAGTTGGGGACTGTCCCCAAATTGCACCGTGCAGGTTTGGGACAGGCCTGGTAGTCTGAGCCAGGTTTTTTGTTTACAAGGGGTTGAAAACCGAACGGATGTTTGCTATAATCTGGTTATGTATTGTGAAAGAAGAGGATTAGAAAATGAAACAGGAAACAATTGATCGTATCCGAAAATTTGTGTCGGACAGGGATTGGAATCAGTTCCATACTCCCTCAAATATGGCCAAGTCCATCGCCATCGAGGCTGCAGAACTTCTTGAATGCTTCCAGTGGTCTGACACGGAATACGATTTGCAGCATGTGAAGGAAGAACTCGCCGATGTAATGGTTTACTGCCAGGACATGCTTGATACCCTGGGCCTTGATGCGGACGAAATCGTCAACATGAAGATGGATCAGAACGAAGCAAAATACCCTGTGGAGAAAGCAAAGGGGAGTGCAGCGAAGTATACTGAGCTGTGAGGAAAGAGATGGAGAAGGTAATAAATGCGATGCTTGCCATGCAGCGATACCCCTGGGAGCAGGGAGTGTGCGCGCAGGCTTTATATGAGGCGGGGTATGATGAGCTGTGGATTCCCATGGCTTATGATGCGGTGAAAAGAATGGACCATGGGGGCCGACTTGCCATGATTGGCGGAGGTGAGGCGATTTCCGATCCTGCGGCCAACGGGGAAGTGTGCCTTAGGGCTTATGAGAAGAGTGGGGATGATTTTTTCAAAAAAGGCGCAGATGCCATGCTGGACTATCTCATGAATAAGGCCACCAGAACCGAAGATGGCGTGATTCTGCACAATGATGTGTCGTTTTTTGAAGGCTTTACGAAGTATCAGCTGTGGGCTGACGGGCTTTATATGGTGCCGCCTTTTATTGCGGTTATGGGTGAACTGGATGAGGCGCTTTTGCAGATTCGCGGGTATAAGAGACATTTGTACGATGCGGAGAGACAGCTTTTTTACCATGTAAAAGATGTTGCAAAGGGCGAGTTCGTTCGAAAGCTTTACTGGGCTACGGGCAATGGCTGGGCGCTTATGGGCCTGACGAGGGTGATTGAGGCGGCTCTTAAGGCGGGCAGAAGCGACGTGGCGGATGAACTTACGGCATTTATGACGGAGCTTTTGGATGGTTTGCTTCAGTGGGCCACCGAGGATGGCAGGTTCAGGGATATTCTGGATGACGAGACTAGTTTTGTGGACGGCACTTCGGCCATGATGATGGCTGCGGCGGTGTATCGTGGAATCGTTCTCGGGTTTTTGCCGGCGGAGAAGTATAAGGCCGCGGCGGACAAGGCTTTCGAGACGGTTTCGGGGCACATCGATGAGTACGGACTTTTGCGGGAGGTCTGCGGATGCCCGAGCTTTGTGGAATCCGGGACTTCGGCTGAGGCCCAGGCAGCGTATATAATGGCGGATGCCTGGAGAAGGTTGGGGGCATCTTGAATAAGGCTCAATACACGTTTTTATTCTCGTATGTTATGTTCGAAACGAAAGGAGGATCCGAATGGACGCAGAGAGAACAGGAAAAATAATACGAGAATCAAGAACGAAGAAAGAAATGACCCAGCAGGCGCTGGCTGACGCGATTAACGTTTCGGCGACGGCAGTTTCCAAATGGGAGAACGGGCATAGCCTGCCGGATATTACAATGTTGGAGCCCCTGTCTATCGCTCTTGATATCTCCATCTCAGAGTTGGTTCTGGGAGAAAGGAGCGAAGAAAAAATGGGCAACGACGTTGAGACACCAAAGGACGAGAAACAGGACGAGGCAATTAAATCTATAATCGGAGAATCAATCAGGCAACGAAGGAGAGTGGTTCTCAGGTGGGTACTTGTGACTCTGTCGGCGGCGGCAATAATGGTTGCGGCAGCTATGCTTTTGCTTATAATCGGCTTTCCGGCTAAACAGGACAACATTCGTGTAAGAACTGAGATTCAGAATAATAATGGTAACCCGGAGTGGGTGATTAATTTTGAGACAGTAGACGGGCAGCCTCTGTATGAATATACGGAAGAAACGTATGTATCTACTGAAGACGGAGAACGTACTATCAATGGACGAATTATTCATTTAAGGGTGGCCCCTTTGGGAAACCTAAACCCGGGTGCTTTTACATGGGGTTATTCAGTGGAAAATGGACTGATGCCTACAGAAGATTACGACTTTTTCGTTGTCGTGGATTATGGTGACGCTGACGTTACCTATTCCATGCGGGAAGAGGGAATGTTCGAGTAATGTGCAATTTGGGCCTGTCCCCATTCTGCACGGTGCAATTTGGGCCTGTCCCCAACCTGCACATCGGTGCGGCTACCGTACCAGGCAGCCGCGAGCTTCGGCGATGCCGATGTTGACCTCTATGCCGGCATTAAATTCGATGGCGTCGGATTCCATACCGTCGGAGAAGATAACGCCTTTCTCAGACATTTTGGACAGTACCTTGAAGGGCTGTCCTTCTTTTATTGTTCCAAAAACTATGGAAACATCGGTGGTGTTGGAAGGGAAGGGCTCTCTCACAACGTAGCTCAGTTTCTTATCCTCCCACCTGATGTTTTCGTATTCCTTGTCGCAGTGGTAGCCGAAAACTTCGAAGGAAGCTTTTGCCTGGGCGATAATTGATTTGTACCAGCCGGTCTGGCCGATACCCGTGGACACGATAATGCCGGATGAAGACTGGTATTCGGTTACGACCTGTCCTTCATTGTTTGTAGTGGTAATGTCGTAGCGAGCGGAAATATGGGAGTTTGGTCCGATGAAGAAATCGTTCACCGCAAGCATTTCCTGACCATCATTGGTGGTGGCTTTGGCCATGGTTACCATTTTGACATCGCAGTTGTCATTGAAGGCCTTGGGCAAAACCTCGTCAAGCTGCCTTGCCTCATATGGCAGCAAAACTCCGTCCCATCTGAAGGGATCGGGATTCACGCCTATGAGCTTCTGACCGTCAAGATATTTCATGGTATTGCAGACAAGGCCGTCTCGTCCCAGGGCAACGACCACATCATCCTTACCAAAGAGCATATTTGGAATAAAATCCTTATCGATAACCGTGAGCCTTGCGTACTTGTCGGAAATCTGTTTCGCCGCATCCACAGCCCTTCGGTAAACCTCATCCTCCGCGATATAATCGGAAAAATCAGCCCCCATATGCTCGATGTGGAACTTGGCCTGCTCTCTTGTGTTGTATTTGTACAGCAGTTCCTGTAACCTGGTTTTCTGGGTTACAAGAACCACTTTATTCATATTTCTATCCATAGAATTATTCTGCTTCGGAAGCGTTTGTGAGAGCCTCCAACAGATCGGGAGAAATGTTGAGGTTGCCGATTTTGCCTGCATTCTCTGCAAGAGAGTTGAATGCCTTGGCGATGAGGGTCTTGCTGTCCATGCCGGAGAGAAGTATTGCCAGTAAAATCTCCTTATCTACGGAACTGAAAGCCTTAAGGATCGCCTCGTTGGCGTAGGCCTGAGCGTCGGCTTTGGCCTTGATTGACTTGCTCTCAAGCTCGGTCTCCTCCAGGGCATATTTATTTCTTGCCATGCTGGTGGCATGCCTTGCATCGTCACTTTCCTTGCACATGGTCCAGGATGAAAGCTTGTATGCTTCCTCGGCGCGGAGTTTCTCTTCCTTGTACTTGGTGTCGTCGTTGAGCTTTTGCATGTTGGCCTGCGCACTCTTTTCCTGGATGGACATCTGAGCGGCAATGGCTTTTTCCTGCTTCTCGCGCTCTTTCTCAGCTACCTTAATCTCGGTGTTGAGCTCGTTCTCCTTGACGATTCGCTCCTGCTCGATGGCAGCGTTTCGTCTCTTGTAGATTGCGTCGTCCTGCTGCTGGAGAATTTCCTCGCGGGTTGCGGCCTCCAGAGCCTTCTTGGTTTCGGGCTGGGGTGAAACCGCAAGAATCGAAACGGTTACAACATCAAGACCGAACTCCTCGATGGCCTTGTTTGTGGTGATTTCCTCAGTGAGAAAAGAAGCCAGCTGCTCCTGAGACTGAATGACTGTCTTTACGTCTTTTTCGTTGATATATTTAGATATTGACGTTTTTGCCAGATTAGTGATGCGCTTGCCCATGACCTGCTTGGCTTCGTTCTTCTTGCCCATGTATGCCGTGGGATCTGTGTATGAAAAATCAATCATACCGGCTACCTTCTCGTAGTCGCGGATGATGTAGGAAATGTCTCCCTGGACGTTGATGCGCTGGAAATCCGACGTCATGATGTCGTCAAAAGCGAAAGATGTGTCGAAGGACACCGTCGGAACAACGGACATGCTGGTGCTTAAGGTGTTACAGAAAAAAGATAAGCCAAGGCCCTGGTTTACCATTTTGCCGTTTTTCATCACCAGAACGTACTCGTTGGGTTGAAATTTGTAATGCTTGAGTCCCATATTATTTATCCTCCTGTATGTTGATGTCGCTGGTTCTAATTGTGACAGAAGTTGGGGGAGAAGTAAAGGGTATGTGCAATTTGGGACAGGCCCCAACCTGCACATTATGCCCAAGAAAATCAGAAAATCAAATTATATTTTGTAAAATATTATTTGTTGACATCAAACCCATTCTGGATTAATATTTCTTCTTGGAATAAAATTACAGCAGGAGGAATATAATCTTGACTAAAAAATTCAAAAACACAAAGACTCAAATCAAATCCCAAAAAAGTATTAGAACCAAACTCATCAGTGTGATGGTGCTCGTAGTTGCAATACCGCTGTTTGTTGCAGTTTTGGTTAGCTATATTACGTCCACAAACAAGGCCCTTGCCGATGCCCAGGCTTCCATGGAGTGGCAGGCAAGATACGTGGAAGGCAAGTTCGCTCTGGAGATCGAAAAGAACCTGACACTCATTCAGAGCCTGGCGGGCAACCCCACCATCATCAATTTCGTCAATGGCGCGGCCGACATCCCCTACGACGCGGTTCAGGGCACTTTGGCTGCAGCGGATGCAGTTATGGGTGATGGCGAGAACACCTCCGTTGTAAACACCAGGGGCATGCAGATTGCAAGAGGAACCGGTAATTTTGTCGACGTAAGCGAGCGAGATTACTTCCAGGCAGCCATATCCGGACAGACTTACGTTTCAAATATCAACGTGAGCAAAACCACCGGCCGCCGCATGATTACCGTGTCTGCTCCAATCAAAGACGGTGACAAAATAATCGGCATCATTCACCGAAACTATGACATGAAACTTTTCCAGGATATGCTTGCGGCCGAGGCCGACCACGCCTTCCTGATCACCGCCGACGGCCACGTAGCCGCCCACTCCGAGTACGAGATTTCCGCTGACGCTGAGGAAGACAGATCCGGCGCAGAGTTTTATACATCAGGTAAAAACCAAGGTTTCTACCATGGTGACATCGGCAACGGAGAAGAAGAATATCTGGCTTATGTAAAAGAACCCATATCAAACTTCATTGTATGTACTGTCGCAGATGACGGCGCTGTTATGGCAGCCGCAAGACAGTCTGCAATTATCGTAATAGCTGTTGGCGTTGTTTTGCTGGCAGCCGCAGTAGTCATTTCAATTCTTATGGCAAGAAGCTTCATTAACCCCGTAAATGCAGTTGGCGAATCCCTCACAGCTTTGGCCGACGGCCGTTTTGTGAAGGTCGAAGGTTTTGACGAGAGGGCAGATGAGTTCGGCTCAATATCCAGAGCCACCAACTCTGTTATCGAAAAACTTGATGATATCGTAGCAAACATTAAAAAATCTGCAGCCAATGTAGGCTCCTCATCAGAGGATCTTTCCGATATGGCAAATCAGATTTCAAATACAGCTGACGATGTTTCAAATGCAGTTCAGGAAATTGCATCCGGCGCTACACAGCAGGCCAACGAGATTCAGGAAGCAAACGTAAATGCAGGCAAAATCGGCGATGCCGTCAATGACGTAAAAGATTCTTCAGAGAAGCTTACGGTTCTTGCAGAAAAAATGAGAAACACTTCTGAGATTTCCGGCAAGTCGCTGGCTTCTCTTCAGGAGACATCTGCTCACATGACCGGCAAGATTGATGATATTACCGAAACAATCCAGGCCACACTTGATGCGGTTAACAATATAGGAGAAAAAGTTGAGGGAATCACAACAATCGCTTCACAGACCAACCTTCTTTCTCTCAATGCAACAATTGAAGCTGCAAGAGCCGGTGATGCCGGAAGAGGTTTTGCGGTTGTTGCAGAAGAAATCAGCAAACTCGCCGACGATTCCAAAACCCTGGCCGATGAGATCAAAACTGAGATGGAGCGGCTTTTAACACAGACAAAAGCAGCTGTTGAGGCAGCCGGCGACGTTAAGTCCGGAAACGACGAGCAGCAGGTGGCCCTAGGCGAAACCCTGGAAGCTGTAAACGGAATGCTGGAGGACATCAGAAGCACCGTGGAGGGCGTGGAACTCATTGCAAGCGGCGCGGAGACCTGCGAAACATCGAAGAATGCGGTCATCGACACCATGGGTGCCCTCTCCGCAATCTCCGAAGAAAACGCCGCTTCCTCCGAGGAAACCGGCGCTTCAATGGAAGAGCTCTCCGCCACAGTTACAACCCTCGCAGGCGCAGCAGGCGCTCTCAAGGAAATCGCAGAGAAGCTTAATGAGGACATGCAGTTTTTCAAAGCCTGAATAGTTGTAGCGCAAGGAGGTTTATTCAATGAGTATTTTTGATATAGAAAGAGTTGTCGCTAAGTATATGGGCGGCGAAAAGGGTAAAAGACGCGGAAGAATTATAGTAGATTTTGATACGCTTAAATTATCCCTTGACGAGGACAGGGATTTCAGAATTAATCCCCTCGGTCCCACAGAAATTGATGTTTTGGAGCGCGCGAAGGAGAAACATAAAGGTTTTTCCTTCGACGACCTTACTGCGCCCCTTCTAAAAGCCCTGGCCATGGAGGCGGTTTGCGACTCCGTGGATTCCAGGTACATCTCCGACCACCTGGCCCCCATGCTATAGGCGATGGCGCGGTATGGGCCCAATGTGCAGGTTGGGGACAGGCCCAAATTGCACGGTGCAGGTTGGGGACAGGCCCCAAATTGCATCACAAACTTATAAAACTAGTATTTTTTTGCAACATCAAGTATAATTACTTTAGCTTTCTAAGCTACCGCAAACACATATTACGGAGGAAAGATTTATGGATTCAAACAATTTCGAACAGAGCCAGCAGATGCCTAATCAGCAGCCTCAACAGCCCCAGCAGCCCTACTACCCCCAGCAGCCTCTTGAGGCTCCTATGACAGTGGGCGACTGGATGCTTACACTTTTGCTGACATTCATCCCCTGCGTTAACATAATCATGTTATTCGTCTGGGCATTTGGCGGAAGCGCACAGCAGTCCAAGGCCAACTGGGCAAAGGCTCAGTTAATCTGGGTCGCAATCAGCATCGGCATCACTATTCTTTTATATGTAGTTATCGGTGCGTCTGTATTCTCAATGCTTCGCCACATTTACTACTAATTTAAGCGAAAACACCTGGCGGCTTCGGGCTGTCAGGTGTTTTTGAATTTTTATACGTATGGTAAAAATCAATCCTCTCAAACTCACAATTGCACTTCTTATTCTTTTTGCAATCTGGGGCGCCTGCAGTCTGATTTTTCATCAGTTCTGTCCTGTGGTGCTTATCACCGGATTACCCTGTCCCGGATGTGGCCTTACCAGAGCCTTTTTTGCATTTTTTGCAATGCATCCTCTTGAGGCCTTTAAATATAACCCCACTTATCCCCTTTGGATTGTTCTCGCGGCCATGTTTCTTTGGCAGGTTTATGTAAAAAGAAGAATCACCACCAAACTTCGAAACTTTGCAATCGTCGTCGCACTGGTGACGATTGTCGCATATATACTTAGAATGGCCTTCCTTTTCCCAAGCAGCGAGCCTCTGGTGTATCATCCCGGAAACGTATTCGCCCACATCTACCCGGAGTATTCCCGCCTTTTCGAGTGATTGGTTGGTGCAATTGGGGGCTTGGTGCAGGTTGGGGGTGCAGGTTGGGGACAGGCCCAAACTGCACGGTGCAATTTGGGCCTGTCCCCAACCTGCACCTACATGCACATCGGCCCACCCGACATACCATGTCGGGGCAAAAACACGGCAACTCTCGCTCTGTGTCGTGTTCAAAAAAGGCCCCGATTGATAACATATTCTCGAAAGGAGACAACAAAGCCTATGGACCAGAAAAAAGTCGGCGGGTTCCTAAAGGAGCTTCGCAAGGAAAAAGGATTAACCCAGGAACAGCTTGCGGAGCAGTTTGGCGTATCAGACAGAACAGTTTCTCGTTGGGAAAACGGAAACAACATGCCGGATTTGGACATCCTTATTGAGATATCGGATTTTTACGGCGTTGACCTTCGAGAGATCCTTAGCGGAGAGAGGAAGAGCGAGAATATGGATAAAGAAACGAAAGAGACAGTTTTGCAGGCGGTGGACTACACCAACACCCAGGCGGAGAAATGCAACAGGCGCATCCGCCTTTGCAACGCCACCGGAATGCTGATTTTTGTGGCGTTCATGCTTTTGAAGGACACGGATTTTTATCTGAACAACCCCACGGTTTCCGTGATCACCGACGCCGCCCAGGGCGTGGCCATCGGCATGCTCCTGACGGGCCTTATAATGTCCAGCCGCTACGGCGCCAGAGTCCGCGCCTTCAAGAAGCGCTTATTTGGTAAAAACATAATTTAACAAAAGAAGGGCGGAGGCCCTAAAGCCTCCGCCCTTTTAATATATTATAATGCGTGGTATCAAATCGGGATATCACGCTAGTCGAGGTTGGGCACTGAATCTTTCAGTGCAATTGAGGTATTTTTCATAGGCATATACCTCCTTTCCTCGCCCTCCATTATACCACATAATCAGCTGTTTGCCTTTATATACTCGTCCAGAATCTGGGCTGCATCACCGATTATTTCCACGCAGGGACGCTTCTTATAATATTCCTCCGTCCTGGCTTCCGGTGTAGGAGCATCGTGTTTTACACTTAATTCAAGCATTTCACGGCAGACTATCGATCTGTGTTTCTCCTCGAATTTGTGGGCCAAATCCTGAATTCTTGCGTAATGTTCAGCTTTAACCTGTCCGGTTTCCGGGCCTTCATAGCCGTATAAAAGTCCGGCCACCATGAACATTCCGCTGACAGCGCCACACACTTCTCTGAGCCTTCCCATGCCTCCACCAAAAGATGAGGCCATCCTGGAAAGGGTGTCACTGTCCAAAGGAAGGATATCCGCAAAAGTCAGCACGATGGACTGAGAGCAGTTATATCCTTTTTTAAAGTTTTCCATCGCAATTTCTCGTCTTGTCATAATCTATATTTTATACCCTCCGTCAAATTAATCCAACCTGCACCGTGCAATCTGGGCCTGTCCCCAACCTGCACCGTGCAAAATGGGGACAGTCCCAAATTGCACATCTTGAAACTACTCCCGAAGAGGACTAGAATTGTTGGAGCGGTATTAAGGAGGAAGCATTAAGTGAGTAAGTCTGAGAAGAAATTTATATTAATTCTGATTGTGGTCGTGGCCGCAGCACTGGCCGGGACCCTTATATATAAGAAGGTTACTACCTTCAATTACAAAGACCACCTGGATGAAGTAATCATCTCGGTGGACAACAGCGATTTAACCCTCAGGGAATTCGGGTATTACATTTATATGATTGAGGACACGGTGCAGGACCAGGCTCATCTTTATGACCCGCAAAACCCGCTTCGCTGGTGGAACACGCATTTTTCTGCGGGACCGGATTCCCAGTATGTCAGCGAGTATGCAAGAAAATCGGCGGTTAATACCTGCCTTTCCCACGAGATTTATTATAAAGAAGCCCTCGCTGAGGGGATTGACCTGACCCCCGAAGAGAAGGAAGCGGCTGAGAAGGCGGCATCCGATTTGTGCGCCGGCATGACCGAAATTCAGCTTGAGAGAACGGGACTAACGGAAGACATCATCTACAATTTGAGATACAAACAGGAACTTGCGGCCAAATACGCCAGAAGCCTGGCCGAAAGAGTTGACTTTTCAGTCTATGAAGATGGCCCGGAGGTTGAACTTAGCGGGAATGGCGATTATTTCCAAGACGTGGTTCTCCCGAGACACCAGGTTTCTATAAACAACGATCTTGTTGACAACGTGAATATGGGCCGAGTGACAGTGAACCTCGACCAGAACTGAATGTGCAATTTGGGGCCTGTCCCCAACCTGCACGGTGCAAAATGGGGACAGTCCCCAAATTGCACATTCACCGACCACATCGTCAACCTGCACAACACCCCAACCCCGCCAACCATGGGCCTTCCCGCAGAGGAAGGCCCATTTTTATCCGGTAAAATCCGAAATTTTCTACTTGCGCAGCACCCTAACTTAATGTACCATCCCAATTAGATTTCAAGTGGCATTCAGCCACGCGTTAGGATTCCCATCCGGTATCCTAAGAAATCCCCAAAACAAACCAAAATATAAAACGTAAGGGAGGCTTAGGACAGCTCCCGGAAAGGATTTATGATGTCCACAAAAGAATATGAAAGTGCTATTATGCACGATGCTAACGGAAAATCTGTTGTGCTTATATCATTTATCAGATTTGAAGGAAGGCAAAATATAAATTGGAAAGAGGTTGAAATATATCTTAAGAAATATATAGGTGAGCACTATCAAGTTGATGAAACTGCTGATCTGATATTCATAGGATCTGATTTTCCAACAGAATTTAAAGGATCAGAAGATACATTCAGGCTAAAAGGTGCAGCGGCGAAAGCAAAGGCAAACGCTTCATTGGGGATCCCGTTGTTAGTAAAGACAGCAAGCAACAAACGATGGCAACATAACTATAAAACAAAACATGGAATTGATGCTCAATATGGATGGTATAGAATGACTTCCAGATTCGCACTACCTGTATACAAACCCGATGGAGAAGTAGAAAGATATAATATCTTCAGAATTGAAATGCTGATTCGACATGCATCAGATGGCAAATTGTATCTTTACGACCTGGTAAACACAAAAAAAGAAACGAGTACCCCGCTTGAGCAGTAGCTGTACGGTAACAAACTCGCTTCCTTTGCATAATACTACAATAATCATATCCGCATTGTCAACACCCCACCCCAACTTAATGTACCATCCCAATTAGATTTCAAATGGCATTCAGCCACGCATTAGGATTCCGGTCCGGTTTCCTAAGAAATCCCACAATAAACCAAAATAAAAAAGTTAGGGAGGCTTAGGACAGCTCCCGGAAAGGATTTATGATGTCACAAAATAAAAACATAATAATGAATGATTTATCCATGACGGGTGAATTGTTCGTGCCCATGACGAACGACTATCTATTCAGGGCAATGCTGCAAAGGAATAACACAATTCTAAAGGGCTTGATTCGCTCGCTGCTGGGACTTGGAGAAGAAGATATCAAATCAGTAATTATCAAGAATCCAATTGAACTGGGTGAAGCAATTGATGAAAGCACTTTTATTTTGGATATC
>JAEEGI010007051.1_pt1 | contig 25270 bp, 21 predicted proteins | sample 8958751 | NCBI WGS metagenome assembly JAEEGI01 (sample SAMN16246545, study PRJNA631951) | gut metagenome | biome: gut microbiome; feature: rumen; material: KS-attached | host: Bos | place: Iran: Karaj | collected 2018-10
GTGACGGTCTCGCGCATTTTTGCCTGGGCGTAGCCGAAGTCGCAAAGCAAAATTTTGTGGTTGTTCTTGTGCGTCGGGTTCTGGCACAGGAGCAAGTTCTTGGGCTTGATGTCCTTGTGGACAATCTGGTAGTAATGGAGCTGGCTGATGGTGTTCGCGAGGTAGGCCATTTGGGCAACTCGCTTGACCAGTTCTTCGTCGGTGAGCTTGGGCTTGATGACCCTGTCGAGGGAACAGCCCTTGATGAACTCCAGCTTGAGGTAGGGGTGGCGGCCTGCAATCCCGCCGCCAAAAGTCTGCACCACACCCTCGATGTTTGTCGCACGGATGAGGTTGTTGATGCGGATCTCGTCCTGGAACGCACTCAGGAGCATGTTCAGGCGGTGCAGGCGGTTCTTGCCGGGCGGGGCCCAGTACTTGCAGATTTTCACGACGATTTCTTTTTCGTCGTAGCGTTTTTCGTCGCGCGGGTGTTCAATCCAGAGCTTGGCGCGGTATAGCTGGTTCGTGCCCGTGAGCGAAAGCGGCTCGATGAGCTCGATGCGTTCTGCGTTGCCGTTGTGCTTGAAGTCGGGGTTATGGTCGAACCACCGCTGGTATTCCGCCATGGTATAGTTCGGACGTAGCGCCAAGTTGCGCGAAACCCTGTCCATCATTTCTGCCAAATTGTTCCAGAACATGTAAAAAATTTAAGAAAAAAACACCCCGCAAGGGAGTGCGGGGCGATAAAGAGCGGCAACCCTAGCTTGTATTTAAACATGTTTGGGGTTGGTTATGCCGGGATGGCGACGTTATGGGCCATCTAGACTATTTCTTCTTTTCTTCGTTTTCGGCGTGACTGCGTGCGAACGTAACCTTTTCTTCGCTCTGTTCTTCGAGCCTGGACGTGATGAAGTCGTATGCCTCATCGACCGTGTCGCAGAACTTGAAGAGCTTGAGGTCTTCTTTGTTGATCATTCCCGTTTCCGCGAAGAATTCCCAGTTGAGCGCCTGTTTCCAGAACTTGGAATCGAATATAACGACCGGCATCTGCTGGGCGTACTTGTCTGTCTGGATAAGCGTGAGCATCTCGAAGGCTTCGTCGAGCGTGCCGAATCCGCCGGGGAAAATGACAAGCGCGCGGGCCATGCGCAAGAACCAGTACTTACGGATAAAGAAATAGCGGAACTGGAGGTTGAGTGCATCGTCCAGATACGGATTGCAATGTTGTTCGAAAGGCAACTTGATGTTCAGGCCAATCGAAGGCGTGCCGACGTCGGAGGCACCGCGGTTACCCGCTTCCATGATGCCCGGACCGCCGCCAGTCATGATAGCGTAACCCTGGTGGCGCTTGTTGATCCACTTGCCGAGCTTTGCGGCGAGTTCGCGTGCGCCGTTGTAGGAATCCGCTACTTTGGACAAACGGTCCAGCCTTGCAAGTTCGGCCTTGTTTTTGCAGTTCTTGCGACGTTTCTTGATTTCGTCAGGCGGGAGCGTGCGTGCCGAACCGAAGAATACGATGGTATTCCTGATATCCTCTTGCTCAAAAACTTGCGCAGGTGCAAAAAATTCAGAAAGGAATCGGATGGGGCGTGCTGCATCGCTGTCCATGAATTCGGCGTTGTGGTATGCCATTTGTCCCGGTGCCGGGTGGATTTTCTTCGGTGCCATAATAAACCTCTTTTTGTTCGCACATTTATTGAATAATATACGATAAAATGCATTTGCGGATAAAAAAGTAAAGTTTTTATCATCTTACTTGGAATAACATTTGTATATTAAGGGTATGCTAGTTAAAATGTGGACAGACAATTTTGTCATTACGGGTGAAATCGACACGTTGCGTGACGAACGCCTCACGGACTACATCCGTGAAAACAAGGACTTTATCGCGGTGACTCAAGTGCGCGTTTGCGATAGGAACGAAAAGGACTTGTTCCGCACGCATTTCTTGAACGTCAGCACCAATCACATCGAGATAATTCTCCCGGCAGAATAACTGCAGCTTTCACTAACGATCTAGTCGAGGGACTTTTGCTTTGTTGCTCCAGAGTTTGGAGTAGCACGTTTTTTGTAGGTCTCTCGTCTAACATCACTGGATCCTTCGCGTTGCTCAGGATGACGCTTCTCTCGTCTCTCGTCTGTAGGGCTTCGCCCGTTCTCTCGTCTAACTTCACTGGATCCTTCGTCACTACGTTCCTCAGGATGACGCTTCTCTCGTCCAACCCCTCACCATTCGATGGCGATTTTCGCGACGAGGAAGCGGCGGGAAACTTCGTCGAGCTTGGTCGGATCGATTTCGATGCCGAGGAGCCCTGCAAAAATGACGAACGGACTAGGCGTCGTGCCCTGGTTGTTGCACTTGACACGCACCGTCATTGTTCCATCCTGAATGTCAATCCCGAGAACTTGTTCGTTCAAGTCCATCTGCTGGCCGCGGTGGTTCGTGACAATCGGCAATTGCTTTTGTTCGAACTTTTGCATGAGGTCGGCGGGTATGCTTTTTGGCGTGTGGCGGTATACCATCGCTTTCGGAAAATGCTTCGAGAGCTTTTCCTTGAGGGGCTCGATATCGATAATTTCCATGCCGCGCGGGAACGGGGCGCTGAGCTTTGCGATAATCTTGGGCTTGCCTTCGGGCGAAATGTCCAGCGGTTGGAGCAAATCGACGCTGATGACTTCGCAGTACGTTTCGAGGCCAAGCGGTAAGGCTCCCATGTTGACGATGCGTGGCTTGGGACTGAAGCCTTCGCTGAACTTGATCGGGATGCCGGCACAGATAAACGTGCGCTCGAAGAAACTGAGCATGTTGTGGTGCGGCAAGAATCGGCTGATGCCGGATTTCTTGAATGTAATCTTGTAGCTGTAGCTCACCTTCTGGCTCGGACGGCGATCTGCCACGAGCTTCTTGATTTCTTCGGGTGTGCGGCTTGGCGCCTTGTGGCGCACGGGGTCGTCGGCGAGGACGATTTCTTTTCCGAAACCGGGAATGCCGCATGCCTGGCAGTCGCCCCATTTGCAGTTCGGAACAGGCGCCGATGTCGGGTCGAAAGCCTTTTCCCATTCGCGGCGCAAGTACTGTTTTGACGTGCCGGCGTGGATAAAGTCCCACGGGAACACTTCGTCTTTTTCGCGTTCACGATACACCCAGCTTGTGTCGTAGCCGCATTCGTCCCAGACTTCGAGCCACTTGTTGAAGTCGAAGCGGTAGCTGTCGCTTTCGAAGATGATGCCCTTCTTGTAGGCGGCGTAAATGACGGGACCGAGGCTGCGGTCGCCACGGCTATAGACTGCTTCCAAGAAACTCGTTTCCCAAGCGGCCCAGTTGATTTTCACGTTCGGGTGCTTGTAGAATTTTTCACGAACAAAGCGTATGTGACCGAGTGCAGTTTCTTTGTCCATAAACGGCGCCCATTGCAGACCCGTAAACGACTTTGGAATGAGAATGCCAATGCTCACCGCAATTTGGATGCCGCGGTTGTACTTGCGCCCGATTTTCACGAGATTGAAAATGAGTTCGCAGAACGCTTGCATGTCATCTAGATTCTCGGTCGGGAATCCGATCATCGTGTAAAGTTTAATTTTGTTGAATCCGCTGGAGAACGCATGTTCAGCGGCATCGTACATGTCCTGGTCGCTGATGGTCTTGTTGATCATCTTGCGGATGCGTTCGGAACCCGTTTCCGGTGCGAACGTCGCGCTGCGCCCGCCCTTGAGCGCAGCGACCTTTTCGGCGAGACTTTGCCCGAAACTGTTGACGCGGATGCTCGGAAGGCTCACGTCTACGTTGTCGTAAAACGGGTCATCGATGATTGAATCCGTGAGCGCTTCGACCGGCTTGTAGTCTGCGGTAGAAAGCGATAACAGCCCGAGTTCGCGTTCGCCTGTCGCCTGGATGCCTGCCTTCGCGATATCCAGAACATCGTCCGGATTGAGTTCTCGGCACGGCCTATACCAAATGCCTGCCTGGCAGAATCGGCAACCCTGCGCACAACCGCGCATCACTTCCACGCTGAAGCGGTTGTGGACAAGCTGCATGTTCGCAATCAAGTTCTTGATGGGGTAGTCTTTCGGATCCAGCACCGGAATGAACTGGCGACGCACTCCGTTTGTATGCTCGTAGGAGCCCTTAGCCGGTTCCTTCGGGACAATCGCGCCAAATTCGTTCTTGACGACCTCGCGCAGACTTGGTACATAGACACCGTCTATCTTGGACAAATTCTCTAGAATCTGTGCACGCTTGAGGCCCGCCTTGCGGCCTTCGCCAACGCAACGTACAAATTCTACAATCAGCTTTTCGCCATCGCCAATCATGAACGCATCAAAAAAGTCGGCAACCGGTTCGGGATTGCCCATTGCAGGTCCGCCCGAAACGACAATCGGGTCGCTCTCGGCACGGTCTTTCTGCCACGCTGGAATCCCTGCGAGTTCAAGCACATACGGCACGTTCGTAAAGTTCAGTTCCGTCTGGAGCGTGAGCCCCACGACTTCGTAATCCTTGACCGCCGTATAGCTTGCGTGCGTATAAAGCGGAATATCGTACTTCTTCATCTCGGCGGCCATGTCGTCCCACGGCGCAAAAGCCACTTCGCATAGCAGGTCCGGTTCGCGGTTCAGCACATGGTACAGAATGCGCAGCCCGTTGTTGCTCATGCCGATTTCGTAGGTGTCCGGGAACACGAACGCCATACGCGCCAGCATTTTGCTGTGGTCTTTGATGACGCTGTTCGCTTCGCCGCCCATGTAACGTGCGGGGGATTCAACTGCGGGGAGTGCTAGGGCAATTTTTTCAAGGATAGTCATAAGCCAAAATCTAGCAAAAAGCCCCGGTACTTATGCGAACCGGGGCGTCAAAAAACATTGCTCTAAAAACTTTCTAATTACCGGGAGATGTGATAGGAGTTGTCGTATTGCTCAGTTTATTGAAGTTCGGGGTCAGCGCTGTAAGGCAATTTGTGATGTCTTCAGCAGATGCCCAGAATTTGACGTGGTTGCCGCTGTTTTCTATGGCGTAGTTGACGAACCATTTTTTGCCTGAGGGGCACTTATTCAAACTGACAAGCGATACGGCTGTCCAGTTGTAGGTGTTTTGAGCGGCGTCGTATGCGAAGGTCGTGGTGTTTGCAATTCCGGATGCGTTCCCTGCTGGAGATTTGTATCCGATAGCTTGCCAGTCTCCACCTTTATGTTGCTCGTAGATGTAAGTCTCTTGCAATTTTGTGTAGGTCCCTGCCGAAAAACTGAGTTCGGAGGCTTTGGCTTTGTCTATCATGCCAAAAAGTTTCGGGACAGCAATTGCTGCTAGAACCCCCATGATTACTACGACGACCATCAGTTCGATAATGGTAAAACCCTGCTTTTTCATAGTATGCCTTGGATTTACTCGAATCCTGTAACAGAAAAATATGTTTTTTGCATGTACTTTTGTAAAAATAAAATATTTAAGAATGAAAACTAGGGTATGAAATAAATTTTACGAAATTTCACCTCAAAAATCGGTATTTGTCCATGTTTTTCGTGATTGCAGTCATCCCCGAAGGCTACAGTTCCTGTTGCAGCCCCATTTTTTTGATACGCGAGTTTTCGTTGTCCACGCGACTGATGCAACCTGAATCGGAAAACTTTAATCCTTGTTGCAAGATGATGTCTATGCAGAGTGCCCGGTTTGGCCCAAAAATGGTTGTGGATTTTTTTTCGAAACACAAAGAGAAGGCGCTCAAGGAGGGGTACGGCGTGAAAAAATTAATCGGACCAAGGCTTCCCTTTCGTCGTTCGCTTATTCAAACTTTTTTTGGAACAATCAGACTTTGTCTTGTCTTTTTACTTTAGATGGGTTCCGCTGATTATTTTGAACTGAATTATTTTGGATGCAAAAAAGCCCCGAATCCTTGTAGATTCGGGACCTTCGTGGGGCCTCCCGGACTTGAACCGGGAACCAACGGGTTATGAGTCCGACGCTCTAACCGATTGAGCTAAAGCCCCAGCTCGCCCAAAATTAGTAAATATTTTGAAATTGTTTTAGCCCATTCGTAATGGAACCCGCTATAAGCGTTCACAACGCATTTGTCCCAATCGGCGACTTCCGTGTTATAGACGTTAATCGCATCCTTGATGCGGCGCAACATCTGGTGCGGAGCGTTCGCATCATCGACGAGAAAAGCATTCGCTTCGCCGGCGGTCTCAAGGGTGTAGTCAGTCAGCATGCTTGCGATACCGACGTTTCGTCCTGTGAGCGGAAGCGTGCCTGTGGCCATCGCCTTGAGGATAATCGAGGCGGACGGCTCCTGTAGGTTCGCCGCGAATAGAATGTCCGATGCTGCAAGCGTGTCGCGGAGTTTGTCTCTGTTGTTCGCTTCTTCGGAGTCGAACTGGAGGATGCGGACGAAGTTGCCGTACTGTTGCGACACGTCTTGGTAATAGTTCCATTCGGGGTGCTCTGGAGAAATGCCTACGATGATGAGCGAGTTCTGCTTCGCGATGTCCGAAAGGATGGTTGCAAGCGTCTCGGACGTGTTGCCCGATTCCATGTCCATGTGGCTGTAGATGATAAGCTTGTGCGAAAGATCCATGTCGAACTGGCGCCCGAGGCTCGCCTTCGCAGCACGCTTCGCTTCTTTGATAGGGAGCTTTGCTTCGTCGTTGAAGTCCCAGAATTTGTAATTCACGCCGAACTGGATGCCGAGGAGCTTTTCGCTATTGCGATTCAAAAACCCGCTGAGGCCGCCGGGGAGGTTCGTGTTGAGCATCGCGTCGCGGTAGCCCGACGATGGGAACAGCACCTTATTCGCGTACAGGATTCCTGCTTTGAGGAGGCTTACCTTGCCCCAGAATTCGTAACCGTCCATGTTGAAATCCTTGGGCGGAAGACCGATTTTTTCGATTTCGCTTGGATGCACATGGAAGTCGTAAGTGATGTTATGGACGTTGAAAAAAAACGGGATGCTGTTGAACTGTTTTTGATAGACGGTATGGCAAAGCGCTCCGACAAGGGCGCCGCCCCATTCATGTCCAAGTATCGCTTGGAACTGGATGCCGCTTTGGGCGCTGTACGTGAGGACAGCCGAGGCGAACATCGCAAATCTCAGGTGGTTGTCGTTGTATGGCGGCGAGTGCGGCGGGCCATAAACATAGGGACGCCCGAAATATTCCTCATTATATATATAAGTGTGGAGAGGGTCGTCGTCGGAACGCCAAACCTCGAAAGGCATGTTCTGCAAGGCTTCGACGCCTTTAAAAACGCAATGATACTTGTCGGAATCAACTATATGGTCCTTGTAAAAGGGCGAACAAGTTACAACTTGAGACCCGGCATCGGCAAATGCCTGTGTCATGCAGTTTACTGCAGTTGCAAGTGGACTAGGTGTCTTCCAGTTCCCCGCTTCTGGAGTTACGACGAGTATATTCATTGATTTTTTACCACTTCAAAAAAAAATTTACCTATAAAAATAGGTATGTATAAATTTATTTATTTAAATTTCAACTGAAAGGGTATATTTTATTTTTTAACGTGATAAAGAGTCCTTTTCAACGTTTTTTAACATAACTTCATCTGAAGGATACAAAATGAAGAAGATTTTCATTGCTGCTTTGGCAGCCGCTGTGGCGATTTCGCTTACCGGCTGTAAGGGTACTAACGAAAAACGCGGTGACGAACACCTCAAGGAAGGCCGTTTCCGTAACGCCATCAATTCTTATCTTGAAGCAAAGAAGAAGGGCAAAATGTCCGAAGAATTCTTTGACAATTTCACACTTGCGCTTGTGCGTGCGGGTGAAGCTGAATCCAAGAAGGACTTGAGTAGCGACCTCATCAACAACTATTTCGAAAAAGCTGCTGTCAATATTCCGCAGGTGAAGGAAAACGCCACTATTGAAGAATATGTAAAGACGCTTGCAGAAATCGGTAAGCGCCAGGCCGCTCAGGAAGGCGTTGATTTCGCAACCATTATCAATGCGTTTGCAAAGATCGACTCTGCCGAATCTGTCGCAAAGAGCCGCCACGTTGCAGAATCCGATGTGAAGAACATCCGTACCGAAACCGAAAAGCTCTATGTAGCACGCAACTTGCAAGAAGCCACTTCCGAAGACGATCCGGTCGTGAGCGAATACTTGCTGCTCCGCATGGCAGCCATGGCTCCGACCAACCCTGATATCCAGGCCGCATTGAACAAGAGCCGCAAGACGACTCGCGGTTACTTCCTCATCTTCGGTGAAAACATCCCGGATTTGAGCGGCAAGCACAAAGTTGACAAGTGGGGCTACGTGATGGCCATGCCGACCATCAAGATGACCAAGACCTCCCTCTCTGGCGAACTCCAGTTCTGGGCTACGACGGGTAACAACACGGAACTCGATCCGTCCCTCATCAAGCTCGTCTCTACCGATGGCAAGGAAGTCTCTGCCAAGGGTGACACGGGTTGGTGCGAAGCCGAAGTTCTCGTGGGCAAGAAGGGCGACGAAAAGATTGAAAAGAAGCAGAAGAAGTTCAAGGGCAAGGGCAAGTTGATGAACGAATTCCAGTGCTCTGTGAATATCAGCTTCTCCTTCCCGGCAGGCTTTGTTCCGGATTACATCCATTACAAGGATAATTTCGGCGAAGGCAAGAAGTTCCTCGGTCACTAATTCGAAACAGATTTAAAGACTGTTTTAGGACTCGCTGCGTAACGCGGCGGGTTCTTTTGTTTTTTATAGGTGTTAGGTTTTAGGTGTTAGGGTTTAGGTTGGTATGGGCACGCACTCTTGCGGGTGCTTTGGGGTATGAGGTGTGGGGTAAGTTGCTTTGCTCAAGATGATTAACTTGGCTACGAAAAAGCCCCGAAACGGTGTCCGGGGTACTTTTGCTAAATGGAGATTCCCGCCTTCGCGGGAATGACAATCGTGCAGTTTCTATTGCAATAACTGTTTACTGCCTACTTCCTACTGTCTACTAATTTCTAACTAGAATTCCGCGTGGGCGCTCATGCCGAGAGCGAACTTCGTCTTGCCGACGACCGGGTTCTTGTCATCGCTGAAGTTGTAGCCGAACCAGAAGACGAGATTCGTGTTGAGGGTCGGATAGACATAGAAGTTCATGCCGAGGAATTCGAATTCGTCTTTGCTAACCTCGGAGTCCGGATCGTGGTATTCGAAGCTTACGCCCAAACTGAATTTTTTGGTGATGTTGAAGCTCGGTTCCACAGCGAAAAGCATTTGGTCATCCGTGAAAATCTGCTCGGAAGCCGGCCCATCGTTCTTGTTGACGATGGCGTAGAAATAGCTGAATCCCAAGTTGAATATGTCATAGTTCATGCTCGGTTCGACGAGGAAGGAATGAACACCGTGACCCTTGTACGGGTGCAGGCCGTAAACTGCATAAACGCTGTAGTTCAAGACTTCGAGGCTCTTGGAGTAGTCGAGTTCGGTACCGAATGTATAGCCATAGCTGCGGCCAAGCTCAGAGCCGAACGCCCAGTCCAAGCTCGGAGTGACGGTCAAATGTTCATCCGGACGGTTCAAAAGCTTGATACCGTAGCTGGCAAATGCTTCGATGGAGCTTTTGGAGTTCTCCGATGCGCCGATGTAGAACTTGCCTTCGCCGAACTTGCTGTTGCCAAGTTCCACGCCGATACCGCGGACGGTCTGGTTACGGGAGATGACCGCATAATTCTTGGGGTTGCGCCAGAAATAGTAGTTGAAAGCACCGGCGCTGTAGGTCAAGTCACCGAATACGAAGCTTACGTCCTGGTACGGTTTCCAGCGGAGTTCCACACCATCGAAATTGAAAGCCGTGTAGCGGTCATTTGCACTATTGATTGCCGTCGAACGAGCAAGACCATGGCGGATTTCGGCGGCCTTGTCTGAGTTCGTCACGTTACTTGTAGTGTTTGTATATACGGTGACGGAAACATTTTCGTCGAGGTTTGCCGTGGCAGATAGTTCGATATCCTGGCTTGCGGCATTGGTGGGGTCAAAATCCTTGTCAAAATAGCTACCATAGTCAAAGTTGACATCGCCATGGATTTCAATGTCGGCGGCCATAGCAAAACCGGTAGCGGCAAGGGCAATCGGCAAAATAAATTTACGCATACAATCCTTCCAAAAAAGATTTATTTGATTTTTACGTGCAAAAGATAGAAATATCTTTGTCGAGAAACCAATGTTTTGAGCCTAGTAGCTCAAAAATAGGAACATGCTTTACTTTGAGTGATTCAGTTTTGTAAATTTGGAATACAATCTATATAAGGTGGATATGAAATTTACCTCTCGTATCATTCTTTTTTTATCGTTTGCGGTCGCGCAAGGTGTTTTTGCTTTGACGGCGGAGCAGGTTTTGGACAAGTCCAAGGCGTGGTTCAAGTCGGGCAAGGCCTGGAGCCTAAATTTCAAGGCCCAGGTGTTTCAGGCGGATTCCCCGGAAATCAGGACTCAGTCAGGAAGCCTGATCGTTACCGAAGGGGACAAGTTCAAGCTGGACTTGTCGGGCATCAAGTTTTATAGCGATGGCGAGAGCCTTTGGCAGTGGAACGTGGAACAGAAGCAGGTGCTTATCAAGGCGGTTGAGGACTTGTCAAGTTCGCTGCACCCATCGGAGCTTTTGTTCAAGTATCTGAACTGCAAGGCTCTTGAAATGGGCGAAGCGGAACTTTCGAAACAGAAATTATGGACGCTGAAACTCGATCCGTCGAAGTATGCAGGCCAGTTCACCAAGATGGAAGTTTGGCTTTCGCAAAAGGATTTTTCCCCGGTGCGACTGATGACGGAAGACCCGGCAGGGAATGTCTCTTGGTATAATATCGTGGATTTGAAGGTCGTCAAAAACGTTTCTAACGACGAATTCAAGTACAAGCCTGTTGCGGGCGTCGATGAAATCGATATGAGGTAATTTGTGAAACTTAGCATGATGAAAACGTTTGGATCGTTAAAGTCGCTTGCTTTGTCGGCGAGTTTTCTTGCAGGGACGGCTTTGTGCGGAAACGCTTTCGCTGGTGAAACATTGTTTAGTAACTATGTGTTTGCCGTTGCCCCGGCTGGGCAAAATGGAACACTATGGTCTTTTTCACGAGATGGAAGCTATAGCGGTGTGACGTTATTGAACTTTAATGTTACGGATAAAGGTTCTGTGGTGACGGAATCGACTGCGCAAGCTCAAGTCGAAACGGATACGTTGACTGCGGTTCAAGATGGAATTTTTGAAGACGATCTTGCTGAACGGAGACGTATCCCCGCTGTTTATACGGGGGCGAAGTTCGGACTTGTGCTTCCGATGTTCGCGATGGATAAAGATGACCGTTATTTACGTCCGGCAGGGTATTATACTATACGCGATTTGAAATATGTTGTTGAAAATCCGGTAGATGTTCCGTCGGCCGCAGATGATTTGGAAAAGCCGATGCAATATGCGACAAGTGGTTTTGCTTATGATTCTACTGCAAAACGCCTTTGGATTGCTCGTGGTGCTTTAGGAGTCATGGTCCATGATGTGTCTGGAAAGAAAAGCGCTGACACAACGTTTATTTTAAATCTGAAAACAAAACAGCTAGAAAGACTCAAGGATAATGCGGAACTGGATTTGAAAAACAATCCTGAAATATTTGATGTCCGGTTGCATCCGGAAACGGGCGATTTGTGGCTTGCGACTGCGCAAGGTATTTGGATAAAGTCAAAAGACGGACTCAAAAATTTTTCAGCAAAGCTAAAAGATTTTCGCGTGACGGGACTTTGGATGGGCGGTTCTCCGCTTCAGATTATTGCGGAAACTGCGTACAAGAAAAACGACGATGTTGTTGGCGGGCTTTGGCGCATCTACGGTGAAAAGGCCAAGGATTTTTCAAAAGTCGATTTCTTAGACACTGCGGGCAAAGTCCAAAAGAAGGACATCTATGACGAATCGGATTACACAGTAGGTGATGTCGCTTTTATCGACAAGACGGCGTTTGTGTTGGTGCGTGCTGTCGGAGGTTCGATTAGCGGTTACCTCAAGCTCGATTCGCTTGGTGCTAAAGCTTGGGAAAAAGACGAGGACGGAAAGCTTCAATGGCTTTATGGCTATGAAACTGGCGCTACCGACCGCAAGTCGATTATCACGTCGATGTGCGCGTTCCCTCTTTCGAAGAACCGGATGGGGCTTGCTCTTGCCACTTATGGTAACGGCGTTTCTGTGTCGGCAGATTCCGGGGCGACCTGGAGCGTTGTGCTGAACCGAGCAAAACTCAGCAACAATTTGGGATCGATTCGCATGGTGCCTTCTGTGATTACTCCGGGAGACGAGGCTTTGGTTTCGTATAAACTTGGCAAAGAATCTAAGATTACGATTGAAGTGTTCAGTTACGACATGCGCAAGGTGCGTACAATTGTAAAAGATGCAGTTCGCAATGCGGATGCTTCGCGAAGCTCAAATCCGAAAGAAGATTATTGGGACGGCCGCGACGACCACGGCAAGGATTGCACGATGGGCGTTTATTATATCAGGGTGAAGGACAATCATGGTCATATCGGCTGGGGCAAGGCAATGACGCTTGGAGGTAACTTCAGATGATGAATTTTAAAAATCTTGTTGTTACTGCTTTGGCGGTTTGTTCGCTTGTCAGTTCTGCTTTTGCTGGTCCTTTTACGAAGAAATCCGAACTTGGTGGATTTGACGGTTTTGTTGAACGTATGAGCGGCGGTGTCCGCGAACTGGGCCGCGGCAATACAGGTACTGCGGATACGGCTTCGATGCCGGGTGCTTTTTGGAATCCGGCTATACTCGGTTTCCGCGAAAATCTGGGAATTACGTTGAACATCGAAAGGCGAGACTTGGACCGTTTGGGCGGGGCTTTCGGTATAGAAGGCAAAGTCGGCAAGCGCATGGGTGTCGGTTTTGCTATGCTCTATCGTGGCGATAGGGACTTCAAAGTTATTGACGATGACGACGAAACGATGGGAACGGCAAAGCCGTTTTTCTCGATGTTCTATCTAGGCTTTGCCTATAGGGCGACACGTCAAGATGCATTCGGTATTTCACTTTCGATGAGCTACGATAATTTGGATGTAGCGCAGTATTTCGAAGGCATTGAAATGGAAGATTCCTTCCGCAGCCCGGTGACAATCAACTTGAGCTGGTTACGCCAATGGAATGCAAAATGGTCTTCTTCTGTCGTCATTCGCAACTTGAGCTTTAGCAAAAACTTGTCTGCAAAATGGACGAAAAACCCGAGCAAGGACAACTCGCTCGCTTCGACGGAAGGTGTTCGTCCGAAGGTGTTGCAGATTGGCCTTGGCTACCGTTCAAAAATCATGGGCAAGCCCGTTTATGCTTGGATGGAAGCGCTGGATTATCAAGTGGCCGATACGCTTTTGGCATTTGACCCGCAGCTCCACGTTTGGACGGGTCGCGTCGGTTTTGAATGCGAAATTGTTCCGAATGCGACGCTCCGTGTAGGCATGGACGATTTGAACTGGATGCTTGGCGCCGGTTACAAGTTCGAAATCCAAGTAGGCCGCAAGAAATTCCCGTTGGAAGTGAATTACGCATTCCTTTACGAAACGAGTGCAGGACTCTGGTCTCCGTTTACCCTTGGCTTGCGGGGATACATTCCTTGATTTCGAAGGTGTTCATTTCGAAGGTTCGCAGCCTAGAGTCCATGGACTGCAACTTCGATGCGGGCATAAATGTTATTTGCGGCCCGAACGGTTGCGGAAAGACGACCATTCTGGAGTCGATTCATTTGCTGGCACAGGGGTTCTCGTTTCGGTCGCGCGATTTGCGGGAACTCATTACGTGGAAGCAGAACGAGCTGATTTTACGCGGTGAATTTGAAGACGACGGGCGTTCGCGAATGCGGGCACTCCGTGTGCATTCACGTGGGAACGAGGTCCGCGAAAACGGTGAAACGCTAAAATCGCCGACGTTGTTTTTCGGAACGTGTCCGGCGGTGATTATGCAGCCTTCGGATATTGAACTATTGCGTGGCGGACCGGAGGTTCGCAGGCATTGGCTTGATGAAATTTTATGTTACAGATCTTCGGCGAATGCGTTGGTGTTACGGCGGTACAAACGTGTGTTGCAACAACGTAATAAATGGCTGAAGGAATTCAAGCAGAATGGTTCGGCGGTCGGCGGCGAAGACTTGTATCGCGTTTTGACGCAGCAATTGATTGAGCTGGGTGCAAAGCTGTGGGCGGCACGCATTTCGCTTTCAAAAGAGGTTTCCGAAATTATTACGCGGTATTACCGTAAGCTTTCGAGCGGCGTGGATGAAATCACTTGTGCGTACAAGAGTTCGATACTCAAGTCGTTAGATGCTCTCGATGCCGCGGAATCAATGCCAGACGAAATGATGGATGAAATTCCTGCAAATGTAGGTTCGCTGATGGCGGCAGGCAGGGTTGTTGCGGAGAGTGAATGTTGTGCAAAAATGGCTGCGGAAAATACTGCCGGGGCTGCTTATGTTGCTGCAGGGACTGCCGCAGGAAACTCGGTGGAAAATGTTATTGAAAATGCGCCGGGTGCAGCTTGTGCGGAATCTGATTACGTTGCTCGTAATATTGTCGGAAACAACGCGGGTGGCGAATGCTCGGAATGCATCGTGGAATCTTCGGAAAATGCCGCAGACATAGTGAGCGAAGAAATGTTGCGGAATGCGTATGCTCGAAAACTTGCGGACTTGGAATTCGTGGAACGTTTGCAGGGAATGACGATGGCGGGGCCGCACCGTGACGATTTGGCGCTTTGTGCTTCGGGCTACGAGATGCGTTCTGTCGGGTCGCAGGGGCAGTGCCGCTCGGCTGCGGTCGCCATGCGTTTTGCCGCTGTGGATGTGGCTTCGCGCTACTTGACGAAACCGATTTTGTTATTGGACGATATTTTTGCGGAACTCGACGTGAACCGCCGTGATGCTGTCGCTTCGCTTATTCGTGAAAAGCAGTGCCAGGTGGTAATAGCGACTCCGCAAGCGGAAGATTTGCCGTTCAAAGCGGATGTGGAGATTCAGTTAGAAGTAGGAAGTAGGAAGTAGGAAGGTTGCTTTTCTAGAAGCCGATCCCGGCACTAGGGCCGGGATGACAATAGAAAAAACGCGCAATTGGATTGCGCGTTTTTTGCATCGGGGGCGTTACGGGGACCTCCCCGTTAGAGAGGGTGATGGATGGTTCGACAAGCTCACCAACCTTGTTATATGCGTTGGCTTGGCGAAACTGAAATCAGGGGGAGACTTCCCCCCCCCTTATTGGATCCTATCGGCTGACGCCTCCAGGATGACGATAAAGGGCGATCCCTGTTTACTAACCACTAATCACTAACCACTAAACACTGACCACTTACTTATTCTTCAAGAGGTCGCGAATTTCGGTGAGGAGTTTTTCTTCGGCGGTGGGCTCAGGAGGAGCAGCCGGGGCTGCGGCAGCGGCTGCTTCTTCTTCGGCTTTTTTCTTGCGCATGTTCTGCATGAAGCCGAGGAATTTTTTCATCAAGAGGAATACGGCGAATGCGACAATCAAGAAGTTCAACACTTCGCCAATGAATGTACCGTAAGGAATGGCGATGCCTTCGGAGGTCGTATAGACGAGGGTCTTGACTCCTTCGCCTGCGTTTTGACCGCCGCACTTGGCGATGAGGGCTGTGACAACCGGCATCACGACATCGTTGACGAACGAATTGACGATTTTTCCGAATGCGGCACCGATGATGATACCGATGGCCATATCGACGATGTTGCCTTTGAAGGCGAACGCCTTGAATTCTTCAATAAGTGAAGCTGCTTTTGTTTTGATTCCCATTTTATTTCTCCTTGTGGGTTGTTTTATGTTTAAATAATTAGAAAAACCTTTAAAGTTTGGCTTGCAATTTTTAAATTTGGCGCGCTATGTCATGGTTATTATTGGCTTTTGCCTCGGCTGTTTTTTTAGGCTTTTATGATTTGGCGAAGAAAAAATCGGTTCAGGATAACGCTGTTCGACCGGTTCTGTTACTTTGCAGTGTTTTTTATGCGTTGTTGATGCTGCCGGTACTTTTGACGGGGCATTGCGAACCGCTTACTTTGCATGACCATTTCTTTTTGATGGGCAAATCGGTGATTGTCGGTGCGAGCTGGCTTTTTACGTACAGTGCGATTGCCCACATGCCGCTCAGCATTTCTACGACGATCCGTGCTCTTGCTCCTTTATTTACAATCATGATTGCGGTGGGGTTCTTGGGTGAACGTCCGCATGTGATGCAGTGGGCTGGCATTGCGGTTTGTGTTTGTTCGTACATCGGGCTTTCTTTGGCGGGCCGTAAAGAGATGGGACATTTCTTCAGCAACAGCTGGGTGGTGGCGATGCTCCTCGGGACGATTCTTGCCGCGTGCAGCGGAATTTACGATAAGTTAATTCTACAGCGGATGAATTTCGAGCCGTTGACGGTGCAGGTTTGGTTCAGTATTTACATGTGCGTGGTGCAGTTCTTGACGACGATGTTCACGTGGTACCCGACACGCAAGAACACGATTCGATTCCAGTTCCGCTGGTCGTTCTTGGCGGTGGCGGCACTTTTAATTATTGCGGATCGTTGCTATTTTTTAGCGGTGAGCGATTCGGATGCGTTGATTTCCGTGATTACGGTGCTGCGTCGTTCGAGTGTGTTCATCAGCTTCTTGGCGGGAATTCTTATATTCAAGGAACGCAAGAGCAAAACGAAATTCTTTGCGATGTTGGGCGTGGTCGTTGGACTTTGCCTGATTTCGCTGGGTCGTTGATTTTTGCAGTGATTTTTGTGACGGCGGATTAGAAATTTTATGATAAAGATTGGAATTACAGGTTCTATTGGTGCTGGCAAGTCCTTTGTCGGGGATTTGTTGCGTGAACGTGGCTTCCAAGTGCTTGATGCAGACCGCAAGGTTCATGAGCTTTATCGTGATTCAACGGAATTGCGTGCGGAAATGGCTTTGTTCTTTGGCGAATCGTGCTTGACGCCGACGGGCGTGAACAGCGCGCTGATTGCCGATAGAATTTTTGCAGATGCTAATGCTCGCGTAAAGTTGGAACAGATAGTTTATCCATACTTGACGCGTGCTGTGGAAGAATTTTTTAAAGCGGATGCAGAGAATGCGACGCGTGATGCGAACGCTGAAAATGATGCGGACCGTTGCCGGTTTGTCGAGGCAGCTCTTTTTTCGCGAGCACCCTCGCTAGTGAAAATGCTCGATGAAATTTGGATTGTCGATGCTCCTGAAACTGTTCGTTTGGACCGTTTGGTGAATCGCGGCCTTGCTGAAAGCGATGCTAAACGCCGCATTGAAAATCAACGTGGCGCTTGTGCTCCAGAATTGTTCCCGGGCAAGGCGATTCGAACGATTACGAATGACGGTGACCGATTGCGTGTGGAAATGCAGTTGGATGGATTGTTAAACGTGAAAGCCGATCCCGGCACGGAGGCCGGGATGACAGTAGAGAAGAGGCCGGGATGACAGTAGTGAAAGGCCGGAATGGCGATAGAGAATAGGAAAACGTTGTAATATGCTACCTTACATTCATCAATTTGCGAGTTTTTTGAGGGTCCACTTGACTTCTATTTCTGTGGGGCTAGTTGCGACGCTTCTCATTCTTTACGGTTCCTATATCAACAACTATTTCAAGCGGATTACCAAAAGTCTGCCGTTCGTGGTGCGCTTCGCTTTGTTCGTTGTGCTGTGCAGCGTGGGCTATGCGTTTGCTAGTTCTCAGCTGGTGCGTCTTTTGAAAATGGGACTGCGTGAGCTTTCGGACTTTCCGCTGATTGGCGTGGTTATCGGAAGCTTTGTGCTTTTGGCTTTCCTAGCAAAAAACGAAAAAGAAGTTTGATGTAGCAATTAGTGGTTAGTAAACAGTGGTTAGTAAACAGGATGTGGCGTCGGAACGTTTTTATTACATCCCTAACCACTAATCACTAGCCACTGCCTACTAAATTTAAATCCTAACCACTAACCACCAACCACTAATCACCATTAATTAAAATTATCCCGGTTGACTCCGTACAAGATAACGTCATCAATCCACATTTCGCTATCATCGACAATCCAGATGGAGAATGTCGTGACTCGGGCTTTTACGAAATCCCAACCCATGTTCCCGAATTCGCCGTCTCCTTCGACAAAGTCGTCGGGGGTGAAGCTGAAGCGTTTCCAACTAGAATCGAGATAATCGACGTATTTCGTTTTGCCGGTCGGTTCATCGAGAACTTCAATCGCGAAACCGAGTTCGCCCTTGCCTTTGGCGTAAAATGCGATGGAGTCAATGCTTTCGAGGCTTGATGGAATTTGGTTGATGCGTACTCCAATCATCGACCATTTGCCTTTTTTCTTGGACGTACTTTTCCAGTGGAATACGTAGCTTTGGCGTTCGTCGTTGAATTCGAATGCGTCCTGGACGTTTTCGCGGGAAGGCGTTGTCGTTACGTTGGTATCCTGCGGATTGAAGTACCAGTCGCGAGTGCCGTCGCTGTAATTGAATGCGGTGATAAGTTTTTGTTTTTCGAAGTCGATGAGCTTGACGGAGTGGAGTGCAGCTATGAGCGAATCCGAAAGTCCTGTCCAAACGTCATTGCAATTTGCGGTGGGAGTGTCGCTAGGTTTGGCATAGCAAAGTGCGGCGGTGCTGGCATCGAGAGCGGCTGATTTGCCCCAGTACATGACGATATTTTCGACATTTGATGTGCCGTTGATGCGAATTTGCAGTTCCGCTTGCTTTAGTGAATCGCTCCAGAATGCCTTTTTGAAATCGAGGCGGTTTCCGCTTTGGTCGGTGATGCGGATATCGTTCCCGTTTTTCATGGTTTCGCTAAAGTTGAAATTGTCTGCGTTCAGCCGCACAAAAACAACGGTGGATTCTGCGACTGGCTGCATCCAATTAGAAATTGCGGAGTCAAGAGGGATAACGCGAGAGTGCGGCCATTGCTCTAGCTGTTCGTTTTCAAGCGTCGGCTTTTCGAGCGTATGCATGTCGAGTAACAAGCCTGCTAAAACATCTGCGGAACCTTCGCCGATGGCCGCCTGCTCGTTGGAAATTATAGCTCGAATTTGGTAGCTTGCGGGAGGGAGCGAGTCTAGTTTGAATTCGCCATTCTTGTTCGTTTTGACAAGTTTATCTGTGCCGTAAACTTGTACCCATGCGTAATCGGCATTTTCGGGCAGTTCTGCTATGCCCATCACGGAACCGAGCGTTTCCATTTGCATAGTAGTTAATTTGTTCTTTTTTAAACTGTTCAATGCTATTGCTTTGAATATGCCTGCGTTTCCGTCCATGATTTCGATATAACCCGTTTCAAAATTTACAGAATCCATCGCGATATTGCCAAGCGAATCAGTCGTGACTTCTAATGTTCCGTTATGCGAGGATGCCGAATCGGAATCGTTTATTCCTTGCACATGCCAAAGCGGACGGATTCTTGCGACAACGTTGGCCGCAGGCTTGGAATCAATGTTGACGACATTGATGATGCATGCGTTTTCCGTTTCAACGGTACTTGCACCTGCAATTTCTTTGTCCGAAGAACACGAAATCAATAAAACGCTCGACAGAAATGTTAAAATTCTTTTCATACGTCCCTCGCGTTTTCTTTAGATATTTCTTTGTCCGAGATGTCAGCGACAGGATAAAGTGAAAAAATAAATTGCATTACTTTCTTGGGTTCTGAAACTTCGGCAACGCGCTTTTGAACTTGTCTGCGAAATTCTTGTGTCATTTCAACGAGGTCGTCGAAGCATTCGTCATCGACGCAGGCAAGGATTGAAGAAATGTTGCGTTCATTTGGTGAAATATTGACGAGTGCGTTTTGTGCAAGCGTCAGCAACTGGTTTTGGTAACTGCGAATGGCGGTAATTTTGGTAGCCCCGGCAGATGTAAAATTGACAGTCGTGACGGCATAACGCTCAGAGGCTAAAGGCGTAATCATCTTGAGTTCTTTTAAGACGCGAATTGCTTCTTTGACTTGCTCTTCGGATATGGCCGGCGTGATTTGCTTGACGAGCGTGCGGACATCGGCCTTGCCGCCGTTGATTTCGATAATCGAACGAACTACAGGAATCCACCAACGGCTGAGGAAAAGAATTTCGTTTGAGTTCAACTTGCGGAGACTGACATCTTGCAGTGCAAGAGCCATCTTGTATAGCTTGTCTTTTTTCGTCTTGGATTTTGTTCTCGAAGCGGCAACGAGAATCTCAAAAAGTTCCCCGTCTCGCCCTTTGAGTCCGAGCAGTTTTTTGGACAAGGGAATGCTCTGTGCCGGGAGATGCGATTCCTTGTTGAGGACGCGAAAGACTTGGCTTGTTTCGAGCCCGAGTTTTTGCCCCATCATTTTATAAGAAAATAGCGGAAAATTCAATTTTTTCTGAACGAAAAAATTTTTCAAAAGGTCTCTATAATCGCCAATTTCATCAATGTTCAACATAGGCAAACCTCTATTATGAAATAGATTTTTTGCATAATTAGAGGTCATATTTTTTTCATTTTGTTTTGACGAAATGACAATATGACGAAAATCACGTTTCGCGGAATCGAAATTGTTGTTTTTCTTACATCTGTACGTATTCTGGAATTTAAATCGTATTTTATAATTCGGAAAACGTAAAGGCTGACCATATGCGAAAAGATGATATCTCTATTCTCAAGCAGGTGGTGCTTTTTGCACTGCTTGCCATTGTTCTTGGTTTTGCTTATGGCTAAGCCCTAAGTTTTTTTGGTGTATATGTAAAAAGTCGGTGCAGTTCACGCTGTGCCGACTTTTTTTGTTATAAAAGATGTTATATTGTTCTTTGCCTGAAAAAGATTAAAAAGGGATTGTAGAAAAATGCCAGCTGAAATTAAAATTCTTGAAAGAGCTGAAATGTATTTGAGATCGCTTTCTAGTGGTGTGAATCCTCTGACGGAGGAATCGCTCCCGGAAGGTGATGTGTGCCGACAGGAACGTATTAGCAAGTGCCTTGCCTATGTAGCGGATTATCTAAAGCAGAAGGTGATGCCGGCCATGGAACGTAGTGAAAAAAAGGTAGCTCCGAAACCACCTAAGGTTTTGAAGCCCCGCCCTGTACGTGAATCAGCCACAAAGGAACTTATCCTGACTCCAGAAATGCTCTCCAAGTTTGAAGTTTCGGCGGAACCGGTTTCTCTATCGGGCTTTATTCGCCGGTTGAACTTTCTTGTTCCGCAAGATAGCGGCATGATTCCGTTGGTTTATGCCGACGTTGCCGAGGTGCTTTCGAGAGAAGGCGTTCTTCTGAAAGAAGAAGGTGACAAGGGCAAGGATTTGAATTTGCCGACTCCGCATGGCGAAGAACTTGGCTTTGCAAAAGTGGAAGCCGATATTCGTGGGCATCATTCAATTTATACAAAGTGCAATGTCGATGCGCAGAAGTTTATCTTGAACAACATTGATAAGTGCGTTGCTCAGGCGAATGAACGCTTGGCGAGGCGCAAGGAACGTGCGGAATCTGGTGAATCGGTTCGCTCGGGCAAAGAAAAATTCCATGTGACCGAAGAACAAATAAAGAACTACCCGACGGATGAAGCTCCGGTGCCGGTTAGCGAAATTGCAAGGCGCTTGAACGATTTGCTGCCGCAAGATTCCAACGTCGAAAAGATTTACTTCAAGACGATTCGCGATTGGTTTGTTTCGCAGAATTATCTCGAAGAAAAGAAGAATGCGCTTGGAAAGATTTTCTTTGTGCCGACGGAAACGGGGTCGCAGAACGGCATTGTGACGGAATCACGCGTGGGCAAGAACGGCGAGAATTATGACGCAGTCTTGTACAATGGCGTGGCTCAAAAGCTCGTGCTCGACCACGTGAACGAACTCGCGTAAGTGATATCCTCGCTCCGGAACGGAGACTGGGATATAAACTTCGGTGAAAATCAAAAAATCGGCCCTATTGGACCGATTTTTTGCATAAAAACAGAGCTTTAAAACGTGAAACAATAGCTCCAACTACGGCTTCAGTGCGAGAAGTTCTTCTTCAGGAACGTTCAGTTTTTTGGCGATGCGTTTGACGAAAAGCTTCATTTTTTTTTCGCTGTTGGCTTGTTCTTCTTCACGTCCTTTTTTCATGCCTTTGCGAAAGCCTGATGCTTCGGCCTTCATTTCCACATCGGCAATGCTTACGAAGCCCATTCGCTGTCCAATGCTTTTGAATGCCATAATCATCTCCTTTACAAGATTCCGGTCGATGTACCATTTTAAAAAAACTTCAAGCCCAGTCCATTTTCATGTCCTTGTGTTGCCTCTTTCAAAGAAATAAAAATGCGGCTTTGCTTAAGAATATACACTATTGGAAATGGGAAATCAAGGTTCGGCTTTGTTTCTGTTTTAATCTATTTTACACTTTCAAAAAAAGAAACAATCGACCTCAAGACCGATTGTTTTCTGTAATTAATGTAGATTCACGAATCTACGGTTTCAGCGCAAGCAGTTCTTCTTCGGGAACTTTAAACTTCTTAGCGATGCGTTTCACCAAAAGGTTCATGTTTTTTTCACTGTTTGCCTGTTCCTTTTTTATTCCTTTTTGCACTCCCTGTGCAAGACCTTCTTCCTTGCCTTCTTTCTTGCCTTTACGAAAGCCTGATGCTTCTGCCTTCATTTCAGCATCGGCAATGCTTACGAAGCCCATCCGCTGTCCAATGCTCTTGAATGCCATAATCATCTCCTTTACAAGGTCTTGGTCAATGTACCATTTTAAATATAATTCAATTTTCTTGGCGAGGGTAGTCCTTGCGTTGTTGTCAAGTTTATTGAGGAGTTCCTTGATGATTTCTCCCGCATTGCGGAGTCCGTCCGGGTCGTAGGCGTGCTTCATGACGAGAGCGCCGATTGCCGCCTCGGGATTTTCCGAACCTTTGCAATCCGAGTCAAGGATGTTTGCGAGGTTCACCATCACGCATTCAAACGGGAGGTTGTTGCCGTTGAACAAGGCGTATCCTTTCTTCTTGAAATCTGCGATTGGGTCCCAGTCTGTTTTTCCGTTGTAGATGATGATTGCTTTGGTGGGGAGCCTTGGCCATGATATGTTGGATTTGGCGTTCTTGTTCAGCATCACCTCGAAAACGTAGTGGTAGATTTGCGAAAGGACGTCGTTTTCCTTGACGGACTTGTGTTCGAGCAATATTCCGACGAATGCATCCGGGCCGCCTGTAAGCGATTTTGCCTTGAATGCGAGGTCCGCTTCGCCGCGTTCGCCTACGGTGCTGAAAGTGCCGGGGATGGGTTCGAGGGTGTCCATATCCACATCCGAAAGCATTTTGCGAAGTGCCGGAGTTCTGCGTTGCGCAAGCAGCAAAAGAGTGCGCGTATTCTTTGGAACGGAGTAGATGTATTTGAGGAACGGGTCGTGCTTCCGACGTTTTGTATTTTTCTTGGTCATAGAAAATATCTGTTTTAAATGCCTATGGTCTAGGCTTGCAAGCAGTGCTACACATCAAAAAGCTTAGAATTTATAAGAATTTTCGCAGAGCACCATTGAATACGCTGTAAGTGCGTGTTCGTTTGCAAACCTGTTGCGACAAGGTTTAACGTCCGCAAGGAGTGTTGCTTGGCAGACGGTGCTCTACGTTGATCGCCAGGGGGCCAGTTTCCCCATAGGGTGTATGCTGCCTCGAATTGTTCGCCTGTCTCGTGAACAAAGGGAGGTCGGCGTCAAGCAGATAGTTGAACAACCTGCCCGGAACGAATGCCGAGTCGGCAGGACGAATGCTATCGTGAATGAATATACAATAGTTTTTGGCGGAGTGCAACAGGGGGCGGTTTATGCGTTATGAAACAACTGGCCCCGGCACTGAGGCCGGGGCGACAGCGTTTCATTTCGTAAGGACTGCGTTTTTGTTATGCTCGACACCGATTGACTTTTTTTTCAAGTCATCCCGGCCTTAGTGCCGGGATCGGTTTACACATCTCGAAACGCATCTCCTTATCTCAACCGTCTCAGACCCTTCGGCATCGGGACTTCCTTGCCGTCTTCGCCGAGCAGGTAGATATTGTCGAGGCTGATGTAGCCTTTGCCGCTGTGGCGTGCGCGGAACGCGAAATTCTTGATTTTGGTCGGGTCGAGCTGCGGAATCGTTTTGCCCCAGCCTTCTTGCTTCATGTTTTCCCAGATGAGCGTATCGCGAACCCAGTTGCCGTGCGTGTTCTTGAGGCGGACCATGAATTCGTCGTAGTCTTCGACCTGGCTCGACATGATTTGCAGTTCGATATAGCCTTGCGGATTGTTATGCGTTGTGGCGTAATCGAAAACGATACCGACGGATTTCTTGACTTCTTCGGGGATGTTGTAGTATGCGCCGGAGTAGTTCGGCCAACCGAGATTAGGCGGTTGTTCGACGATGAAGTCGTGACGGATGTAGCCTCCGAGCGGAGGATTCCCGTTATACACCTTGGCGTCCATGGAGGTGGCGTTGTCGCCGTTGACGACTGGGAACCACGATACGTTGTCTAGACCGTTGTCGAAATTCTCCATCACGCTTGTGGTGCGGTAAGCGCCACGGACGCGGAACGGAATGATGAGCGTGTCTGGGACGCCGAACTTAAACCCGTTCGAGACGCTGAGCTTGATTTCTTTATTCCCGATTTTGACTTTATTTGTAACAGGAACTTGAATGTGGAAACTTTCGATGGAAGAATTCCACTTGCCGTCATCAGGTGTAGCACGGACGGTAAGCGTCCCTTTATTATCCCATTTTTTGATTTGAATGTTGGCTCCGGTGATCGGTATTGAAGAACGCTCCTCTGCGGTTACGAAGAGGTCTAGCGTGTCGCCGACGGTCATCACTTTCTTTTCGAGTGCTGCGGCTAGAATATTTGGGCGGTTGGGTTTCATATGGTTGAATGCATTCATACGGACAACGACAGTTCCGAATGGCGGAATTTCGATATCGCGGTTTTTGCCTTCGAGTAAACGACCGCTTGGCCCCATTTTGGGGTACGGGTATGCGTCTTTCTGGTCGCCAATCCACTTGAATTGTTCTGCTCCGAATACGTCAACTTCGGTGCGGTAGTTGCCCGGCTTCTTTTTTTCGCTCTTGCGGTCAACTTGCACAATTTGCTTGGTGTCGGTGAGGTTTATTAGTAAAACGTGACAGCGACGATTACTTTCGTCCCGTTCGCCATCATAGCAAACGGCGTATGGCACGACGGATTCGGTTGTGCTTTTGACGGGAACGACTGCATAACCTAATCCCGGATCGAGGAAACGCTTGTACGCCATATAGACTCCGTAATATTCGGCGGTGGGTTCAAGGCTTCCCCAGAGGTTCCAGGAACCTTCCTTGACGAGAGCGGTCATGCTGATAGTTCCCCACGTGTGGTCCGGACCTTCAAAGACGTTGCCGAATGCATCCC
>JAEEGI010007052.1_pt1 | contig 25266 bp, 20 predicted proteins | sample 8958751 | NCBI WGS metagenome assembly JAEEGI01 (sample SAMN16246545, study PRJNA631951) | gut metagenome | biome: gut microbiome; feature: rumen; material: KS-attached | host: Bos | place: Iran: Karaj | collected 2018-10
CAAACATTATGGTATCTATGAGTGGAATCATATCTATGAATTGTGTAATAAAGATATCACCAAGGACATTAAGGTTCTGAAGTTTAGCCATACTGAAGTATTTGATAATCCTGTTAGCTATGAAAAAGTGATGGAGGTGTTTAAAAACAATGGAAGACCTACAAATACGTTCGCATCACCGGTAATTGTTTCAGAACCAATTTATTTTGAGATTTATAATTTAGGAAAACGGAGAACATCGGAATGAAACGACATAAATATTTGTTTATTGCTGTAAAACCAGAATATGCTTACAAGCTTATTTCTGGAGAAAAGGATATTGAGCTTAGAAAAACAAAACCTCATGTTCAAGCAGGTGACTATGCCATAATTTATGCCTCGGCACCTGCGAAAGTCGTTTTAGGATATGGAAAAATAAAGAGAATAATACTATGCTCTTCACAAGAAATGTGGGATAATTTTTCTACACGATTGGGGATAAAAGAACAAGATTATTTGATGTACTATAAGAATTCAAATAAATCTGTTGGGATAGAGTTTGAGATGATAAAACCTATAAATCCTATCAGTTTGGCGGAATTGCGACGTGTTGATCCAAATTTCCATCCTCCTCAAATCTATAGGTATGTTTCAAATGAAGAAATACGTAAAGTGTTGATAAGTGAGTAGTTTTATGCTGTAAAGTGTTTAGCGTTAATATGATATAATCAAAAATATGTCGATATGAAAAGATTTATTATAGTATTCCTTGCCGCCTTCCTGTGTTGCGGCAGCCTGCAAACGCAAGCTCAAAACGATAGCATCACGCTGTATTTCAGTGCGGAAGAGATGCCTAACCTCATCAAATGTCTGCCTCCACCGCCTGATACGATTGGGGTTGACTTTGCCCACGATATCCTGCGTTACATGTGGGGCAAGACGCAACGCAGCGATTCGGCCCGCGCCGCCATCGCCTTCCGAGATGCCGTGTGGGATTACGACTCGCTCTTTGCAGAGTTTAATGTGCCATTCGGTCTAGAGATCTCTAAGAATGGCACCCCAGAGATTTACAAGTATCTGGTGAACAGTCTCTCCACCATCGACCAGACGCGTGTCGAGCCGAAGGCCTTCTATCATCGCAAGCGCCCCTTTGAACGTTTCCGTGAACACATGCTCACCGTATATGAGGAGAAGTATCTCTCGGGCGAAGGTTCTTATCCTTCAGGGCATAGTCAACGTGGCTATGCAGCGGCCTTGCTGCTCTCGGAAGTCAATCCAGCTAATGCTGACACCATCATGGCCCGTGGCTTTTTGTATGGAGAGAGTCGTGTCATCGTGGGTGCTCACTGGCAGAGCGACGTGGATGCGAGCCGTCTTTGCGCTGCTATCGGCCTTGCCCGCCTTCATACAAGCCCTGCGTTCTTAGAACAACTCACTAAAGCGCAAAATGAGTTCAAACGTCTGACGGGAACTGGATTGTTTACCGATGATGCCAGCCAATTCGTGAATGTATCCGATGTTGTTCCTGATGCCATTCTGGAGATCCGTTATTACAGTACCTATAACTTCGTTGGTGCCCGTGTGGACGGCTATCTGGAGCCCGTCGCCTTGCTCACCCGTCAGGCTGCCGACAGCCTCCGTGCTGTGAGCGACGACTTGAAGAAACAAGGCTATCGGTTGAAGATATATGATGCCTATCGTCCACAATGTGCCGTTGACCACTTTGTGCGTTGGGCGGCCGATGTCAACGACACGCTGATGAAACCCTATTTCTATCCCGATGTTCCTCGTGACAGACTCTTCGAGTTGGGCTATATCTACAAGATGAGCGGTCACACGCGTGGCTCCACTGTGGACCTAACCCTGTTTGACATGGCCACTGAAAAAGAGGTGGATATGGGTGGCACCTTTGACTGGTTCGGACGTGAGAGCCATCCTGATTTTGGTGGCAACCCCTACACAGGGAAATACAAGCCCAATGATTGTATTACTGCCGAGCAATTTCACAACCGCATGATTTTGCGTGAGGCCATGTTACGCCACGGCTTCAAACCTTTGGGAGAGGAATGGTGGCACTTCACGCTTAAGAACGAGCCTTTTCCCAATACTTATTTTACTTTTCCTGTGAAGAATCTGTAATCATGGCATCCACCAAAAAGGGCTTTATGCTGCTTACATCTTCACGATCTTTTTCACGAAGATCTCTTTATCTGTCTGAGCCCTCACCAGATAAACTCCGTGTTTCAATCCTCTAATCCAACATGCTGAACCGTTGACCGAATGGCTTTGCACCAACCGCCCATCAAGGGAATAGATCTCAACCAGTCTCAGCCTTTCGCATTGGATGGTGATGTCGTCATGGGTCGGATTGGGGAAGATGTTGACATTCATTGTCGTTTCGTTTATGCCGTCCCAAGCAGGAACAGCATTCATAGCTGCCAGGGCATCTACACGACCCACCCCTGTGACGTTGCTTTTGTTGGGTGTTAGTTTGACGGAGGTCTCTTCAAGGATTTGGCAGATTTGGGCGGGAGTCAGTTCGGGGTTCTTTTGCAGCATGAGCACGACGATGCCTGCCACACATGGGGTGGCTTGGGAAGTGCCATCCATGTTGGTGTAGCCACTGATGTTGTTGTAATCCAGCGATTTGATGTTTACGCCAGGGGCGCAGACATCGGGACGGATGAGGCCGATGCCGGGTTCGTAGGCATAGTCTCCAAATTCGGTGTTCTGCCAGGTGACGGGGCCTCGTGAGGAGAAGTCGGCGGCGGCATCGTTGTAGTTCACGGCACCAATGGCCATCACACAACTCAACGCGCCAGGATTGACCATTTGGTCGGGGTCGAGGTAGGGTGGGGGACAGCTGGCAGGCACACGCACGTTGTTGGGTACCGGGTATGTCATCTGAAGGATGGCGTAACCTTCGTTGCCAGCGCAAACCAAGGCGATGATACCCGCATCCAGCACGGCCTCACAGGTGCGTCGCAAGATTTCTTTGTCCGCAACTTGTGCATCGACCATGCCTAATGACATGCTGATGACGTCACAACCATGTTCCACAGCCCATTCCATGCCACCTGCGATGTTCACTGCACCGCCAAAGCCATCGCCCCGGATGCTCTTGACACACATTAAGGTAGCCTCGGGAGCGATGCCTGTCAAGGAGCCAGCTGTGCCATCGCCGCAAACGGTTCCGGCACAATGCGTTCCGTGACCCTTGTCATCCATGGGGTCATCGTCATCATTGACGATGTCGTAACCATGGTGTGGAAATTCCTCACCGCCATCCCACAGGTGGTCAGCGAGATCTAGATGCTCGTAATTGACACCAGAATCGACCACAGCCACCACCACGCCTTGACCTGTGTATCCTAGCTCCCACACTTGGTCGGCGTGAACTTGGGTGATGTTTCGCGTTATTTCACGCGATTCGGAGGACGCACTCGCGGTCTCGCCTTCTGGTATCAACGGATGTTGTGTATTGAGGCTGATGGTTTTGATGTCAGTACGTTGCGATAACGCAAGCAAAGCGGATTTTGTGGCTGAGAAATACAGTGCATTGGCTGACCAAATGCTACGCACCGACGATACCATGCCTTGTCGTTCCATCTCGGAAAGGGTTTGCCGCAAGTCTTGTTGTGAACTCTCAGAGAAGGCTTTCAACTCATTGACGACAAACCTCCTGCGCTCATGTTTCGTGGCGAAATCATCAGCACGAAGGTTCAGCTGTTCACGGTTGTATTGGGATTTCATGACTGCAACAACTTCGATTTTTTCGTTTTCCGTGCTGTTGTTCATGGTCTCGCTTAAGTTTGGGTCGAGGCTGCTTTGGGCAAAGCCTGTAATGCTGATCCAAAACAATAAGGAAAACAGTGTGCTTTTTTTCATGGCATTATAATTTGATGATTTTATTCATGATGACTCCGTCAGAAGCTTCGATTTTCAACAGATAAAGTCCGGTTGTCAAGCCTTCAATATGGCATCTGTCTCCATTTATTTTTATGGTTTTCATTAACTTACCATCAATGGAGAATACATAAGCTTGCTTTATTCCATTACCCACGATGGTGAAATCTCCCATGCTTGGATTAGGAAAGACAACAATCTTGTTTTGTTGTTCGTTAGTGGCATCATATTCCACGGCGTTGACAGCGGCCAAGGCATCGATTCGTCCCGAACCGTAATCGTTGCTTTTATGTTCGGACAAATGCACTGCTGTGTTTTCCAATATTTCATCGATTTGGGAGGGCGTTAATTCGCGGTTTTTGGAGAGCATCAACGCGATGGTTCCCGCCACACAAGGCGTTGCCATGGAGGTGCCATCTTTAAGACAGTAACCATGGTCATCGTTGTAATCCAGTGACATGATGTTCAATCCTGGAGCGCAAACGTCGGGGCGGATTAAACCGATTTCTGTGAGGCTCTCGGGAGTAAAGGGATAGTCGTTGTATTGAGAGACATCGGTCCAGGTGGAAGGGCCTGTTGAGGAGAAATAAGTGATTTGATCGTTGAAATCGACAGCCCCTACGCTGATCACGCAGCTTGTTCCTCCTGTGTTATCCATTTGGTCTTCATGTAGATAAGGAGGAGGGCAATTGCCTGGCGCATAAATGTTGCGAGGTATTGGGATGAGTGACTGAAGTTGCCGGACGTTGCCTGCACATACAGCAGCCACGATGCCGGCAGCGAGTGTGTTTTCGCATGCTTGCCGACACATAAGCTTAACCGTTGGACTTGGGTCAGGCCAGCCTAACGACATGTTCAACAAGTCGGCGCCATGTTCCACAGCAAATTGCATGGCCTCAGCCAAAATGGTCTCATCGGTTTGCTGGTTTGCGCCAAACACCTTTAATATCATGATTTTTGCATCTGGAGCTACCCCTGTCTTTGTGCCTGATATACCTGTTCCACAGATGGTTCCGGCTACATGAGTGCCATGCCCGTCCTCATCTGATGGGTCGTTGTCGTGCGTGGAGAAATCATAACCATGGTTGGGATACTCCTCTCCGCCATCCCAATAACGCCCCTGCAAGTCGGCATGGGTTAGGCTCACCCCAGTGTCGATGATTGCAATGAGCACGCCTTCTCCTGTATAGCCGAGTTCCCATACTTTGTCAGCATTCACTTGAAGCAGGTTCTCCGCAATCTCAGGGTCATTGTCACGAAGGACATGGGTGACTTCTTCATCAAAAAGGATTTTGGTAGCCTCGCAATGATAAACTTTCATGATGTCATTTCGTTGTGCCAGGTTGTTGATAGCTACCCTGTTGGCATAGCAACTGACGGAATTCACCAGCCATAAAGGACGGATTTCGGAAACCAATTCGTTCGTTTCCATCTCGTTGAGCAAGCTGATGAGAGCCTGCTGTGAGGCCTCGGATTGTCGTTTCAAGGTTTCGACGACGTATTTCTGTCGTTCTAGTTTGGTTGGGAACCAGCTTGCTTCACGGCTCAATGCCGCTGGATTGGATTGCTCCTTTAACAAGATGTTAATTTTGATTTTTTCATCCTCACTTCGGCGGTTTATCTCCGCGCGAAGTGATGGGTCAATGATGGGCTCCGCAGCGCTGCATGTCAAATGAAATAGTAGTGCTGCTATGATTAAGAAAAATTGTTTCATCAGGGCAACGGTTAATTAGGTGACTAAATAGGTGAGGTTGTCGTTTATTTAGTTTTTAGACGCAAAAATAAACGGAAACATAACATGATTTCTTTTTTTTCAGAAAAAAAACTTCATTTTGTTATTTATTATCTTGTCTTTGCATCTAACAAAGATGAAAAGCAAAAATATGGTGAATAAAAAAATTGTTATTTTTGCGATTTCAAAATTTGTAAATGCTTTTTTAAAACTATGAAAAGACTCTTTCTTTTGATTGGCTTGATTGCCTTTGCTTTCTCGAGTTTGCAAGCGGGTCATGTTGACCAGCAAAAAGCCCAACAACTCGGTACGCGTTTCATGAGCACTACAGAACTTGCTCAAAGAAATGCCGAAATTCAACTTCAATTGGTCAGTTCCGTCATCTCACGTGGTGGAGTTGATTATTATGTTTTCAATGTGAAAGGTGGAGGTTTTGTCATCATTTCTGGTGATGATTGTGTGAAACCTGTCTTGGCGTACTCTACCACGGGTAGTTACAACCCCGAGGATGTAGCCGAAGGTTTTGCTTACACTTTGAGCATCTTCCAACAGGAGATTCAATATGTTCGTGAACACAACATTCCTGCCACTCCTGATATCGTGAGTGAATGGAAGTCGGTGATGACGACAGGACAGCTCCGTCAAGGTCGCGAGGCCCGTAGCGTGGTTGGACCTCTGTGTCAGACCATTTGGAACCAAAACTTCCCTTATAGCAGCCAATGCCCTGAGGACGAAGAGGGTAGTGGAGGTCATGTCTATGCCGGTTGCGTTGCTACGGCCATGGGCCAGGTGATGAAGTACCATGACTGGCCGGATCAGGGAACGGGATCATACACATACCATCCGGATGGTTATGACTCCCAGACTGCTGATTTCGGCAATACGGAATACCATTTCGAGTTGATGCCTCTGTCACTGGACTCTACCAGCACTGAAGAAGACTATTATTACATTGCTCAGTTCCTTCATCATTGTGGCATTGCTGTGAATATGCAATACAGTGGCCAAGGTAGCGGCGCCTACTCGATGGATGTGCCACCTGCGTTACGGAACTATTTCCGCTATACCTGTGACGATGATGTCATGTTGGGTTATTGGGGATGGAACTTCTATACCAATGAGCAGTGGGCACAGATGATGAAAGACGGTGGCCTTGACGAACAGCTTCCTTTGTATTATAGCGGTGCCGACGATAGCGGTGCTGGTGGTCATGCATACGTGTGCGACGGCTACGACGAGAATGACTACTTCCACTTCAACTGGGGCTGGAGCGGCCGCGATGACGCCTGGTGCCCCATTGGTGCTCTCAACACTACAAAGTATCACTTCAACGACCAGAACAGCTTCATCGGTCATATCGTTCCTCAGAACGGCATCTATTACCAACGTACAGACAGCGTCGCCGATTTCTCAGTGGTCGAGAATGTAGCAAAGGGCGGAACGCTGCTTAGCTGGACCAATCCTTCCTTCAATTTGAGTGGCAATGCTCTTACTGCTATTGAATCCATTACCTTGCGCCGTAACAACCAAGTGATTGCTACCTTTACCGATGCAGAAGTGGGTGCTTCGATGACATACGAGGATGACAACCTCGAACCAGGTCTGTATGAATATGCTATCTATGTGACCAATGAGGCAGGTGTCAGCCGCAACGCCTATCGTAAGATTTTGGTGGGTGATAAGTGTGAGGTGACCTTTGTACTTCGTGACGAGGGCGGCAATGGCTGGAAAGGTGCTGCCATCAGCGTGACTACCGAAAACGGACAACGTATCGCAGTCATCAGTATGGAGGATGGTGCCGAACAGACAGTGACTGTGCCGTTGCTGATGCAGAACCTCAACTTCATCTGGAATCACGGCTGGTATCACACCCAGGAGGATTACGACACCGATTACGAGTGCTCATTTTCCGTGTATGATGTGGATGGCAACGAGCTCTATACATCATCGGACCTTCAAGACGGTGTGTTCATGACCTACGAGAACAGCTGTGAATACGTGCCGCTGGCTTGCTATCCCGTGGAGAATCTTTCGGGAGAGTATCAATGGCTTGAAGGTGGTGAGTATGGTGGACACATCACTTGGGATGTTCCTTCTGTCACTTCAGGGCTTCATCACTTTAATGTGTTGAGGACTACGGGTGCTTATAAAAACGATGAGTTGATCGCGGAGATTGACTATGATGGGATTCACCTCTATGAATACTTCGATGAAACCACGGATTTGATTCAAGGTGATGTGTATTATTCCGTCAACAGTGTTTATATGCGAGGCGCTGAACAATGCGAGTCGGAGTATGTGGATGTGTTGGTCAATATCACGAATCTCCAGGAGAACGCGGAAACTTTCAGCATTTATCCCAACCCGTCGAAGGGCTCAGTCACCTTGGAAGGCATGGGTCGTCTTACCGTGATGAATCTGCTTGGACAGACGGTTCAAGAGCTTGACCTCGACGGCAAAACGACGATAGCCCTTCCGAGCGGAGTTTATTTTGTGCGCATTAACGGCACCACTCAAAAGTTAGTGGTAGAATGATTACCGCAATTTAAGGCGTTTGTTTTTTGACCTCACCCCCCGACCTCACCCCCCTGCCCCCTCTCCACTGTGGAGAGGGGGAGGGCTCTACCTGGGGTAGCTCCCTCTAAATTCTAAATTCTTAATTCTAAATTCCTTCTACCGAGTTTTAATCCCTAACGGGATATCTCTCCCGTCCCTGCCAAGTATCTCGCTCTTCCATGCGTCTCTCGATGCGGTTCAGCACTTGGTCGTAGCGGAGTTTCATCCAGGGTTCTGAGACGAGGTAACGAGGGGGGACCTCGCCGGCGAAGCGCTCAATGACGATGTCAGGGTTAAGACGTTCGGCAAAGTCGATGACGAAGTCGATATATTCCTCCAAGTCAAATAAATGAAAGGCATCAGGATGCTGCTGGAACTCTTCCGCCATCCTGGTGCCTTTGAATATTTGTAGTTGGTGGAATTTGACAGTGGTCAGCGGTAGCTGAGAGATGACATCGGCGGCTTCGAGCATCATGTCCTTGTTTTCGCCAGGCAGTCCGAAGATGAAGTGGGCTCCACAAGGGATGCTGTATCGATCGGTAAGACGGATGGCTTGTTCAGCAGTGGCGAAGTCATGTCCTCGGTTAATGCGTTTGAGGGTTTCGTCATATACGCTTTCCACACCGTATTCCAGCATGACATAATGGGTTTGTTGAATCTTGTTCAGATGGCTGAGCAGTGACTCGTCGATGCAGTCGGGGCGGGTGCCGATGACGATGCCTACTATGTCGGGAACTGTCAGGGCTTGCCCATAAATCTCTTTGAGTTGCTCAAGAGGCTTGTAGGTGTTGGAATAGGGCTGAAAATACGCGAGGTAGTGCTGGGCTTTCCTATACCTTTTTTTGTGGAATTCCATGCCTTCTTCAATTTGTTGCGCGATGCTTTTCTTGGGTGTGCAGTAGGAAGGGTTGAAGGCCTCGTTGCTACAAAAGGAGCAGCCGCCTTTGCTGATCTTCCCGTCACGGTTAGGACAGCTGAATCCCGCATCGATGCTGATTTTCTGCACTCTGCTGCCGAACTGTTTCATGAAATAGTTGCTGTATGAGTTGAAACGACGACCGTTGAAGAGGGAAGGGGGCATGGGAATTTAGAATTAATAATTTAGAATTATGAGAACAGCCTGGCATTAGCCAGGCTGTTGGAATGCGGAGAGAAAGGGATTCGAACCCTTGGAACGACAAGCGTTCAACGGTTTTCGAGACCGCCCCGATCGACCACTCCGGCATCTCTCCTATGGTCAAAAATAAAAGCGACTTCAGTCGCTTTTCTCTGCGGAGACAGAGGGATTCGAACCCCCGAAGCCTTTCGGCTTAACGGTTTTCAAGACCGCCGCTATCGACCACTCAGCCATATCTCCGCTGCAAAAGTACAACTTTTTGGATTCATAACAGCAGGTTTTGAAAAATTTTTTTTCCCTATCTTTGCACCAATTTCTAGGAGCCGTCTTTGGAATTAGAAAAATATTATCAATATGGTTTATTATTACGCTGATTATCAGTGCTATATATTCTTGCTCCAAACCCAACGCCCCCTTCTCTGAACGAAAAACACCTCATCATTTTTTTGAACTTGACCGCGCCAATAACCTCATGATTCATCGTCAAGATCTGGCTTTGCGCTTTCTTGACTCGCTTTTTTCACTTCATTCGACCCAAAATTGGATGGAGATCGAACAGCATGAATTTGACATTCTTCATGTGGAGGCACAATATAAAAATGGTGCGCTCACCGAACAAAGTCTGGATTTGACAGCCGCAGTCGCTTACTTTGACAGTCTGGCCCAAAATGTCCCCAATGATGATGCGGTTCGTTTTTTACAAGCCAAGGCTCATTATTATCTCGGCACTGAGGAACGTCTCCGCCAACATGATGTGGAGGCCGCTTCTGATTTTATCAAGGCACTGACCCTGGCACGTGATGGTTCCCAAAAACGTGACGACCCACAAAACACTCGTTTCATCGGACTCGCTTATTTCCGTCTTGGTGAGATTTTGAACGCATATAATATTCAATCGACAGCCGTCGCGGTGTTCGACTCGGCAAAAGCTTGTTTTGAGGCCGTGAACGACACCCTTGGCGTCGCGGCCAGCATCCGTAATATTGGAGAGGTATATCAATCTAACAAGGACTATGAGAAGGCGCTGGTTAAATTTAAGGAAGCCAACGCCTTGTGGGATTTTGGAGAACAGTTGTATGACCATGCCATCGGAGGGATCTTTTTCACTCATCATCAATTCGACTCGGCCTATCCCTATCTTGAAAGGTCTTTTTATCAAAGTGGCCCTTACGCCCGTATTGATGCTTCAGCCAAATTGGCTGAGATATGTCATGGGCGCGACGAATCAGCACTGGAAAACGAGTACACCTTATTTTATGTGCAGAATTCCATCAGAGAGGCCAACCGCTCTTCCGACAAGATGGAGATTGAATTCCTCTGTGACGCCCTCCGCTCTGTTCCTCCCGTGCGTAAGCAAAACAACTGGTCCAACCAAGGGGTGGCGACCTTGGTCCTCTGCATCCTGGCTATCATCGCTTTCCTTGCTTTCATCATCGTTCGTAACCGGCATCGGATCTCTCATATTGAAAAGCATCTTTCTTCTATGGAACAGCTTCATCGTGAAGAGACACAGGACAAAGACCGTCAAATCGAGGCCATCTCGCAGCAACTGAACGACACAAGGCAGCAGTTAAAAGAGCAACAAACGAAACCTGTGGTCGATTTTGACAAGGCACTGAGTGATTATATGCATGCTCCAATCACTACGAAAATCCATAAGTTAGTGGATGGTAAAGACATCATGACAAAAAGTGTCGGCTTGTATCCTCAGCTGAAGTTGTCCGAGGTCGAATTCATCGAGTTGGTTCAAACCGCGAACCGCTGCTTTCCCGATTTCTCATCGCGCCTGCTTCGTGATTACAAAAACCTCTCTACTGCTGATGTCAGGCATTGTTGCTTGGCCCTTATGGGACTTAACGATGCCGAGATTGCTGTGTTGGAAGGGATTACCTATAGCGGCGCCAATCGAAGAACCAACCGTATTCTTTCATTGATGGGGCAGGACTGTGGTTTGGCGGAATCTGTTTTGTTGTTTGTAAAGAATAATATAACTAATTGATATACAATATATTATTTAGATATTGATGATTTTTGTGGATAAAGTATAATAAATAATCACGTGAAGAAGTGGTAAATTAAACTAATTTTGCAAAAAAAAGACGTAACGATGAAAAATAGCATTTTACTTTTGACTGTGCTTTTGCTTTCCTTTATGGGTAATTTACAGGCACAAAAAAAGGCAGTACAGTCTTTTCTTTCCTATACTACATACGCGGTGCCGGGAGAGAAGCCTTTTATTGAGAACGCGATGGCTTTTGACTGTTCAACGGTCTATTACCGTCAATTTGAGCCGGGTAAATACAAAGCTTCAGTGGAAATCCAGACGATTTTCAAGCAAGGGGACAAGGTTTGTAACTATTCCAAAATCGCCCTTGACAGTCCTGTGGTGACAGACACGACTCATGTTTCGGGTGCTTTCATTGACCAGCAGCGTTTTTCGCTTGATAATGGTGAATACACCTTGGAAATCAGTGTCACGGATCTCAATAATCCCGCAAAGACACCGGTGAAATCGGAGCAAACTGTGGTGATTAACTACCCAGAGGAACATCCGGCCGTGTCGGATATCTTGTTGGTGGATTCATATAGTAAGGCTAAGACCCCTTCCGCGTTTACAAAGAATGGTTATGACCTTATCCCGCGGGTGTATGCCTATTATCTTCAAAACAGCGATGCCTTGACGTTTTATACTGAGGCTTACAACAGTGACATGTATTTCAAGGATGGAGGACAATATATCTTGAACTATTATATCGAGTCGTATGAGTCGTCGAAGAAGATGAAGAATTACAACTTTATCAAACGTGTTGATGTGGGCAAAGTCAATGTCCTGTTGAATTCCATTGACATCAAGAATCTTCCCACGGGCAATTATTATTTGGTGGTGGAGATGCGCGACCGCAGTAACAATCTCATGGCTTCGAACAGTGCTTTCTTCCAACGTTATAACCCGGGTTGTGACATCGACATGGAAGACTTGAACTCGGTGTCGCTTCAGGGTTCTTTTGTCTCGGAGATCACCAACCTCGACACGCTTCGCGAGTATATCAAATGTTTGAATCCGCGTTGCTCTGAAACGGAACGTGATTATGCAAACAATCTGGTGAAAACCGACGATATAAAGACAATGCAGCAGTTTTTGCTGAATTTCTGGTCAACCCGCGCCCCGTTGAATCCTAAGGCGGCATGGGAGGAGTATTACACCCAGGTGAAACGCGTGAATGCCTCTTTCTCCACCAGGACAAAGAAGGGCTATATGTCGGACCGTGGCTATGTTTACCTGAAATATGGCACTCCCGACAAAATCTGTGAAGAGCCCTACGAACCAGGTGCTTTCCCATACGAGATTTGGCATTACTATCAAGTTGCTAATCAACGTAATAAACACTTTGTCTTCATGTCGCACGACATGGTCACCAACGACTATGCGCTCATTCACTCTGATGTTATCGGCGAAGTGAGCAACAATCGTTGGCAACTCATGATTTATTCCAGATTCCGTGGACCCGACTATACGGGTGACATCATTGACCAGACCACTGTTCCGGACGCTTGGGGAACCAGGGCGGGTGAACTCTATAACAATCCCAGATAACCATCCAAGAGTTTATGAAACGTGTCGGTTTTTGGTTGGTAAAATGCATAGCGTATGTGAATTCCATTACGCCTTTTGCCTTACTGTATCTGAAATCCGATATTTACTGTTTCCTCTTGTATCATTTGATTCGTTACCGGAGGAAGGTGGTGCGCCAGAATCTGTTGCTCTCGTTTCCCGAAAAGTCGCTCTCGGCAATCAAGACAATTGAAAAAGGCTTTTACCGGAATTTCTGTGATTTGTTTCTGGAGGGCTGCAAGCTGATACGGATGAATCCGGCGGCGTTACAAAAACGGGTGGTTTTCACGAATCCTGAGATGATACGCGGCTTGTATGAGAAGGGCAGAAATGTGTTCTGTGCGATGTCACATTCCGGGAACTGGGAGTGGTATGCCAGAATGATGAGCACCGTTTCTGGCCATAGGGATGTGGCCATCTATAAAAGATTGTCGAACCCTTATTTCGATGCGTTTATCCGGAATCTTCGCAGGAAGTTCAATGAGGATCGCATGGAGATGATGGAGACTGCCGATGTGAAGAAGGAATTGGAACAGAGAAAAAACGGAAAGTACTTGGTGCTAATACTTGGTGACCAGTCGCCGCGTGGGGTGGAGTCGGACTATTGGACAGATTTTCTGCACCGTGACACCTGTTGGTATTATGGTTTGGAAAAAATGGCCAAACGGCTTGATTATTCGGTGGTTTACATTGAGATGAATCGCGTGAAACGGGGTTATTATGAGGTCACATTCCAGATGATTTGTGAGGATCCCCTTCAGACGGAAAACGGTTTTATCATGGAACAATATGTTCGACACACGGAGCGTTTCATACAAAATCATCCTGATAACTGGCTGTGGTCACACCGTCGCTGGAAACATAGCAGAAATAACCAAGAACAATGAAAAAGGTTGCGGTCGTCATATTGAACTATAATGGCAGGAAATTTCTGGAGCGCTTTCTGCCCAACGTCATTGAGAACACCGATGGCGCGATGGCTGAGATTGTGGTTGCGGATAATGCTTCTACCGATGATTCAGTGGCGTTTATGAGGGAAAGGTTCCCGGATATCCGACTGATTATCAATGATTTTAATGGAGGATTTGCGACAGGCTACAACATTTCATTGCGTCAGATTGAGGCTGAATACTATGTGCTTTTGAACTCTGATATTGAGGTGACTCCCCACTGGATTGAGCCGGTCATCGAGTTGATGGACGCTCACCCTGACATCGCCGCATGCCAGCCTAAGATCCTTTCATATTTTGAGCGGGAAAAATTCGAGTATGCTGGTGCGGCGGGAGGTTTTATTGACCGTTATGGGTATCCATTCTGCAGGGGGCGTCTCTTCCAGCAACTGGAGACCGACCATGGGCAATATGACGATGTGGCTGAGGTCTTTTGGGCCACAGGAGCCTGTATGTTTGTCCGCTCGGAATTATATCTCCGCGAAGGAGGTCTGGATGATTCGTTCTTTGCCCACATGGAAGAGATTGATTTTTGCTGGAGGATGAAAAACCTGGGATTCAGGATCTTTTGCTGCCCAAGCTCGGTGGTGTATCATATTGGCGGAGGCACGTTGCCTAAGAGCTCGGCTCGTAAAACGTTTTTGAATTTCAGAAATAACCTCTCCTTATTATATAAGAACTTGCCGAAGGGAGAAGTCTTCTGGATTTTGGTCTATCGTGTGTTCTTGGATTGGGTGGCTGCGTTCAAGTTCCTCTTTGGCGGATCATTCGCTGATTTCTGGGCTGTGATCAGGGCGCATTTTGCTTTTTATGGCCGACTGGGTTCCTTGAGGAAGGTGAGGAAGCAGTTACCCCATGCCCGTGTGAGCCAGATGTATCAAAAGAATATCGTTTTCGAGAATTTCCTGAAAGGGAAGAAGTGTTATACCGACTTAGATGCCAATCAGTTCTCGCACCGCTAAGGCATAACCATTCATTCCCTGGCCTATGATGCACTTCATGCAGGCTTCAGCGGTGTATGAGTGATGTCGATAGGGCTCGCGTTGCTTGATGTCGGAGATGTGAACCTCCACCACGGGGATTTGGATGGAACGGATGCAGTCGGCAATGGCAATGGAGGTGTGCGCATACGCCCCGGGGTTCATCACCACCCCCGCATATTGTCCGTCGGCCTCTTGCAGCTTGTCAATAAGACAGCCCTCATGGTTGGATTGGTAATAATCGAGTTCGGCTTCGGGGAAAGATTCCTTTAGCGTGACCAAGTATTCTTCAAAAGAGACAGTGCCATATAAATGTGGCTCCCGTTTGCCCAGAAGGTTGAGATTGGGACCGTTAATTATTAATATTTTTTTCATGTTGCAAAATTAAAAACTTTTTGTCTTATATTTGTAGGCAAAATATCGTCTTATGAAAAGAATTACCATCGGCAACACGGGACTAACGGTCAATAAGAATGGATTCGGGGCTCTTCCCATCCAAAGGGTAAGCATGAAGGAGGCTGTGTATTTGTTGCGCAAGGCCTACGATAATGGCATCGATTTCTATGACACTGCCCGGTTTTATACAGACAGTGAGGAAAAAATCGGCGAGGCTTTTTCCAAGTGCCGTTCTAAAGTGGTGATTGCTTCGAAAACTGCCGCTACCACGGTGGAGGAGTTCTGGAAGGATCTTCATGTCACTTTGAGAAACCTTCAGACTGATTATCTTGACATTTATCAGTTCCATAACCCTGCGTATTGCCCTAAGCCGGGCGATCAGGCAGGCTTGTATGACGCTATGAAAGTGGCTCAACGTCAAGGGAAGGTGCGGTTCATCGGAATCAGCAACCACCGACAGTCCGTTGCCAAGGAAGCGATTGAGAGACGTATTTATGACACCCTTCAATATCCTTTCTCATACCTTTCATCAGATAAAGACCTGGCTATTGTGGAGGCGGCTCATCGAGAAGGGATGGGATTCATCTGCATGAAATCCCTCGCCGGAGGCCTGATCACGGACTCTGCTGCGGCATACGCCTTCCTGAACCAGTATGACTGGGTGCTTCCTATTTGGGGTATTCAGCGTGATAAGGAATTGGATGAGTTCATCTCTTACCAAAGCGAGGCCCCTGAAATGACGCCCGAGCGCTGGAAAAAGGTGGAGGAAGATCGTGCCAGCCTCGCAGGTGATTTTTGCCGTGGTTGTGGCTATTGCATGCCTTGCACGGTGGGCATACAGATCAACGACTGCAACCGCATGAGCTTGTTCTTGCGTCGCGCCCCGCTCAGCGTCTATCTTACCGAGGAATGGGCGGAGAAGATGAAACTGATAGAGAACTGTGTGCATTGCAACCTCTGCCGTGAAAAATGCCCCTACGAGTTAAATGTGCCTGAGCTTTTGAAACGCAACTATGACGATTTCCAAGAGTTTTGGAAAAACAGATCGTGATAAAAATTCATAGTTGTTGCGCTGTTGTTTCGTAAAAAGAACTATCTTTGCAACCAATATGTGGTGTCCTAAAGGACTCAATAGGGAATCGGGTGAGAATCCCGTACAGTTCCCGCTGCTGTGTTGGTTGCAGGCTTGCCACTATGCCACTGTCTGATTCCCATCGGATGGGAAGGCGGCAAGTTCAGACCTCAGTCAGAAGACCTGCCTCATGTTTTGAAAACAAAGCTTTCGGGACAAGAGCTGGCCTTTTTTACACATTAGTGTGCCCAACCCTATCCTTGAAGTTTTGAGGTGTATTTATTATTAACCTTTAAAACTTATGCGTATGCGTATCAAAAACTTTACCCTCTTATTCCTTATGGGATTTTTCGGTCTTTTTACGACCAACCTCTTTGCTCAAGAAGACTCCACAATCGACCCCTCCAACATCCGTTACTGGATTGGTGAAGGCGAGAACGAAGTAGTCTTCATCGTTAACTGGAATGAACCTGACACCGCTTTGGCCTGGGGCTATCGTTTCTCAACCGATAAGGTGTTGGTGGAAACCATCATGAATGACATTGCCGAGGCCGATCCCCGTTTCTCATACGAGGCTTCCGACGGCTGGTTGACCAACATCTTTTTCAACGATGGCGTGTTGGATCTCAAGTTACATGGCAGTTATTGGATGTATAATGTCAACGGCGGTTTTGCCAATATGTTTAATATTCAGGAGGTCGTTAATGGCGACTATGTGAAATGGGGCGATGAGTCCTGCGGTGTGATTACGGATTATGAGACCTACCTTTATATTTGGACCAAAGAGATTGCTCCCGTGTATCCGATTGCCGAAGAGGCTCGAATTGAAGCTTCTGAGATTCTTTATTGGGTCGGTGAAGGCAGCCACGAGGTGATTTTCGCGGTCAACTGGAACAATCCCGATACCTGTCTGGCTTGGGGCTACCGTTTCAGCGAGGAAACCCTTATGGTGGAAGATGTCATGAATGCCATTGCCGAAAAAGACGCTCGTTTCGCTTATACCGGTGCTGATGGATGGCTGTCTGACATCACCTTTGATGCTGGCAACCTTCATTTAGGTCTTTCTGGAATGTACTGGATGTATAATATTAATGGTGTGGGTGCTGGCCTTGGCTATACCCAGCAGCCTGTGGTCAATGGCGACTTCATCAAATGGGGTGACGAATCCTGCGGTACGGAGATAGCTCCTTGGACCTTGGTGTGGGAAACCCCTGTGACTCCTGTCACCAATCCTACTTCAGTGGCTGAGGCAATGCTGATTCGTTCCTTGTATCCCAACCCGGCTTCATTCTACACCATGCTTTCTGTTGAGAACAGCGATGATGCTATGACGGTGACGGTTTCTGATTTGCAAGGCAGGATTCTCAACAGTTTCAGCGTTAACCAGCATGCGGAATCCATCCGTATCGAGACTGCTTCTTTGAACGCTGGCATCTACTTTGTCACGGTGAGTGACACCCACGGTTGCCAGACCATGAAACTCTCTGTTCGATGAAAAAGATCCTATCCATATTTTTAGTTATCCTCCCGATTTTGTCGGTGGCGCAGTTTGCGCCGCCGGCAGGGCAGGAGGGGAGTACGGCCATCAATGCCGACTCCTCCATCTTTGTGGCTTGGGCTACAGGCTGTGTGGTGGAACGCGGCCCGATGCGAATTGACCGACCTGAAGCGGGACTTGCCTCATACGGTCTTCCCGAAGAAGCACTTGGGAAAGCAGACGACACCTTGGTCGTAAGCCTCGGAGATGGCGGGAACGCAGTGCTAACCTTTGCGTCACCTATCTGTAACCAACCCGGTCCTGATTTCGCGGTGTTTGAAAACCCGTTGAGATGGGCGATCGACACCACCTTGTATTTCCTTGAACTCGCCTTTGTGGAGGTGAGTTCCGATGGTGAGAACTATTTCCGTTTTCCGGCAATCTCGAATATCCCGACGGAGACCCAGGTGGGCTCTTTTGCTTGCAGCGACCCTAGGTTGGTTCATAATTTGGCGGGTAAATACGCCCCTCATTATGGCACACCGTTCGATTTGGATGAACTGGAAGACCATAAGCTGCTTGACAAAAACAAAATCACTCATCTGCGTGTTGTGGATGTGGTGGGTTCTATCAAACCGGAATACGCCACCTACGACTCCCAAGACCATATCATCAATGACCCCTGGCCCACGCCTTTCGAGTCTTGCGGCTTTGATTTGGATGCCGTGGGTGTGATTCATGATTTGGCTCATTGTTCAGTAACCTCATATCAAACTCCTGTCGTTGACCTGTCTCCTAATCCTGTGAAAAGCATGCTGCGAGTGATAGGCGATAATGTGCAGTCGGTCAGCGTGTTCTCACTGGCAGGACAGCTGCTGTGTTATGCACAGGACTCGTTGGTTGATGTGTCGGACCTTGAGGCTGGCATGTATCTGGTATATGTGGTTGCTGATGGTAAATCCTTGACTGTGAAAATGATCAAAGAATAATCTTATGAAACGTTTGTTTTATCTTGTGATGGCTCTTTTGTGTGTGGTATGCTCATGCAACCCCAATCAAGAGTCTCCCTCCACGGGCATGAAAGTGGGGAAAGGAGTCTTCGTGTTAAATGAGGGCACTTACATGTATGCCAATGCCTCTCTTAGCTTCTATGACCCTATGGCTGACACCTCAAGCAACAACCTCTTCTACCTTGTCAATGGTTCGCCGATTGGTGACGTTGGCCAAAGTCTTGCCATGATTAACAAAGACTTGTATATCGTGGTCAACAACAGTAACTATATTTATAAGGTGAATGCGGAAACTATGGTATGCGACACGATGCATCCTTATCTGTTGACCGACTTTTATTCCCCTCGATATATGCTGCCCTTGTCCGCGGAAAAGGCTTACGTCTCTGATTTGAGTGGATTGAATCTTTGGGTTATCAATCCCAAAGAGATGACACACACGGGAAGTATCGTCATGGACAAACCTACTGAAACCATGGTGCAAGTCGGGCAGGAGGTGTATGTGACGAACTGGTCGCGGTATTACCATCCTGAGATTCAGAACAACACGGTGCAAGTGGTGGATGCCGTCAACGATGTGAAAGTGGCAGAGATTGTTGTGGGATATGAACCCAATGGCATGGTCGTGGATAAGGATGGTTTTGTTTGGGTGATGTGCGAGGGCGATGTCAATGACTTTGACATGCCGAGCACTTTATGGCGAATTGATCCGATGACCAAGCAGGCCACTTTGGTGAGGACCTTCCCCAAAAAAGCGTTAAACCTGGCTATTGATCCCTCGGGGACGGTTCTTTATTACCTTCATGGAGAAGATGTCTATCGTGCCAGTATTTATGCGGCCGATCACGATGATGCTTCTTTCTGCATCGCTTCGGATGGACGAACCTTTTACAAGATTTCAGTGAATCCATACGATGGCGACCTCTATGTCAGCGATGCCAAGAACTACATGGTGAGCGGCACCGTTTATCGTTATTCCTCAGATGGCTTGTTGCTAAGTTCTTTCAATGCTGGTATTTGTCCGGGATATTTTCTTTTTAATTAAAAAGTAAGTATGAAAAAGATTTGTCCGAAATGTGGTAAAGAGTTTGAATGTATTCACTCGGTGGATTGCTGGTGTGTCAAGATTCATTTAAGCGAGGAGGCCAAGGAGAGATTGAAGATTTACAACGACTGTTTATGCAAGGAATGTCTCGAAGCTTTCTCAAGATAAGTGTTTTTGCCTGTTTGCTCTTGGTGCTTGCGTTGTGCGCTTGCAGGGGCAGGGTGAAACCTGATTCTGCGGTTGTTGCCAGTTCTTTCGCTGATTCAGCGGCTTCGAGTTCTGGCGACAATCTTTTCCGTTATGCGAAGAACGTGGTGGCTTATCCCACCGATTATGGCTATTGGATGGAGGTGCTTAATCCATGGGATTCCACGCAACGATTGGGTACTTTCGCTTTGGTTGATGAGTCACATCATGGTCGGGCTATTGCTGCCGATGGGGCTGCCGTCATACCGATTCCGGTTCAGTCGGTGATTTCTTTTTCCTCCACACAGTGGTCGGTGTTCATCGAATTGGATGAGATTGACCGAGTGAAGGGCATCTTGGAAGGGAGGAACATTCATAGTCCCAGGATGAGGGAGCTGTTGGAGGCGGGTGTCGTTAAAGATGTTGGTACTGAGTCGGCGAAGAACATGGAGCTGATGATCAGCATGCATCCTGACATCATCTTGTATTCACCCTATTTTGACGGCAATCAGGACCCTTTGTCGGTGACTGGAGCTGTGCTGTTCCCCTTTGCCGATTATTTGGAATCCACTCCATTAGGCAGGGCTGAATGGATCCGTGTAGTGGGTTTGTTGGCGGGATGTAGCGGCCGAGCCGACGCGTGGTTTGACGACATTGAGCGTCGTTACAATGAGCTGAGAGACTTATGTGCGGATGTTCCTAATCGTCCCACGGTTTTTTCCGACCTGGCTTTTAACGGTCAATGGTATGTTGCTGGTGGCAGGAGTTATATCGCGCAGCTCTTTGAGGATGCCGGGGCGGATTATCTTTGGAAAGACAATCTTTCCACAGCCAGTTTTCCTTTGGATTCAGAGACCATCCTTGCTAAGGCACGTCATGCTGATTTTTGGCGGGTGGCGAATTCCTCATCGTTGCCCATGACATACGAGACATTGAAACGGGAGAACGCGTTGTATGCCTTGTTTGATGCCTACAAGAACCGTCGGATCATTGTCTGCGACATTCAAGAGACGGGTTATTTCGAGACATCGCAAATAGAGCCTGATCGGTTACTTGGCGACTTCATTCAGCTTTTCCACCCCGAGGTGATGGAGCATTATCAATCGGGTTACGAGTGCAAGTATTATCGTTTGATGCGGTAGTGATGGCTGTTTGGAAATCTGAAAGATTCTGGTGAAAGAATTAATAATAGAATCCATTTTCTTAATAATTCTTTTACAAATTATCTTTGGTCAATTGATTTTTTCCTATCTTTGCGGTTGTAGTATTGATAGAAATCATCATGAACAAAAGACAATTTGTATTTAAAATTTGGTTTGTGGTCGTTTTATATGTCTTCGCATTCTTTTCGGCATGTGGAAAGAAGCCTGACGGACAGATTACTGTAACCACGAAGGATGCCATTGACATTACTGGCAACAGTGCTACGTCGGGCGGCTATGTAAGCAGCTTTGGCTATACCGTATCGGAATGCGGCGTTTGCTTCAGTGAGCAATCGTATCCCTCCACCTCTGATGTCCGCACAATAGAACAAGTAGTTGAAGGGGAATTCAGCTCCACGCTTAGCGATCTGAAATCAGGAACGAAATATTATGTGCGCGCCTATGCCAAGACCAGCTCTGGAATTGAGTATGGCGATGAGGTGTCATTCGTGACTCAAGGAGGCTATATGGTAAATGTGTTTGTCAATACCACTGCTGGCGGAACGGTGACTGGAGCCGGGACTTATCAGAATGGGCAGAATTGTACCGTTACAGCCACCCCGAAATCGGGTTATTCCTTCACCAATTGGACAGAAAACGGTGTTGTGGTTTCTACCGATGCTTCCTATAACTTCACTGTGGCAGGCAACCGTACTCTTATGGCTAATTTTGAGGAACATACTGGGACATGGTTATATTATGATGATAGTGAAGTGTCATTGGTTTGGGGATATCTTGATGGAGGAACTTTAGAATGGGCTGTCATGTTCCCTTCCAGCGTTATGGAACAATATGTTGGTATGGATATCACCACAATAGGGGCGGTTTTAGGAATAGTTGGTACCTATAATCTTAAGCTTTATACAGGAGAAACAGTTCCAACGACACAAATCTATTCTGGTAATAGTACCGTGAATGAAACCGGTTGGCAAACGATTACGCTACAAACACCGGTTCGTGTAACTGCTCAGAATGTGTGGATTTCTTTTACCATTACTCATGAGGCAGGGGAGCATCCTGCTGGTTCGAGCGTGGGTTCCAACAATCCCAATGCCAGGTGGATTAATTGGGGCTCAAATGGTTGGTGTGACGCCTACCTGGCCGGATGGTCAGACGAAGACCTTACATGGATTATCCGTGCGTATGTGATTGATGGAGACAAGAATCGCGAAATCGAAATATCTCCATCTGAAATCCCGTCATATCCATCTGCGCCCACAATAGCATCTGGTTCACAAAGTGTTGGAAGTCGGAGGAGAATAGCTAATCAATAACACAGCCTAAAAATCAACCGAATATGCAAAAAGATGATTTACAAAGCAGAAGAGAATTCTTCAAAGAAGCTGCGAGAAAGGCTTTACCTGTATTAGGCGTTCTCGCTGTTTCCGGCTCACTTCCTGCAATACTCGCAAGCTGCACCAAGGAAAACATTTGTGCTGACTGCACAGCCCAATGTGCTTCGAGCTGCACAACCAGCTGTGTTGGATCTTCCGAGCTAAGCGGATGCTCTGACTGCTCCGTGTCATGTAGTTCAGGATGTGGAGGCAGTTGCTCCGGTGCTTGTACCAGTTGTACGGGGACTTGTTCAAAGACCTGCTCTGGCGGTTGTGGTAACAATTGCACAGGCACTTGTAGTAGCACGTGCAGCGGAACTTGCAGCGGATGCACGGGTACTTGCTCTGGCACGTGTTCCTCTACCTGCAAAGGCGATTGTGGTAATAGTTGCACCGGTGCTTGTGGCTACACTTGCCTTGGGGCCTGTAAAAACTCTGCCACCACCTCTTGCTCATCTTGTAGCAACAGCTGCTACAGCACATGCAGCAGTGGTTGCTCAGGCGGCTGTAGTGGCGGCTGCTCAACAACCTGTAGCGGAACCGCTAAAGGCAGCGGCGGAGGTAACGATTGTAGGACTTGCACAGCTTCATGCCATAAGAACTGTTCTTCAGGATGTGGTCTAGTATGCAGGATTACTTGTGGGAGCGACTGCACAGAACAATGCCTTAGAACGTGCCTGAATACTTCCTACTCCAATGGTTGCAGCACCTGTGACGCATCTTGTTATTTCTATTGTACCGGTTATTGCTATGAAGGTTGTAAATGGGGGTGCAACCACACCTGCAATGCAACCTGTCAGGGGTCGAATTCCTAATTCCGAAGGTGTATGTCAACTCTTATCAATATCAAAGAGAACCAGGATGCTTGGCAGTCTGGCATGGCGAAGAACATTACCTTCATTGTCACTAAGGACTGTCAATTGGCTTGTAAATACTGTTATCTTGTTGGCAAAAACGTTAAGGAGCGGATGCCTTGGGAAGTTGCCAAAACCTTCATCGACTATGTGCTCGACCATGAGAACGACTCCGAATTTGCTATGGAATCGGTGATTTGGGAATTCATCGGTGGTGAACCGTTTCTCGAAATCGAGCTTATTGATAAGATCTGCGACTACATCAAGATGGAACTTTTCCGTCGTAACCATCACTGGTTCAACTCGTATCGCTTCTCCTTCTCTACCAATGGCATCAACTATCACGAGAAAGCCGTCCAGGACTTCATCAAGAAGAACCGAGACCACCTTTCCATCGGCATTACCATCGATGGGACGGAGAAGAAGCATGATATGAATCGAGTGTGGAAACAGCCTGTGGTTGATGACAACGGCCTGACAAAACCTTCAGAGCGTGGTAGTTACAAGGATGTGGTGAAGAACATTCCGTTGTGGTTGGAACAGTTCCCTGGCGGCGGCACAAAGGTCACCATCTCATCGGCGGATATTCCCTATATCACCGAGAGTGTGCTGCACCTTTATTCTTTGGGCATCCATGAGGTGAACATCAACGTGGTTTTCGAAGATGTGTGGCAAGAAGGCGACGACATGAAGTTTGAGGAGCAACTGATGCAACTCGCCGATGCCATCATTGACGGAGGCTATTATCAAGACTATGCCTGCTCGTTCTTCTCGGAGCATATCGGCAAGCCACAAGACCCCGTTCTCGACAACCAGAACTGGTGCGGCGCGGGCAAGATGCTTAGCGTGGATGCGGCAGGCAACCTCTATCCATGTACCCGCTTTGCGCAGTATTCCTTAAGAGATAAAGAGGCTTGGATTATCGGTAATATCCATGATGGTATTGACAAGAATAAACTGCGCCCCTTCCTCACTTTGGACAGGACAACGCAAAGTCCGCAGAAGTGCATCGAATGTGAGGTGGCTAGCGGCTGTGCCTGGTGCCAAGGTGAGAACTATGACGCCGCACACACACATACCGTGTTTCAACGTACCACTGCCATCTGTCTCATGCACAAGGCTAGGGTGAGGGCCAACAACTATTATTGGAACAAACTATACCGCAAGCTTGAACTGGAGGACTTGCGCGAGCAGTACGAAGCCAACAAGCGCGAAGTGAAACCCGAAATCTGTTAAGCCATGCTGCAATACCTTGTTATATTATTGGACGACACCAGCGTGGCCTACTGCCATGCCGACAATCCGCTGAAAGAACGCAACTTGATGCCGCTTGAAACCCTCAAAAAAGGCATCCTCTACGGAATGAAGCAAAACCTGATGATTCAGTATGTCTTCCCCGATTATGCACTACCGAAAGAGTATGCCGAAGTCATCGAGAGCATCGACAATGTGAAGATTTATCCTGTTGGCTGCAAGCCTGTTACGGGCATTGAGGACGAGAGCGAGGCAAATGTCATTGTCGCCAACAATGTCGACTTTTTCGGCCCGAAAAAGGACGTGGCTGCGATCTCCGAGACGGAGATGACGACAATGAAGCTGGCGACAGTGGTTCGCCTACCCTTCAACGAAATGCTGAAACAGAAGGACGAAATCGCCAAACTCCTTGCCACGGGAGCAAGAATCAACCTTTGCATTACAGACGTGGAGCAATTCAAGGACGAGCAGATTGAAACCTACAAGCAGGTCTTGAAAGAGTGGAACACCATTTTGCTCGACCTCTACAAGCAAGGCCAATCCCCGCAATTCAACCTCTTGACGGACAGGATGATGCTTGACAAGATGCACAATTGCGAGGCT
>JAEEGI010007053.1_pt1 | contig 25262 bp, 25 predicted proteins | sample 8958751 | NCBI WGS metagenome assembly JAEEGI01 (sample SAMN16246545, study PRJNA631951) | gut metagenome | biome: gut microbiome; feature: rumen; material: KS-attached | host: Bos | place: Iran: Karaj | collected 2018-10
GCTGCAAAAATACAACAATTTGGGAAAATAGATGCATTTTTCTGAAAAAAACTGGTTTATGGATTGCTTCGCAAGAAATCTTTCAAAAATAATTGTTTAAAATCTATTGAAAATCAAATATATAGAAAATTTTTACCGAAAAATACAATAATTAAACTAATTTTTTAGTTGTATATTCAAAAAGTTATCTATATTTGCAGCGTCAAGACCTACCAAAATGGCTATCAAACGACACATACTATTATTAATGGTGATTGGATTATTCACCTCATGCGCGACTCAACGAGCCAAGTATGTGACTTATGTCCCTGATTCGGTGACTATGTTTGAAGTCGTCAGGGCCGAAGTATACGATCTTGACATTCCCAAAGACAATAAGATCGAGGTGCTCTCGCTGACCAACTGCGGTCTTGACCGGATTCCTTCGAGCATCAAACATTGTAAGCATCTGCACAGACTGAACCTGGAAGGCAACCAGATCAAACACATTCCCAGATGGCTCACTTCGCTGGATAGTCTTGAGGAAATCAACTTGAACTTCAACAAGTTGAACCTGAAAAGACGGGATATACGCCGTTTGTCGAAGGTAGAAGACATTCTGTTGGCGGGCAATGGCATCAAGAAGCTCCCCGACAATATTGGTGTGCTGCGTTGCGAAAGCCTTAATTTATCCAAGAATCAAATCAGCACCTTGCCCAAGTCGTTCGCCAATCTGAAACAAGCCAGATACTTGATTTTCTATGACAACGCGTTTAAGACCATCCCAGAGGAATTGGCTGGTTTCAAGAATTTGAAGCACTTGGATTTCTACAAAAACAAGATCACGGAAATCCCTGATTTCATTGGCAACATGGATAACCTACAACAACTTTTCTTGTCGTTCAACCAAATCGAGGAAATCCCAGACACTTTGCGCAACTTGAAACGCCTGAAATATTTCTATATCCACCACAACGAATTGCATTTCTTGCCCGAATGGATTACGGAAATGGACTCGATAGAACGCTTTGGCGTAGGTTTCAACCATCTGCTGGAATTGCCTGATTTGTCGAAGATGAAAGCACTCTATGAATTCGACGCCGAACATAACCTGCTGGAGCGTTTCCCGTGGGAACTCGTGGAAAAGCCAGAGATGGACATCCTTATCTTGCGTGACAACGATTTCGTGCTGTCGGATGAAGAAAAAATGCGACTCATCCAAATCAGCAAAACCATGAACATCAACTATTGATTCATCATAAAAACAAAGAATATGAAAGAGTTAACCAAAGGAGAGGAACAAGTGATGCAAGTCATCTGGAGCATCGGACAGGGCTTCGCCAACGAGATTATGGCGGCCTTCCCCGAGCCCAAGCCGGCCTACAACACCGTGCTGACCGTCATCAAGATTTTGGAAAACAAGGGTTTTGTAAAACACGAGACCTTCTGTCGTGCCAACCGCTACTCGGCTGCCATCAGCAAGGAAGAATACTCGCAGCGCTATCTCGGCAGCGTGGTGGAACGCTACTTCAACAATTCCTATTTAGACCTCGTTTCGGCCTTCGCCAAAAAGGAAAATTTCAGCCTAGAAGAGCTGGAAGCCCTGAAAAAAGTGATCGACGAAGCCATAACCGAAGAAAGGAAATAAGCCATGAACGCACAAGAATTAATCATCGGTCATCTGCTGCCTATCGCTGCCACCGTTGGGGTGCTTTGGTTGGTGTATCGCTTTTTGTTTCGTAACAGCAATCGCTTGTATTTCAACCGCTTTTTCCTGCTAACGAGTATGCTGTTGGCCTTGGCCATGCCCTTGCTCGGTCTGCTCTCTGGAATTGAAGTGCCGCAGATGGCGACCTTGAAACAAAACATGTTCAATGGCATGATGTTGAGCGAAGTCATCGTCACTCCCGACGGTCAGCCCGTCCTGCCTGAAGTGACGGTAACAACTGATGCCACGCCTTCGCGTTTCAACTTGTGGCAAGTCATTGTCGGCATTTATCTATTAGGTGTCGGTGTGATGACGCTATTGTTCCTCATCAAACTGGGGAGACTCGTGGCGCTCATCATTCGTTCGCCGAAGCGCAAGATGGACGGTTGCACCGCGGTATTCACAGGTCGCGACCAAGGTTCGTTCTCCTTCTTCCGCTATGCCTTTTTCCCCAGTGAAAATGTGGACTCCGACATCATGCGGCACGAGATGAGCCACATTGAGCATCATCATTCGTGGGACATCCTCTTCGCCGAGGTGATGATGATCCTACAATGGTTTAACCCTTTCATTTATCTGTACAAGAAGGAGTTGCAAAGCCTTCACGAATACCAAGCCGACCGCGACGTGGTGGCCACCGGCGTTGACAAAAAGAACTACATGATGCTGATCCTGCAGCAGTGCACGGCTGTAGACTTCAGCGGAATGAGCAATAACTTCAGTTTAATCCTTACCAAAAAAAGAATCAAGATGATTACAAGAAACGAAAAGGCCAAGGGCCTCTGGTGGAGGCTCTTGGCTACATTGCCGGTGCTGGCTATCCTACTGATTGCCAACACGAAAGTGACGGCACAAGAAAAACAAGTGAATCCTAATCCGCCAGTGGATACGGATACCTATCAAATTGTCATGTACGAATATGACGATGAAGACAGGATTCCCGTCAATGACACTGTTATGATGAATGAAGACGGTTCCTACACCGAAATCAAGCGGGAACCTGAACTGGATCCAGAAACAGGCAAGATGCGCACCAAAGTCTCTTTTGCCACTTATGACAAGGACGGTAAACCTGCTCCTGGCGGTTTCCACATCAAGTCGGAGCCTGGGGAAGGGGACGATGTCGTCTACCGTATCACGCCACAGCAAGGCTTCCGTTTCCCTGCTGAACCCGACAACGATAGCATTTATCAAATCGTTGAGCAGATGCCTAAATTCCCTGGCGGTGAAAGTGCCCTAATGGAATATGTGAGTAAAAATGTTGCTTATCCAGAGGAAGCAAAAGAAAAGGAAATACAAGGCAGAGTATTCATCGGATTTGTTGTTGAGAAAGACGGCAGCATCGGTGAAGTGAAAGTGCTTCGAGGCATTGGTGGCGGCTGCGATGAAGAAGCCGTCCGCGTCATCAAAGGCATGCCGAAATGGAAGCCTGGAATACAAAAAGGCAAACCTGTTCGTGTGAGTTATCAGATTCCTATCAACTTCAAGTTGGATGGTTCACAGAAATCCAACAGTCTTGTTGGTAGCGTTTGGGAAGGCACTGGTACTGGAACCAAAGGCGGCGTGACTTACACTTGGCATTCCATTTTGCAGTTCAACAGCGAGAATGAAGGTTTAATAATCGAAAAGCTTGTTTCGCAAAAGAAAAACGAAAAACCCGTTGTCGAGTTCGAGAATGTCGCGATGGATTTCGAGTATGCCTTTGATGGCAAAAAGACAGGAGCCATCACTCCGAAGAATGGCGACGGCACCTATATGGACGAACAGCCTCCAGAGGGATTCATCCTCAGTGAAGACGGCAAGACCATTGTCCTCAACTTCTATACTGCTACAGATGATACGGGGATAAAATTCGTCACCTATACAAGGAGATAACAATTTTAGGTCTTGTAGGGCTGTCGTAACCACGGCAGCCCTACAAACCTATTCAATAATCAATTGTTCCCATTTAATCTTCGGAACGAATTGCACGCCTTGTTCATCGCGGTAATATGCCAGTTTTTCCCCTGCATCCACGGGCTGCAACTTGATTTTCTCGTTGCCCTTGCCGATGGCCAAAATGAGCAGCGGATCATAAGGCAACTCGAAGGCCTCGGTGATCTTCGCCTTGTTGAAAGCGCCAATCATGATGCCGTTCAAGCCCATCTCGGTGGCTTTCAGCAACATGCTCTGCGCCGCGATGCCGAGGTCAATGTCCACGAACTTGTTTTCGGGGATGGTGCAACAAATGATGATGAATGCCTCGGGTTCGGTGCCAGGGTAGGGAAGGTGTAATTCGGGCAACAAGCCGCCCAATTTCATGTTTTGTGTGATGATATCAGCGCCCGTATCCTTGGTCACCAGTTTGAAACGAAGCACCTGTTGGTTTTTCGCCGATGCGATCTTGGTGTTCACCGCCACAATGCGTTCCAGCATGTCGCGCTTCACCACAAAGCTTTGGTCATAGCCGCGATAACTGCGGTTTTTTTCCATTATCGTTTCGATCGAAGTGTGCTTTACCACGGTCTTCTTGGCGCCCTTGCCAAAGACCTCTTCATAGCGTTTTTCCAGATATCCGTCTGCCATGGTTTTGTGTATGATTTCACTAAAATCCGTCCGTAATTATTCAGACAGCTTGATTGTTTTGAGAATGGACAAATTCCATGTATTATTTCACAACAAGGTTCGGAAACTTTTTCCTGATGTTTTCAGCCAGGAACTGCGCCACGAGATCAGTAGAGAACTGGGCGACGTTGAACACAAAGTCGTAATTGCGGGCATCATAGCGCGACACGTGGGTGACGGTCTTAGTATAGTTTTCGCGGATATCGTCGATTTTATCGATGCGCTTGCTGGCGGCGTCTTCGTCCAAAGCATACTTTTCCATCACGCGTTTCACGCGGGTCTTCTTGTCGGCGGTGATGAAAATCTTCATGGCATAGGGGTGGTCTCTGAATATGTGGAATCCTGAACGGCCAATGATGACACATGACTCCTGCGCGGCCAAGTCTCGAAGAATTTGTGTTTCGGCAAGATAAATCTGTTGCGAGGTCACTTCTCGGTCTTCCAGTGCGGTGAAACCACCCCGACTGGCAGCACCAAATTGTTGATAGAACCGGCAGAAGTCGTTCCACCAGTTGGTCTTGGAAGCTTTGATGCGCTGCAACTCCTCAACGGTCAGGTTGAATTTGGTAGTTAAGGCATTGAGAATAGCCTTGTCGTAAACATTGATGCCAAGCAACTCTCCTAGCTTGCAGGCGATTTCACTGCCACCTGAACCGAATTCTCGGTTGATGGCGATAACAAATTTCGGGTTTTCCATCGTTGTGGGTTTTGAAGAGACAAAAGTACAAAATTGGATTGACATTCAGCTGCTTTTTGTAATTTTGCGGCATGAAAAAACAAATCCTGCAAATCGGTTCTCTTTTGATGGCCTTTGCCGTGCTTTTTGTATCGGTCGGTTGGGATGTGAAGTTCCATTACTGCACCGAAGAACACCACATGACAGGCAGTTTGGGCAATGCATCCGACGACTGTATGCATTGCTGGGGTCACCATCACGAGCATGAAATGGAAGTCGCTTTGCCGCACGATGTCATGCAGTTTAATGCCAAATGCTGCTGCGATGACTTCGACAGCAAGATCCAATTTACCGACAACTTCGTTTTTTCGCCTGACAAACAACTTGACATCCATTTTCAGCCTTTAGTCTTCGTCCACCTCGACCTTCAAGAACTGCTGCCGAAGGCACAACAGGCGTGGCATCATTTCACCGCACGAAAAATACCCCATTTCTTGTCCGCAAGGGACAGGCTGGTGTATTTTTCAGCCTTGCGGTTGAATCCTTTGGTTTTCTGATAATCTTCCGTGACAAGAGACCGGGAACGTGTGCCTCGAGCCTTACCGTCATTGCGGAGGAACATCCGCAATCTCCTAGGCGAGAGGGTGTCTCTAATGTAGATGAGATTGCGGGTCAAGCCCGCAATGACGGACAATAGAAAACAAAACAAACAACATTTAACATCATGAAAACCAAACAACTCACCCTAATAACCCTACTATTATTCGCCTTCGCTACAGGCGCTTTTGCCCAAGGCTTCATCGAAGGCACTGTATACGAAGAAACCGAAAATGGCGAACGCATGCCTCTGCCTGGCGTGAACGTGTATTGGAAGATCGTCAACGAGGGCGTGGTGACCGACGCTAACGGGCACTATATAATACCGCTTCATGAGCGCATCGGTTGTCTCGTGTTCAGCTGCATCAGCTACGAGAACGACACCGTCCACCACATGGTGGAACCTGCCCATTACGACCATATCTTCAAAGCCATTCACATGTTGAATGAAGTGCAGATTGAGGCGCGACAAAAAGCCACTTTCATCAACCCAATCAAAGCCATTGCCGTGCAGGAAATCACTTCCGAGAACCTGAAGCGTGCCGCTTGTTGTACTCTTGCAGGCAGTTTCGAGAATAATGCCTCGGTGGATGTGGCTTACAGCGACGCCGTCACTGGTGCCAAACAAATCCAATTGCTTGGCTTGAGCGGCATCTACACACAGATGATGACCGAAATCATCCCCAATTTCCGCGGTCTAGCCTCCACCTTCGGCTTGAACTATGTGCCTGGTAACTGGATGAACGGCATACAGATCTCCAAAGGAACATCTTCTGTAAGAAATGGTTATGAATCCATTACGGGACAAATTAATGTGGACTACAAGGAACCTATGCCCGACAAGAGCGAGAAAGTGTTTGTCAACCTCTACGGCAACTCGATGTTGATGACGGACTTGAACTTCAACGGTCGCATAAAAGTGGGAAAGAATGACGGTATTATGCTATTCGGCCATGTGAGTCATAGTCACATGAAAATGGACGAAAACAAAGACTCGTTCCTTGATGAACCCATGACCACGCAATACAATGTCTTTTTGCGTTATAACCACCCCCATACGGGACATTTCGGATGTAAATTGGGCATCAAGGCCTTGAAGGAAACCCGATTCGGCGGACAAATGGACTTCGATCCGAAGCATCGCCTTGACGAAGGCTACAATCTGTATGGCATCGGCATCAATACCGAGCGCTATGAAGCTTTTGCCAAAGGCGGTTACCATTTTGACCGCAAAGACACCAGCCTCGGAATGCAACATCAAGTGACTTACCACAAGATGGAATCCTACTATGGTTTGACCGACTACAATGCCAACCAACTCTCTTACTATGGCAATCTGTTGTTTGACTCCTACCTCGTGAATGACCATCACACTTATTCCATAGGCGCCAGTTATACCTACGACAAATATGACGAACATTTGAACGACAGCACTTTACAACGTGTCGAACAAGTCCCGGGAGCCTTTGTGGAATACAATTTTGCCGACGATCACCATTGGAACATCATCGCTGGCTTCCGTGCCGACTATAACACTTATTACCAAAAGATGCTCTACACGCCCCGCCTGCATGTGAGATTCAAAACTCATGATGAATTTGCCTTACGCCTTTCAGCGGGAAAGGGGTATCGTTCCCCCAACATCTTGGCTGAAAACTCCACTATGCTGGCTTCATCAAGGATGATCCGCTTCATTGACACGCCCAAGATGGAAGAGGCCTGGAACTATGGCATCAACCTGACTAAAAGCATCGACATCGGTTGGCGTGAAATTGTCCTCCAAGCCGACTTCTACCGCACCGACTTCATCAATCAAATCGTCCTCGACCGCGATGCCGACGCCCACCAGATTCGCATCTACAACCTCAATGGCAAGTCGTACTCGAACAGTGCCCAAATCGAGGCCAACTGCGAGATCTTCAAGGACTTCGACCTGACTTTGGCCTTCCGCTACAACGATGTGAAGATGACTATCAACGACACGCTGCGCGAGAAGCCTTTCGTTAACCGATACAAGGGTTTAGTAACGATGTCGTATGCCCCCGGCACTTGGCAGTTCGATTTCACGACGCAATTCAACGGCGACAGCCGCGTGCCCGACTTGAGCGGCAACGCCACCGCCGTAACCAACGGTCAGAACATCGAGCGCTCACCTTTCTATGTCATCATGAACGCACAGGTCACCAAAAAGTTGGGCAAGTGCTGGGAACTCTACGTCGGCGGCGAAAACCTGACCAACTACAAGCAGGACTACCCCATCATCTCGGCTGACAACCCCACTAGCGAAGACTTCGATGCCTCCATGGTCTGGGGACCGCTTTCAGGCATCCGAGCCTATCTGGGCGTGCGTTTTCAGATAAAATGATGGTAGAGACGCAAAATGTTGCGTCTCTACATCAAATTTTACCTAATTTTGCAGCCCTAAACCTGTAAAAAATGAAGAAATTCCTTTTGATATTTTCCGCGGCACTGCTGCTTACAGCCTGTGGTCAGAAAGGCAAAAACGAACCACAAGGCTCAACCAACGATACAGCAAAAGAGAAGTATGTCTTCCCTGGTGTGCCTGTGGCTCCGGTGCAGCAAGTCATAGTCCCCGAGAAAGGTGGCGTGGATCCTACCGCGATGGGCGACCCCAATGCGCCGGTTTTGAAACTTGAAGAAGGCAAGCCGCTTGACTTCAGCCAGCTGCAAAACGGAGGGAAGTCGGTTGGTGAACACGTGGCTTCACAAATCGACTCCATTCGCTATAAGGCGGAGCATGGCGATGCCAAATTCCAATATGCCTATGGCGTGTGCTACGAGAAGGGTTGGGGTGTGGAAGAGAATGCAAAGGAAGCCTTGGCGTGGTACCAGAAGGCGGCTGACCAAGAGAATGGTCCTGCATACAACTCGTTGGGCAACTTCTACCGTTCTGGCATCGGCGTGACGGCCAACGCGAATAAGGCTTTCGAGTTTTATCTGAAAGGTGCGGCGGTTAAGGATGACCAGGCCATGCTCAATGTAGGGAACTGCTATTTTTACGGCATGGGCATCGACAAAGACACCCAAAAAGCCGTGAAATGGTGGAACGACGCTGCCGATGCCGGCAATGCCTTTGCCATGGCGCAGATGGGCGACTGTTATTTCTTCGGTCTCGGCGTGGAGAAAGACCTGAAAAAGGCCATAGAATACTATGGACCAGCCTCGGAAAAAGGGGTGAGCAGCGCACAGTTTCGTTTGGGCATCCTCTATTACACAGGCGAGGGTGTGGAGCAAGACCAGACCTACGCCAAACTGCTGATGACCAAGGCCCGCGACGGCGGCATGGAAGGCGCGCAGGAGTTCTTGGACAGGTATTTCAAGGAATAACCCAATAAAGGGATTCTTCGGAATTCCTTTTTTTGTGTTGTTTTTGCAGGCATGAAGCGCTTGGTCTGGATAGGAATCTTGGTGTTGTTGGGTTTGACCGCCTGCGACGCCACCACGCGCGAGGCGCGCCGATTAACCATCAAATAATAATAAAGATATGAAACGGCATTTATGTATTATTATCATGTTAATGATAAACTTTCAAATAGCAAAGGCGCAATCGTCCAATGGGTTTGTCTACAAAGAATATGATTCCAGCTGGATTGTGTTGGAAGTCGACCAACAATATGGAATAGACATCAATGAAGATGGTATTCCTGATGTTAGTTATGAGACATTCTTCGGAGGGTCGGGATCCGTAGCATTAGCATCCTACGCTTTTGCGATTAATGGATGGACAGCATGCAACCATTGCATAGAACCTGTTGGACAAAACAACATCTTTTACGATTTATCCACTCCCTTTAATGACACTACTTTGGTGTTTGGGGACCGTTGTCTTGCAGAATATTATACTTATGGCATGGTTCCACCTTTGATTTATAAGGTAGGATTGAAGTATTGTGACGGACAGGATTGTTACTATGGATGGTTGGAATTTGAAGAAGACCGCGAAGGTTCGTCTAAAGCTTTATTGCATATTTCAAAAACTTGTTTTTGCACAATTCCCAACTATCCTTTAAGGTGGGGTCAAACCTCTCTTAATGATGTTGATGAAAATAGTATTACCTCCTTCGCCACTCTCCATCCTAACCCCACCACGGGCCTCGTCACCATCACCGGCCAAAGCCTGAAATCCGCCGAAGTGTTCACCACCCTCGGCCAACAAGTGTTCTCCACCACGGGCGAAGGCGAACGCCTTACTGTGGATCTCAGTGGCCTGCCGGCGGGCGTCTACTTCGTCAACATCACCGACAAGGGAGGACGGAAATGCGTGCGCAAAGTGGTGAAGGAATAATTATGCCTTTACCAGCGCAGCAGCACCCAAGATGGCCGCGTCGTTGTCGGGCAGTTCGCTGACGCGGACCTCGACACTGCCGTCGTAAACGAAACACAAGTGTTTCTTGAACGACTCGCACACGGGATTCATCAGCACCTTGCCGGCTTTCACGGGACCGCCCATCAAGAAGATGGCCTCGGGGCCACTGAACGCCACCGCGTTGGCCAAGGCGATGCCCAACCAGTAGCCAGTCTTCTCGAAGACCTTCAACGCCAATGGGTCACCTTGTTGGGCTGCATCGCCTACCATCTTGCTGGTCAAATCGTCAGGGTTGACATGGGCCAAAGGTCCGTCGTAGCCAGGGTCGGCTTCCAACATCTCAAGAGCCGTACGACGGATGCCCGTGGCCGAGGTGTAGGTCTCGAGACAGCCTTTGCGTCCGCAGCCACATGGGCGACCTTCGGGGATGAGGATGGCATGGCCCAACTCGCCAGCGCCGCCCGTCTTGCCGTGTACCAGTTTGCCGTCGACCACGATGCCGCTGCCCACACCCGTGCCGAGGGTGAAGGTGATGAAGTTCTTCATCCCCTTGGCACCGCCATAGACGAGTTCGCCGTAAGCCGCAGCATTGGCGTCGTTGGAGACTACGACAGGCACATCCATGTGTCCATGGAACAGCGTAGCAAGGTCGACCACGCCTTTGAAATTCAAGTTGGTGGCATTCTCGATACAACCCGTGTAATAGTTGCCCGCCGGTGCCGCGATGCCGATGCCGTCGATGGTCGCCATATCGTGTTCTGCCATCAAGGATCGTATCTGGTCGCAGATGTCCGCGACATATAGCGATGCATCAAAATAACGGTTGGTAGGCAGGTTTTTCTTGGCCAGGCAACGGCCGTCGTCGCGCACCAACCCAATGTCGGTGTTGGTACCTCCAATGTCGATTCCTATGGAATAAGTGCTCATAATGATGTCTGTTTTGAAAGTGCTAAAATACAGAAAAATGTTGGATTGGGAGGAAAAAGCCTATTTTTGCAGCCAAAATCAAGACAATATGTACACCAAACGAACTTTTTTGGCCATTCAGATTCCCAGCAGCGAGGAGTATACCTCGATGGTGACTCGGTTGAAAAACAACCTGACCCATGAGAAATTCATTAATTACTGTCGTCCCGAAAACATCCACCTGACGCTGAAATTCCTAGGCAGCACGCCTGTCGACGACATCCCCGCCATTATCGAGTCGTGCCAAAAGGTGGCCAAACGCCATCAGCCGTTCACGATGGACTTCGACAAGACGGGCTTCTTTGGCAAGAACCGTGTGCCTACCGTGCTATGGCTCGGCATGAACAACCAACCGCAAGCGCTCTTCGACCTTGAAGCCGACCTCTTGGATGCCTTCGACGACTTGGGGTATCTGCGCGACCGCCAGAACTTCGTGCCGCACCTCACTGTTTGCCGCATCAAGTCGTTGGTCGACAAGCAGTTCTTCATGAAGGTCTACGATGGCATCGAGCCCAAGACCTATCTCCATGCCGATGTGAAGGAATTGGTGTATTACCAGAGCATCCTGCAGCCCACCGGACCCATCTATAAAGTTATAAAGAAAATACCACTGGGTTGATTGGCATTAAATTTGCCTAAAATCAGGCTGTGCAACGAAAAAAAGCACTACTTTTGCAATTTATTTGCGCTATTGGAGTTATTAGAAAAAAAACCGATAAAAAAATGAAAAGTAAACTCACAACCATCATGATGGTCCTCTTGGCCGCTTTCATCACGATAGGAGGCACCACCAGCTGTAAGAGCAAGAAGAGATTGGCCCGCGAAGCTGCCGAGGCCGAGTACAAATCAAGAGTGGAACAGGCCATCAAGGACCTGAACGCCATCCTCGACGACGAGACCCTATGGAGCCTTGAAGAGAAGGAAGCCCGCGTGCAGACCATCAAGGACTGGAACCTGCAGAACGCCGAGGTCGACGACCTGCTCTTCCAAGTGGAGAAGAAACTCGCCCGCGAGCGTGCCCAAAAAGAAGAAGAGGAGCGCCGCGAACGCGAGGAACGCGAAAAAGCCAATGCCGCAGATGCCGTTTTGGGGCGTAACTTCAACAGCATTGCCAATGCCAGCAGTCCCAGCCAAGCCAACCGTGTCATCAACGAGACTTTGGGCATGTTTGAGTCGCCCAACACCCCCGTGCTCATCATCATCAAGCAAAACCAAGGCTTCAACGACTATGACCGTCCGACCACCATCGAGAAGTATCTCAACTACGTGAAAGACCAGAAGAAAGCCACCGAGAAGGTGCACGAAATCAAATACAACGACAACGGAAAGATTAACGAACTTGAACTGATAAAGAAATGAAAAAGATCATCGCCACTTTAGTGATTGCCTTGTGCGTCGTGGGAAGCGCCATGGCACAGGACGACTTGAGTTTCGAACGCAAGCAAGCCATCGACAGCCTCGCCTTGGAGAAGGTGAGAGACTTGAGCAAATACATCAAAATCGTCGGCTCGAAGGAGACGCCTTTCAGCGAGGCCAACCGCGTCATCGACCGCGCCGAGGAGCTCTTCATGAGCGATGCCGAAATCGGTGTTTCGTCGCTGGGTTCCAACCAAATCACCTATTACCGCGTCCGCAAGTACTTCGAGCACCTGATGCGCTTGAACTACGACCGCGTTGAGATTGAATGGTACAACATCGAGTATGTCAGCGACCTGCAACGCCAGCCCGACGGCACATACGTGGGCGTCATCACCATCTTCCAGACCTTCAGAGGTTATGACAAGGAAGGCAACCTGGCTTACAAAGACACCACCAAGAAAGACATCACCGTCTATGTGAAGCGCAAAGAGACCCAAATCAGTGGCCGCACCATCGGTTTCTGGGATGTGTTGCTCGGCGACATGCGCGTGAAGGAAACGACGAATCGATAATTTGACTATGACCATTGACCATGACCATGACCGCTTCGACAGTGGTTTTGGTCATGGTCATTGTCAGTAGTCATAGTAAGAAATGAGAACTAGTATTCGCAATATAACTCTCCTTGCCGTTGCGCTTTTGTTGGCGGGTAATGTTTTTGCCCAGACGATTGGAGATTTTAAGATGGACGAAACTGAGCTCTATGCCATGACGAAGCAGATGGGCCAGTTTATGCGCCGTTTCAACTACGAGGAGGACCAGTTTGGCAACCAACTCAACCCCAAAGACCCCAAATATCACAACAATGAGATGCGTCGCAAGTCGTTGCCCATCCTCTTCGACCAGGAAAAATACGGCAAGCAGACAGAGTTGCAACGCTATTTCATCGAGGATGTCACCAAGGGCGACTCCACTTTTATGACCTTCCTTGGCGGCCGCTGGTACTCCGAGGTATCGTGTACTTTCCGTTACAATGGTCGCGACGTCAATGTGATACTCTTCTTGGCTGTTGAAAAGGAAGGTTTGGGCTCGAAATGGGTGTTCACCAATGTGTATTTCTCGGAGTTCAACAAACTCTTTCCTAATGGCGAGATGGCCGAACGCGAGAAACATTTCCTGCATCCTATGAGCCATGAGCTCGACTTCATGAACATCTACAAGGCTTTCCAAGACCCCGATGTCATAGAATATTACGCCTCGAAGGAATACCAACCCGACTATCTGACCTTATTCTTTTACGAGATCAAGAAAGGAAAACTGGTGTTCCAGCATGTCGATTCGGTGAAGTTCCATGTCTTGCAAATCAAAGACTGGTACTTTGAGGTGTCATGGTTCAACCGCTCAGGTCTCAACTCGGGCTGGCTCATGTCGAATGTCATCTACATGCCCGAAAAGGAAAAAATCAACCTCATCAAATTTTATCAACCATGAGAAAGGTAGTTTTACTTTTCATTGCATTGTTGGGTTTTGCCTTTAGCGCACAAGCCCAAAAACTCTCGAAAGACGAAATCACCAAATATGAGAATGAAATCAAGTCGATGGTCGCCTATCTTGAGGAGACCATGAATTTTTTGGGCGACAGCACTTCTTCCGCCTTGGAGAAGGAAATCGTGTTCACTGAGAGTTGGAGCAAGGTCTTCACCAACGACAAGGTGCAAATCGAGGATGACCTCGACGTGAACCGCAAGACGCCCATCAACAAGGATGTGCAGGCCTATCTGAAAGACATCGATTTCTTCTTTAAATGGGCCAATTTCAAGTTCGACGTGCAAAGCATTAGCAATAGCACCCGCGACGACGGCAGCATCTTTTTCAAGGCCACGCTGACACGCCATCTGACCGCCATGACCATAACAGATGAGACTGTCGACAATGTAAAGAATCGCTATGTTGAAATCAATCTTGATCGGCAGAACAACAGCCTTAAGATAGCAAGTATCTATACCAGCAAAATCAACGAGAAGGAAGCGCTCCGCAACTGGTGGAACAGTCTTTCGCAAAACTGGAAAAACCGCCTCGGCAACGACATTATGCTCTACGACAGCATCCCGTTAGCCAATGTGGGCATGATTTCTGCAAAAGATTTTATGGGTTCATATCCTGTCGTCGATCCAGTCACGGGCGAGACGTCGCTCAAGGACAAGATTTTCAAAAACGACATGCCTGAACTAGACGCCAAGTTGAAACTCGTCAGTCAAAAGCAACGTCTTGACCTTTCTGGCATCCGTGAAATCATTTCTTTGGAACCGCTCAACGAACTGTCAGATCTCACTTGGCTTGATATCTCAGAGACCTCTGTTGAAGACCTGTCGCCTGTTCGCAACCTTAACAAGCTTAAGGTGCTGCGTGCCAATTCCACTTTAGCCGAAGACCTCTCGGCCTTGAAATATAACATTACCCTAGAGGAACTTGAGATGGCCAATACCACTGTTGATGATCTCTCGGTGCTTGCTTCGTTGCGCAACCTCACGAAATTGAACTTGGCCAATACCCAAGTCAATAGGCTCACTCAGTTGAAGAGTTGTGCCAACCTGACTACGCTCAACTTGAGCGGTACTCACATCGTCAATATCGGTGTGCTTCAAGATTTGGAGCAATTGCGGAACCTCGATATCAGCAAGACCTCGGTGCGCGATCTTGGTCCGGTGAGTCACCTAAAAACTCTGCAAAGCCTCAATATCTCTGGCTCTGCCATCAGCAACCTGCAAGCACTGAGCGGGATGGAAAACCTTAGGGAATTGTATTGCAGCAATACCTCCATTAGTGACCTCTCACCTTTGAAAGGCAACCGACACTTGAGCAAGATATATTGCGACCACTCCAGCATCCATGATGCTGAAGCCAGCGCTTTTACCAAGGATAATCCCTTCACTCTCGTCATTTATGACACCGAGGCGCTGAAAAACTGGTGGAATGGTCTCCCGATGTATTGGAAAGCATTGTTCTCCAAACAGATACAATTAGATAAAGAACCCACTACCGAGCAACTGCACCAAATCATCAACCTGCAAGAGCTCGACTTGTCTGGTAATACTTACATTCAAAACCTGATGCCTGTCAGTCGCTTGACCAATCTGCGCACACTCAATATCGCGAATACTGAAATTGGTTTCTTGCAGCCCATTCAAGGCTTGGCCAATTTGGAGTCGCTCAACATCGAGCATACCTATATCAGCGATCTCAAGCCCTTGCAGGACATGCCGAACTTACAGTTCCTCAACATCATGAACACCCCTGTCAATGACCTTACCGCATTGGTTAACGATGACAAGATTGAAGTGATTTTGGCCGATAGCACCATCATTGGGAAAAGTCATGTTGTGGCGCTGAAAGAACACCAGCGTCAAGTCACGGTGGTGTATCAATCCGAGTCGCTCAAAAACTGGTGGAATGGTCTCGACGCCATCTGGCAAGCCATCTTCCGCAATGCCATTGGCACGCAGAAGGAAACGCCAGACCCGCTTCAACTCCAGCAGGTTTTGGACTTGAGAGAACTGGAGATCAGTCCAGAGTTTCCTATCATTTCCCTTGAACCGCTTACGAGTCTCAGATGGCTCGAACGCCTTACCATCAACAACCAAAGCGTAAGTGACTTGAAGCCATTGGCCTACAAGGAGTTTTTAGTAGAACTCAATGCGCAGAACAACCCCATAAGCAGTTTGAAACCCATCGAGGAAAGCACGCTGCTCGAATTGCTCAACATTGAGAACACACAAGTCAGTGACTTAGGTCCGCTTTCAAAGATGAATAATCTCGTTACGCTGAATGCTAGTGGCACCCCTGTGAAATCGTTGAAGCCCTTGTCAGGCCTGCAAAGGTTGGAGAACCTTTTTGTCAACAATACTAACGTTCGCAGCATTTCACCCGTAGAGAACATGCCTTCGCTGAAACAGTTGAAAGTGTATAACACAAGAGTGAAGAAGCGCGCTGTTGAGTCGTTGCAGCAGAAACGGTTGGATTTGAATATCATCTACTATTAAAGGGAACTTCTAAAAATTGCTCCATAGGAGCTTTCGTTTAATAACAAAACACAATAATCCAACAAGTTATGCTCCGTAGGAGCTTTCTTTAACTAGAATGAAAGACGCTTAAGAACAATTCACCAAGCGTGACAATTGTGTTTGGCGTTTGGTAGAAGAACAAATCGCTTCATACGATATAATGAAAGTTCGCCTTTTGGAAGGTAAACCCTTTCCAAAAGGCGAAATTATTTATTGTTTCGGTTTCCTTTGCTTTGAATACTTTTATTTTGTACTTTTGCGGTTCATCTGGATTGCTTCGTGCCTCGCAATGACGCTAAGCGTGTCAAAAGTCCCGAACCTTGCAGTCTTGTGTTAATTCGAAATCTTGAATTTAAATTTTAAATCTTAAATACAGAATCATGGAAATCAGAAAATTAGAGCAAATGTTCGAGGTTTTGCGCAGCAAACCCAAGAAACGCCTTGTGGCTGCCTATGCTAACGACGACCACACTATCTGTGCAGTGAACGCTGCCGTGAAAGAAGGTCTTATCGAAGCCACCCTTCTCGGTGACGAGAAAGTGATTGCCGAAGTGTGCAAGGCCGAAGGCATCGACATGGCCAACTTCCGCATCATCAACGAACCCGTTGACGTGAAAGCCGCTGCCATGGCTTGCGACATCATCAACGCCGGCGAGGCCGACATTTTGATGAAAGGCCTGCTGCCCACCGACAAGTACATGCGTGCCATCCTTAACAAGGAACGCGGCCTCTGCCCACCCAATGTGACCTTGGCTCATGTCGCCGTCATCGAGAATCCCAACTACCACAAGCTGATGGTGGCCTCCGACTGCGCCATCATTCCGCTGCCCGACATCAAACAGAAGCAACAGCTGCTCAAATATGTGACCAACGTTGCCACCAAACTGGGTGTCAGTTGCCCGAAGGTCGCCATGGTGACTGCCACTGAGCAGATGAGCGCTGGCATCCCTGCTTGCGTTGATGCCGCTATCATCTCGAAGATGAACGAGCGTGGCCAGATCAAGGGATGCATCGTTGAAGGCCCCATCAGTCTCGACCTTGCCACCGATGCCGAGACCGCTGCCATCAAGGGCATGAAGAGTCCTGTGGCCGGCGATGCCGACTGCCTCGTGTTCCCCAACCTCGAAGCCTCCAATGTGTTCTACAAGTGCTGCACCAAGTTCGACAAGAGCGAAGTGGGTGCCATGCTCATGGGCGCCAAGGTGCCTTGCGTGTTGAGTTCTCGTGGCGACACCTCGAAGACGAAGCTGTATTCCATTGCATTGGCCGCTATGATGGCATAATAAGACGAAACCAAGCCTATGCAGTCATGGCGGAGGAACATCCGCCATGACGGTAAAGGCGTTAGGGTTGTACTCTGCATTAAAGATAAACACAAAAATATAACAATATGGCACACAAAATACTAACCATCAACCCTGGTTCCACCTCGACGAAAATCGCCGTGTTTGAAGGAGAGGAACAAGTCTTCAAGAAGAACCTCAAGCACAGCGCTGAGGAAGTCGCGAAATTCGAGCACATCTCTGACCAAAAGCCCTTCCGTACAGAAGCCATCATGCGCGAGCTGAAAGAGGCTGGCATCGATGTCAAGGAAATGGATTGCATTGTGGGTCGTGGTGGTCTGCTGCGTCCGCTTGTCTCGGGCGTTTATGAGGTGAATGAACTCATGATCAAGGATCTTACCGAAGGCTATAATGGTGAGCATGCCTCCAACCTCGGCGGTTTGATTGCCAACGACATCGCCAAGGAAATCGGAGTGAAGGCCTATATTGCCGACCCTGTCGTGGTTGATGAGATGGACGAGGTGGCGCGCTACTCTGGCCATCCGCTCTTCCCGCGCATCTCCATCTTCCATGCCTTGAACCAGAAGATCATCGCCCGTCAGTTGGCCAAAGACCTTGGACGCAAGTATGAGGACATGAACATCATCGCTATCCACCTTGGTGGTGGCATCTCGGTCAGCGCCCATAAGAAAGGCCGCGTAGTCGATACCAACAATGCCTTGAATGGCGACGGTCCCTTCACGCCCGAACGCGCTGGCGCTTTGCCTGCCGGTTTCCTTGTCGACGCTTGCTTTAGCGGCAAGTACACCAAGAAAGAAATCGGCCAGATGCTGAAAGGCAAAGGCGGTTTTGTCGCTTATCTTGGCACCAACGACGCTCTCGAAGTGGAGAATGCCGTGAAAGCTGGCAACAAGGAATGGGAGAAAGTCTACAAAGCCATGGCCTATCAAGTGGCCAAAGAAGTCGGTGGTCTTGCAGCCTCGGCTTTCAGCATGGATGTGGACGCCATTTTCCTCACGGGAGGCATGGCTTACGACAAGGGTTTCTGCGCTTTGGTGAAGAGCCATGTGGAGAAGATTGCCCCCGTGTATGTCTATCCTGGCGAGGACGAGATGAAGGCCTTGGCATTGAATGGTCTGCGTGTTCTTTGTGGCGAAGAGGCCCCGAAGGTCTATCAGGCATAAGTCGATACCCTGCCTAAGAAAAAGAGAGACGGTCACATTATTCTGGCCGTCTCTCTTTCTGTATACTCTAAAACGGTGTTAATCTATTAATATCTCATACGTAAGTTCCATGTCTTCCTTGAGTTTTTCTCCACGTTCTTTCAACTCTTTTGACATAACTTCGGAAGACTTTTCCATATTATCAAAAAACGTATTGTTCTTGCTTTTCCAATCCTTTAACACTTGCTCTTTTTCTTCTTTGGAAATCGTTGACAGGTCAGTGCCAAAAAGGTCATTCGACCATTTTCCCATGGCTTTGTCAAACTCTTCGTCGGATGCATCTAGTTTGATTCCAATAGTTTTGGCAAACCAATTGTTAAATGCTTTCCCAAATTCTTCGTCGGAAGCGGCAGGATCGATGCCACTGACGGCACTCATCTGGTTCTTCATCGCATTGATTGCCTCTTCCTCAGAGGATGCGTCTTTAATGCCAACAAGACTTAAGATTTTCTCAGCCTTCTCATCATTCATTTTGTTCCAATCTTCATCTTCTATTGAAGAGAGAACACCTATATTTCTCATGATGTTAAAAGATTCCAGTTTTTCTAAACAAGGAGTAAACAGTTCGTCGGCTTTTTGTGTTCCCAGTTGTTTTAAGGCCTTCTCTTTGTCGGCAAGAAAGTTTTGTGTTTCTTGCGACAAATTCATGTCAGAATAGGTTGCCTTAAAATCATTGAGTTTCTGTTTGAAATTTTGGCAGAAGGCAGCGAAACCCTCTACGTTGTCGACCGCCTTGAGTTCGGTTTCGTTCTGAGTGTAAAACTCAGTTGCTTTTTGCATTAATTCTTTTTCCTTGTTGCCGCAGGAGGCCATGGCAAGACCCATGACAACAATAGCGACTGCTAATGAAAACTTTTTCATAATTGTTGATTTTAATGATTGTTGTTGATTTAGTTTTAAGTTTTAGGCCGCAAAAGTAGAAAATTATGGTATTGTCTCACTCAAAATTCGAAAAACAGCATCAATTTCCCGCGCAGGCAGCCGTGGCTGCGCTAATGACAATTCCTGTAATATTCTCCAATTGGTGCGCACACGATTCCAAGGTGGCACCCGTAGTCAGCACGTCGTCGATGAGAAGGACGTGTTTTCCTTTTAATTCGTCTGCAAACCGCACCTCGAAAATGTCCTTCACGTTTTTGAAACGTTCTTCGGCCGTTTTGTGGGTTTGCGTTTCGGTATAAATGCCCCTGACAAGGTATTTGTCGCCAATGGGGATGCCGGTCACTTCGTTGATGCCACGGGCAATCATCAAGCTCTGGTTGTAACCACGCTGTCGCTCGCGTTTGGGGTGAAGCGGCACAGGGATGAGGTAGTCGATGCCTTGAAACAGGGGTGCGTCTTTGATGCTCAGGCCGATTTGTTGGCCGAGGAATACGCCCGCTTCTTTATTCCCTTTGTATTTCAACTGATGGATGAGATGTTGTACTTTGCCTGACTTGGCGAAGAAGAAGCAAGCCGTCACCGCGTGAAACTTGACCCTACCATAGAACGATTGGGTCAATGGGTTGTCTGGATCGAGTTCGTAGCCCGTGTGGGGTAGGGTGTAGCGGCATTTGAGGCAAACCGTATCCTCGTCCTTGAGCAGTGCCTCGCCGCAGGCCGCGCAGACACGAGGATAGAATAGGTTGAGGATGCTATCGAGCCAGTCGCGGATTTTCATGTCATTTATTGTCCAAAGTGGATGTATTTCTTTCGAGGCACCATTGCTTTGGGCTTGTTGTTTTCTGCCGCCTCGTCGAGTTCATACATGTTATAATAGACGGTGAAATCCAGTGAGTCGGGAAGGAGTTCGTCGGTACGACCTTGCTCGCGCAGCACTTCATTGTACATGCGACGGTTGCGTTGCAACGTAGCCTGGCGACGTGCCGAGGCGTTATATTTGTCGTATAGGTATTGTATGGGACTGGCGGTAATGGTGGCCATTCCGTTGCCAGCAGGGGTGCGACTCAACCAAAGGTCATTGAGGTCGTCGTTGAGCCGTTTGATTTCGTCAGGGGTCTCGATGCTGGGCATGGTGACGAGCATCTGCTTGAAGTCCTCGTAGTTGCTGAAAGGCAGCACGGTCACCTCGCGCAGGGTGATGGTTTCAGGAAGCAGGCGGATGACGAGGGTGTCGGCAGCGGTGAGGCTCTCATCAATGGTGATAAGGCGTCGTGTGTAACCCACACAACTCACCCACAGCGTGTCGACTTGACGCGCTTGGATACGGAATCGACCTTGCCGGTCAGTGATGGTGCCATAATGTGCCATCTTGCTGATGACGTGCGTGTTGCGGATGGGATGCAGGCTGTCGGCAGTGACCACATAGCCATAGAATTCTATGCGCTTGGGTTCTTCTTTGTCGTCGTTTTGTGCGACGGCAGCGATGCAGCACAGCATCAGGGACAATATGAGTAGCAGTTGTTTCAACCCTTGTGGTTTTTGGATAGCTAATTTATGACAATATAACGGCAGAATGCTCAAATTAGTTTATTCCTTCTGAATCATTTTCTCCAAGCGCGCGTACCAGTCCTCCCCGAACTTGCGTACCATTGGCCCTTTGAGGAACTTCCACAACGGAATGCCGTCGCGTTCGCCCTTGCGTTTGGCAGGCACACACACGCTCCATTCATGGTAAAGGATGTGCGTGAAACCGTCTTTTTCGACTAGGCGGATAGGGTAGAGGTGGCATGAGATGGGTTTCCAGAAGTCGCATTTGCCCTCAAGATAGGCTTTTTCGATGGCGCAGAGGGCGGTGCCGTTCTCGTGAAAATAGACGAAAGCGCATTCCTCGCCGTTCACCAAGGGCGTGACGAGTTCGCCTGTCTCATCATAATCGTAGACATCGTTTTCTTCGATGACCTTGATGCCTTCGGGACGCATATAGGGCTTGATGGCTTCGAGGTTGTCTTCAATCCGCTCTATTTCAGAGGCTTCGAGAGGTGCGCCGGCATCGCCAGCCACACAGCACCAACCCTTGCATTTCGGCAGGCAGCAGCAGAATTGGGCATTCAGGAATTCGTCGGTGACGACTACATTGTCGAGGATAATCATGCTGCAAAATTAATTTTTTTCTAAAAACACTTGCCATGTAAAACAAAAGTTGTAACTTTGCGGCGCAAAGTACTTTAAAAACCATGGAAAACAAGGAAGCTCTCAATACGCTGAACGACATCAAGGATATGATGGAGCGTTCATCCAAATTCAAGGCTATCAGTGGATTATCAATCGTCATTGTAGGGATTCTGGCCTCACTGGTGTCGGCCTACATCTATCTCTTCTTGGGCGATTATCACATCAATACCCCTTCCAAGTGGCGCACCACTATTATTGTAGCTCTTGTACTTTTGGTTGTGGCCTTCTTGACGGTGTTCCTCATGGCCTATTTGAAGGCCAAGCGTCATCAGCTTCGCTTCACCATGGACGCGACGATGCGTCGCCTGTTGGTCAATTTCTTTGTGCCGATGCTTGCTGGCGGGTTGCTTTGCACAGCCTTGCTGCTGCAGCAACACTATGGCCTTGTCTCATCAATAACGCTGATATTCTATGGCTTGTCACTCATTAGCGCCAGCCATTTCAGCTATCCCGCTTTGCGCTATTTGGGTTATGCCGAGTTGGTCTTGGGTCTCATCGATTGCTTCTTGGTCGATTACGCCCTGCTGACTTGGTTCATCGGCTTCGGGGTGCTGCACATCGTTTTCGGAATCGTTTTCATGCTGAAATATGAAAGGAGCAAGTGAGCCATGATTGCCAATTTGGATGGTTTGAACAAGGCTTTTGAGAGCAAGATCAGGCTCGGCATCATGTCGGTGCTGATGGCCAACGAGTCGGTCGACTTCACCACGATGAAGTCGCTGCTCGAACTCACCGACGGCAACCTGGCCAGTCACGCCCGCAGCCTTGAGGAGTTGGGCTACATCCGCTGCGAAAAGAAATTCATCGGACGCAAACCCAACACGAGTTATGCCATAACGGATTTGGGAAGGGCTGCGTTTTCGGCACATATTCAAGCACTTGCCTCATTTGTCAATAGCCAACAATAACGGACTCTTTTTTTTTGATATATCAACTTTGAATTTCAAAGTACTTTATAAAATAAACAAACCATTAAAACTAAACATCATGACAACAGAAGAAAACATGGAAGTTTTGGGAGCCCAAAAAGAGGAAACCCAGAACAAGCAAAACAAGGGACAAAACGAAAAGAAAGCCCGTCCGGGTTTGAAACTTTTGCTCATCGCTGGGATGTGCGTGGCGTTTCTCATCCCACAACTCCTTTTGAAGAATCTGGTTTCGGAACGCAAAAGCACGGAAAGCCTCGCCGAAAACGAGGTCTTCGAGAAATGGGCAGGACCACAAACGGTCACAGGACCCGTGATCAAGGTCTATTATTCTGAAGAGAAAGACAATAAAAAAGAAACCTACGCCAAGATTGTGTTGCCCGAGCAACTGGGTGTGAAAGGCGATGTGAAGACCAAACACTTGAAACGCGGCATCTACGACTTTACCGTATACGAAACCGGTCTTGACCTTACAGGGCAGTTCAAGTTACCCAACGACTTCGAGAAAATGCAGGATGGACATGAATGGTGTTTCGAGAAAGCCAAAATCGTTGTTGGCCTGCCCAACCTACGCGGTTTGAGCGATAATGTGACGCTTAATTTTGGTGGGATAACCTATGCCATGGTTGCTGAAACAGGTAACTTGAAGGGCCTGTCTTGTGAGGTTGACCTTTCACGGGTTTTGGAGGGCGAAACCGTTGATTTTTCGTTGGTTTTACCTTTCAAAGGGGCAGGAGATCTTATGTTTGCACCCGTCGGACAGACTACTACTGTCAACTTAACCTCGGATTGTGTGACGCCGAGTTTCACGGGCTATTACCTGCCCGACGAGCGTCATGTGACCGACACGGGCTTCCAGGCCGAATGGAAAGTGTTGGCCATCAACCGTGATTATCCACAAGTTCTCAACGATTCTTTTTTTGCGAGTTATGAGTTTAGTAGGTCGGAATTCGAAAATTCGACTTTTGGTGTGGAACTGAAAGTCCCAGTGGAACAATACCTCCAAACCGATCGCGCCATCAAATATGCTTTCCTCATCATCCTGCTCACTTTTGCTGCGGTGTTTTTCGTAGAGATGCGCAAGGCCAAGCCTATCCACCCCGTACAATACCTGCTCATCGGCATCGCGCTCATTGTGTTCTACACCTTGCTGCTGTCGTTCTCCGAGCACATGAATTTCGGCCTGTCCTATCTCATTGCCTGTGTGATGACTATCACAATGATAGTGGTATTTATGGCTTCGATTACAAAGGACAAAAAGACCGCCTTGGGCATCGGCCTCCTACTAACTGTGCTTTATACTTTTGTCTATGTTTTGTTGCAGTTGGAGAGTTATGCCTTGTTGGTGGGAAGCGTCGGCCTGTTCATTATTTTGGGAATTGCCATGTTTGCGACACAAAAGATTGAATGGTATAAGAAAAGATAAATAACCATGAAACGTTTCATCTTGAAATACTGGTGGGTTTTCCCCTTGGCGTTAGGTGTCTTTATGTTTTCGCTGGCAGCATTATTTACCACCTGGCTTCCTGTTCTTGAAGACATCGTCGCTATTCTGTTGTTGGCAATAATCATTGGTCTTGTCGTTTCGTGGGTAATCTTGCTCCTAAATAAGAAGTGGTGGCAATGTCTTACATCCATAACGAGTTCTACCATGGTGGTATGTCTCCTTTGGTTTCCACTCGTAATTGGAGCCATGCACGGACCATACTATGACGGTTTCGGTAAAAAGCATAAGATTCCAGAAGAATTGAAATACAATCTGCCTTTAGGTTATACTGATGAAAACGGGCATAAGGATGCATTTGATTTTTCCAATAATACACCTGACATTGCCGAGATAGACAGCCTAAATCCTGATACATATCTTCAGATTTGGAATGATTCCCAAGGTGGAAGGTATAAATACAGTTTCTATTATGGACCATTGCCCCAAGGCGAGATATTTCTTCGTTGCTTCGAGGTAACCCAAAATATTCCTTTGTCGGAAAAGGCAATATCAGAACAGAGCGCTGTTAAGATTGGGAAAACCAGTATTTTCCACCAACTTGTGTATAAGCAAGGATTTACGATTTATGAGGGAGATTGGGAAGATTACTATGCTGCCCGTATTGAGGTCTGGCATAGAAATGCAAGTACTGGAGAAGAAACTAAACTATTAGAAAAGATTTATCGTGTTGAAGGTTGGATGAGATAAGAAAATGAGTAATTTTGCAGCGTATTTGAATCTAGATTGCTTCGTTCCTCGCAATGACGCGAAGCGGCAGAAATCTTTGAATTTTTAATTTTAAATCTTTAAATCATAAAGTATGGCTTTTAACCTCAGAAACAGAAACTTCCTGAAGTTGTTGGACTTCACTCCGGAAGAGATTAAGTTCTTACTGAAACTTGCTGCCGACCTCAAGGCCGCCAAGTATGCAGGCACCGAACAACCCAAACTGA
>JAEEGI010007054.1_pt1 | contig 25258 bp, 16 predicted proteins | sample 8958751 | NCBI WGS metagenome assembly JAEEGI01 (sample SAMN16246545, study PRJNA631951) | gut metagenome | biome: gut microbiome; feature: rumen; material: KS-attached | host: Bos | place: Iran: Karaj | collected 2018-10
GGCCTACGTCTACTATCGCGTCATCAACAACTGCAACTCCTACATTGCCCACCGCGACACCACCCTCTACACCGGCTCCGTCAATGTGGTGATGCCCGAGTATATCGGTGTGAAGGCCATCCGCGCATGGGCCTACCTGCAGCTGGGGCGCAACTATGAGCGGGTGCCTTTCTTCACCGAGCCACTGACCAAGATTTCGCAGATTGACAACAACCAGTTCCCCGAACTCGACCTCGATGGGCTCGTGGCTGCCTTGGCTCCCGACCTGGAGCAGTATAGCGGGCGGCGCACCCCCGACTTTGGCACCAACGATGTGGGCGCCCCCAACTGGGAGAACACGCAGAAGCGCATCTTCACCAGCAAGTGCTTCATACCTGTTGATGTGGTGCTGGGCGACATGTATCTCGAGACGGGCAACTACCACATGGCTGCCAGCCACTACGTCACCTATCTCACCCGCGTGGCCAGCAACACCAGCAGCGACTTCCTGGCCACCATGACGCAGCGCCGCCTGGGCGGTGGAGGACGCTTCGGAGGTGGACAGTCGATGGAAGACGAGCTGCCCGACGTCAACTCTATGAGCGACCCCAACAATGGGCCGCAAAGCACATCATGGGCCACCATCTTCCGCAATGGCAATTCCGACGAAATCATCTCCTACATCCCCATGGCCGTCAACCGCCAGAACGGAGCCATCACCGAGTTGCCCTACACCTTCGGATTCAACTACTATGCCACGGCCGAAGAGAATGCCGAGCAAGGCCTCAGCGAGCCTTACATCGACGAGATTCAGCTGCTGCCCAGTGAAGCGCTCACCACCCTGAGCGACAGCACCGAATACTACTACTATTTCGACAACAAGTCGGCCGACCTCTACGACAGCATCAACATCTCGAAGGCGGGCGACATGCGACTGCGCAACAGCCTCTACCAGGCACAGCGCGAAGACAGCACCATGCAGTGGATCGACAAGTACAAGTCGGCCAACATCGTGCTCTATCGCACCAGCACCGTCCTGCTCCATCTGGCCGAAGCCTTCAACCGCCTCGACATGCCCGATGCAGCCTTCGCCATCCTGAAAGACGGCATCAGCCCCAACTTGGTCGACCCCCGGCCGTCGGGTGGCTACTACTGCCTCTACATCACCGATGCCACGCGCCAGAAGCTGCAGACCACCTACCCTCTCCTCTCGCCTGAAAACAGCGTCCTCTTCCCCGTAGCCGACGCCTTCGGCATCCACTGCCACGGAGCAGGAAAGGCCGCCAGCGACTACCCTGGCGTGAACGCTGCCAACAAGCCTGGAGGCACCAACTACCATGCCAACTCCTCGCCCTATCAGCTCGACCGCATGGCCGGCCTGAAGATGAAGGAGCTGGCCGACGTGTATGGCATCGCCGTGGGCACCACCCACCAAGACACCATTAACGCCGTGGAAGACCTCATCTGCGACGAGTATGCGCTGGAGCTGGCCTTCGAGGGCACCCGCTTCTACGACCTCTGCCGACTGGCGCGCCACAAGAACCAGGCTGGCATCTATGGCGGCAACTTTGGCAGCCTTTGGCTGGCCCGCAAGCTGGCATTCAAGAATCCAGTGAAAGACCTCAGCGACCCCAAGAACTGGTATCTTCCCTTCAAATAGCAGCATTCCACGTCAGCAAGTCATCACTGAAACCACAGAATCGTCTCTTCCAGACATTCTGTGGTTTCTTTGATTTTATTTCTACTTTCTTACAAAGATTTCTTGCGGCTCTTTGGTAGCAAGAATTCACTTGCCACTCTTTCTATATTCATCTGTAAATTTCGGTTGGCAGCGGCCGCTGCCATTCATTTCCCCGCCCGCTGCCATCATTGGCAGCGGCCGCTGCCAATCATGTCCCCGCCCGCTGCCAACCTGAAAAGCGTGCCCCTTTTCCCTCTGCGGTGCCTCCCGCTCCCTGTTTGCCGTGCGCAGCCTCTACTGAATTCACCCCATTTCGCTCGTCATCAACAATGCTAATCTACATGTCATCATTTTTTTAGCAAATTGTTTGCTGATTCCGTAAATTATTCTTGTCTTTCCTCTAAAGAAAAATGCAATTTTGTCGTATTTTGCATCCACTAACTTAAACTCGGTTGATTGATATGGCAACACGGTCTGTTATACGGATTACTCCGAAAGAGACGAAAGGACAGGACAGCAACACGGAGTCTACTCGTAAGCACATCAATTTTTATCACCACTGGGATGGCTCGCCTTCTGGTGTGGGAAGAGAACTGGAACACTTTTTGAGAGGGCGTGACGATGGTGAAACCCCCATTGGAGAATCTACGTGGGACGCAGCGCGCATAGCAGAGGAATTGTTGAGGAGTGCATCAGGCTACCAGAAAAGTGACGGACTGCACGGCGATGTGGAGTACGGCTATGTGATAGACTGCAACCGTCGCGCCCTGACGTGCTATGACCTGGACTATGGACAATGCAGCATTGGCAATGCCAATGTGATAAAGATGTAGATCGCATCAACGGGCTGAGCACTTTCTTGTTTGTTAATTCATCCAAAGGGGGGAGGACAATGGGTCATTATAAAAGGATAACATCCAGAATGGTTATCACGCAGTTAGATTCCTGCAAATAGCGATTAACTACGTCCTTGTACCCTCTTTAGTGTCTTATGTGATCGCTTCTTTATAGAGAGTAATTTAGACCTGCGGTTGAAAATACTTAACGACAACGCTAAAAATTTCCAGAATAATTAAGGATAAGTTGATGATGTATCATTTTTCCCCCTGTTTTTGTAACATGGCAAAAAAAAACTCCTAATCGCTTGGCGGTTCGGATTTTTGTTTGTAACTTTGCACCATCGCTTGTTAGCCCCCAGTGGGTGAGCGGGCGGTCTTATATATGAGAAAGACGTTTTCGAACGTCTGTCGTTGTGGGTCGTGAATCTCGCAAGTTCCTATCTCTACAACAGGCAGATGACAACCGAAACGTCTACGTAGTGCGTTTCTATATACCTTATTATATAGTTCGTGCTGGCGTGGGCTGATGAGCGTTGTCTATCCTGTGTAGAGAAGGCAATGCGAGAGCCTACGACCCCAGGATGGGCAGAGAAACAGACACCTACGCCTTTTTTGTATCATAAGCTTACCTGAAACAAACAAGTAACTACCGAATCTAGGGTGTTTATCGGTATTATATTGTATATCTATGGAACGGACTTTTGTTATAAATGAACCAATAGTTGAAGGCCTCAATGATACTAACACTAAGTATCTCCTTTCTTTGTTTACAGCTATAAAAAATGTTTCGAAAGATTACATTAGATATACATATCACCATGAGAATCCTAAATCAAGTACTGCTACAGAGGAATCAATTAATAGAAGTAATACTGAAATCAGTCATGTGGAACGCGTTTTTGCATATGAATTGTATAGACAATGGTGTGAACAAGATATAATTAGGAAAACGCCTCAACTGATAATAAATGCAGAAATCCCTAAGCAGTTTATTGATGGTGAATACGACAAAACAGGTATGCTTTGTTACCCCGATATGGTACTGCATTTTGGTCAAAATGATTATCAACACAATTTCATTATTTGTGAAATCAAACGTAAAGAATATGTTTATTCATATCCAGAAAAAATGAATGACGATTTAAACAAACTACTGATATATGTTGATGAAAAGTCTAAAACAAAAACAAAAGATGTAAATTGGATACCGTTCGGTATCGGAGTTTTTCTTATGATTGTTAAAGAATTGAAAACACATGAGGGCGAAGACTACTCTTTACATTTATTATTAAGGCATTTAAATCAAGACATCTTGAATTTGAGAGAAAAAGATGTAGCAAAGAAAATAGTTTGTGTAATATATAATGGTATGGAATTAAGATATGATACATTATACAACATGTTAAATAATAAATAGAAGAATTATGAAACGATTACTAACTTTTGCAGCGATGTTCCAATACTGCATGGCGACAATGTTTGCCCAATTTACCGGTATTGTGACAGACGGACAGGGAGTGAGGTACACTGCCAACGATGATGAAACGACCTGCTATGTGTCAGGGCATGAAGACAGTTACAATTCATCTATTGTCATTCCTGATATTTACCTAGGAAGAAATGTTACGGCCATTGGTAGCGATGCTTTTTGGCGATGTTATGACTTGTATTCAGTGGTTATTCCTGAGGGTGTGACTTCAATAGGAAAACGAGCTTTCGCTAGAACTGCATTGACTTCAATAGACATTCCGTCTACTGTTGTGGAAATAGGTGATTATTGTTTCTCCATTACAAGCTTGTCCAATATTATGATACCCCAAAGCCTTACTTCTTTAAGCCTATCTGCTTTCGATGAGTGTGACTTGGCTCAATTAATGGTAGAGCATGGGAATCCAGTTTATGATTCCCGCAATAATTGTAATGCCATAATAGAAACAGCTACAAATACATTATATATTGGTTGCAAGAACACAGAGATTCCTGAAGACATTAAACATATAGGAGATTTCTCATTTAATCAGTGTAGGGGGTTGTTGTCAATAGATATTCCAGATCAAGTAGTCTCAATAGGTACTGCAGCATTCCAGTCTTGTACTAGTCTGTCTTCTGTCTCAATACCACGAAATGTATATTTAATTGGAAACTCTGCTTTCAACATGTGCAACAGTTTAAGTTCTATTTCCTTGCCAAAATCCTTGAAATATTTGAATGGAAGTGCTTTCTCTGGTTGCGAGGCATTGGCGACCATCATTTCGCATGTTAAAAAACCTATTGATATCCAGGAGAGTGTTTTTTCTTCCACTGTCTATACAAATGCTACACTATTTGTTCCTAAGGGAAGTATGACCGTTTATAGAAACAATGAAAACTGGAACAAATTCTCAAATATCATAGAGAGTGATGAGGAAGAAGAGCCTCAAGGAGAAACTGCACGTAGTATATATGTAGAGCAAGCAGGTTCTCTATCTGAAATGATAACTGCTGAAGATAAATACGACATTGAAGAACTGACCTTGACAGGAGAAATCAATGGCACCGACTTCAGGCTTATACGTGATATGGCCGGCTGTGACTATCTTGGCAATATAACAGGGGGTTGTTTGATTAAATTGGATTTGTCAGGAGCCATTATAGTTGCAGGAGGAGATAAATATTTGGATACAGATAAGATCTCGGTATCGTTTGGAACAAGCTTATTAGGTAGTTTTAGGTTTAATACTACTAACAACACGATTGGACGTTATATGTTTGCTGGGTGCTCATCACTGCAAACGATAATACTTCCTAATAGCATAACAACAATAGAAACAACTGGATTAGCTTATTGCCAGAATCTGGAAGCAATAGATGTTCCGAATAGTGTGATGTCTATAGGAGCGTGGGGGGTTAGCAACTGTTTTAGTCTTAAAACTGTAAAGATACCCAAAAGTGTAACATCAATTGGAATGCGAGCTTTTTATGGTTGTAAGCAGCTTTCTACTATTAACATAGCAGTGGTAATCCCATTTGCTATTAGTGAAAATGTCTTTAATGAAGAAATCTATGCAGCAGCTACACTAATAGTCCCTAAAGGCTGTAAAGAAAAATACCAGTCAACAGAGGGGTGGAAAAAGTTCTCCAATATCGAAGAAGGCAACAACCAGGATCCGCACAACACAATTCCTGAAGCTATCGACCTTGGCCTCAGTGTGAAGTGGGCAAGTTGGAATGTTGGAACTGACAAGCCGGAAGGACTAGGCAATCTGTATGCTTGGGGAGAACTGACTCCAAAGGCCGACTATTCCACGTCAACATACAAGTTCTATGACAGCGGCTATTTTAAATACGGAAGTATGGATGGCAAATACAGATTGGATAGTGAAGATGATGTTGCCCATCAGATGTGGGGTGATAAATGGAGAATCCCGACTTTTGAGGAACTAGAAGAACTGAATGACAACTGTACCTTTACGCCGACAGAATTAAATGGCGTTTCTGTCACAAAAGTAACAGGTCCAAATGGTAACTTCATCAACTTCCCGTATCCAGGAAACTTCACAGGTTCAAGCCTATATTATGAGAACTCCGTTGGTAGCTATTGGAGCAGTGATTTGCAATCAGACTCTTATGCTAAAGACCTTGATTTCAGGAGTGGATACCCATCTCTTAATGGAGATTCGCGATATCATGGTCAGTCTATTCGCCCTGTATATGTAGGAGAAGAGGATTATTTTGGCAAGGTGGCTGATATTGTTGACTTAGGTTTAAGTGTGAAATGGGCAAGTTGGAATCTCGGTGCAGCCAATAATGATGAATATGGTGGACTATATGGAATGGGTGACTCCACAGGATCAAACCATTCAACATCTGCATCAGATTACTATTACGAAGATGGAGTTTCTCTGTGTGGAACAGATTATGATTTGGCTCACACAAAATGGGGGGATAATTGGAGATTGCCTACAAAAGAAGAACTTAAAGAATTAAAAGAAAAATGTACTTGGACACACAACATTAAAGTAGGTGATGTCTATGGAAGTATGGCAACAGGCCCCAACGGCAATACGTTGTTTTTACCTTATTCAGGCTGTAGACATGGTGAAGAAATACTTGAAAGAGATTATCGAGCAAGCATTTGGTCTGGAGATGCTGGCTCACCAAAATATGACTACGGTTATATGGATTTTGACGTTTGTAATGATGGAATATTACAGATGGATGGAAGTAAAAATTGGGTTGGACAATCAATTCGTCCTGTATATGTAGAAGGCAAATCGCATGATATGAGTATTTCTACTATCATCTTTAATGCCTCTTCCCAACCTATATTAGTAGGAGGAATTATTGATAATTATGCTTCTGAACTAATTGTTAAGAAAGGAATCATCGTCAGCAAGAATGTCGATGATATGATTATTACTGAAGACACAAGATTTGATAAAGCTAATATATTCCTAAATCCGTCGAAGCCTTCTGATTTAAGGTTTATTGATTGTACAGGTACCAACGAAGAAGAATATGTCTGCGCGCTTCAATTTTTAATGGGAGATACGGACTACTATGTTAAGGCATTTATAATTGAAGCAGACGGAAATGTTATATATGGGAATACCGAAAAAGTTCATACACAGGTTTTTAGTAGATATAATGGCTCTGCAGATGTTGCTAACGTATATTATGCATTCTCTTATACCTTATTCGATTTAGTTACGGATGAGATAATAAATCCTGCCGAAGGTTTTTATTATTCAACAAACGAAAACCCGACGACGGTTAGGTTCCAAACTGGAAATAGACAAAACACCTGTTACAAATTTTCCACGGAATGGAATTACCTACTATGGTATCATCAAATATGGAACTGGAATAATTCTTCTCAAAGTTATTATAATCCTTTACACATTCCTATAATGAAGTATGCCGACAGGAAACTATATATCAAGAAAAACCCTCTAGATGCAGACAAGGATGTAACTATTTTTTACAGCATCAATGGCAATTTTTTTAGACCTGAAAGTTACACTGATGTCTATGAAGAACCATTAGAGTTGATAGATCCATGTACTGTTTGCTGCTACGCCATAAGTTCTGACGGTAATGTTTCTTACACAAATATTTATATGATTGATGAAATATCAAATGAAAGCATTGAGAATGACGAGAATATTGAGAATGGTGAGGATACCGACATCAGTCAGCTTGACAATACTATCTATATAGAACGAATAGAAGCTGCCGCTGGACAACAGATCCAGCTCTCGCTGAAGATGAAGAACTCGGCTCCGATTCGCAGCTTCCAGTTCGACCTATACCTGCCCGCTGGCATGACGGTGGCGAAAACATCAAAGGGGAAGATTATGGGACAGCTCAGCCCAGGCCGTCTGCCCGACGAGGATGAGCACACGTTGACCTTCAGCGAGCAGCCCGACGGTGCCATCCGCTTCCTCTGCGGCTCGCAATACGACGAGGTCTTCACTGGCAACGACGGAGAGATAGCCACCCTAACGGTCAACATATCGGAGACGATGGAAGAAGGCGACTACCCCCTCCTGCTAAAGGGCATCGTGCTGAGCGAGACGGACATTACAAAGTACTATGAGACCGCACTTGTGAAGTCGACTTTGGCCATCATATCCTATATCCTGGGTGACATCAACGGCGACGGCATCGTGAACGTGCTCGACTACACGGGCGTGGCCAACCATATCCATGGGTCAACGCCTGCAGGATTCGTAGAGAAGGCCGCCGACGTGGACGAGAATGACATCATCGACGTAAGGGATTACACGGGCGTAGCCAACATCATCCACACGGGCAGCATCACGGGGGCTTCCACCTCAAGGGCAAACAAAGCCAAGAAGAATACGAACATGAAGGAACCACAATAAACAACAAACACAATAATATGAAAAAGATTTTATTATCTCTTATCCTACTTTGTTCGGGATATTGCAATTGGGCATATGCTGACAACACCGACGTGAGCAACATCGAGAACGTGGTTTACATCACGCCGTTCACTGCATCGGCCGGCACGGAGATCTCCCTCTCCATCAACATGAAGAACACGGCTGCCATTCGCGGCTTCCAGTTCGACCTCTACCTGCCCAATGGGATGACGGCGGTGAAGAGCAGCAAGGGCCGCATCCAAGGCGCATTGAGCGAAGGCCGTCTGCCTGACGAAGACGAGCACGACCTGACGTTCAGCGAGCAGCCCGACGGTGCCATTCGCTTCCTCTGCAGCTCGCAGTACGACGAGACCTTCACAGGGACTGACGGCGAGATAGCCACACTGGCAGTGAAAGTCGATGCCAGCATGGCGGCTGGCAATTATCCCATCCTTCTGAAGGACATCACACTGACCGAGACGGACATCACTGTCTTCTATACGACAGAACTCGTGGAGAGCACGGTGACCATTGAGTCCTCGGCCAGTGGCCGCGTGGAACTGAATGAAAACGCCACCACCGCGCCCGACGATGCAGAGGGTGTGGACGTACTGGTGAAGCGCACCATCGTGGCTGGCGTGTGGAACACGCTGTGTTTGCCCTTCAGCATGACGGCGGAGCAGGTGAAAACTGCCTTGGGCAATGATGTGCGGATTGCGGAGTTCACCAACTGGGAGGTGGACGGCAACAATGTAAAGCTGACCTTTACGGAGGGGGCTACGACCATCGAGGAAAATGTGCCCTGCCTCATCAGAGTGGCAGAGGGACTGACGGAGTTCACCGTTGACGGCGTGGACATCGCGCCGGAGCGCAACAGCAAAGGAAAGCTCATAGACCCATACGTGGAGGTGAAGGTGGGACGCAAGTACGGCTACTTCACTGGCACCTATACGGTGGCCGACCTGCCCGTGAACTCGCTCTTCCTGAACAACGACCACCTTTGGTTCTGCACAGGCAGCAACACCACGAAGGCCTTTCGCGGGTACTTCGAGATAGACGATGTGGAGTATTCCGCCGAGACACGACTCAGCATCAACGTGGACAGCGAGGCCACGGGCATTACGGAAACAAATTACCGTAACAATCGTCATTTCGGTCAAGACGAAGGAACCTATGACTTGCAAGGCCGGAAGGTGAACAGCAAGCAGAAAGGCGTGTACATTGAGAACGGAAAGAAAATCGTTGTCAATTGACGGAGGACTACTTTGAAGAGAATAAAAACAACGGACTAAAACGGATTACAACTATGAAGAAAGTATATTTGCGTCCTCTAACGGACATAGAGAACATGGAGCCGGAGTCGCTGATGGACTTCGGCATGTCGGGTAACGGCGACGGCACTGGTCTGGAACCGCAGAGCCGTGAAGGAAACGGCCAACTGTGGGATGACGAGGAGAACAAACGTTAGCACAAGCGGGAAAGAAGACTGTGCACAACCGCACGGGGGCAATTAATGAGTCCTCTACGAAAGCCTATCCTTCGCATCACTTTTTCCCAAGGCCTGGGATTTTTCTTCGGCGTTGTCAAATTTTTATTTGGCAACGCCAAATTGTATTTATAAGCTGCTTTCACCCCTGCGGCCACTTTTTGGGAAAAGCCAACGGTTTTCAACCGTACCTTGTGTTGTGTTTTTTTTCGTGGTGTGCAGCAATTTTGGAGTATGCTGGCTTAGCCAACGGTTCGGGAAGAGCAAGATGGTGTGGCTTCCCTTCGCATTCCGCTTGCTTTTGCTTGTTTTTGCAGCCATCGGCAATCATTTTTCAGTGCTAATGCAAAAAAAAGGAACGAGTTTCTTTGTTTTGCCCTCGATTTTTCGTAATTTTGCAAAGAATAAAACCTAATAATAAGATGAAACGACTAACTACGATGATTTGCGTGGTGCTGTTGGCATTGCTGACCACCACCGACACCTCGGCCCGTGCCCGCAAGAAGCGCCCCGAACCGCGCCCGATGAGCACCATCGAAATGATTACCAAAGTGAACGACTACTGGCAGCAGACGCACTCGCCACGCGTGCGCTCGTTCTGGGATGAGGCCGCCTATCACACTGGCAATATGGAGGCCTACCGCATGCTGGGCGTGGCACGCTGGCTGGACTACAGCGAGCAGTGGGCACGCCACAACAAGTGGATGGGTGCACGCGAGAAAGACCCCTCGAAATGGAAGTACAAGCAATACGGCGAGGGCATGGACTACGTGCTCTTCGGCGACTGGCAGATTTGTTTCCAGACATATCTCGACATGTATGAGCTGAATCCACAGCCCTTCCGCATCGAGCGTGCCATCGAGGTGATGGACTACGAGGTGCGCCAGCCGCAGAGCGACTTCTGGTGGTGGGCCGACGCGCTCTACATGGTGATGCCCGTCTTCACCAAGCTCTACAAGGCCACGGGCGAGGTGAAATATCTCGACAAACTCTACGACAACTACCGATGGGCCGACGAGCTGATGTACGACAAGGGCGAGCAACTCTACTACCGCGATGCCAAGTACATCTTCCCAAAGGTGAAGACCACCAGCGGCGGCAAGAGTTTCTGGGCACGTGGCGACGGCTGGGTGCTGGCCGGCCTGGCCAAGGTGCTGGCCGACATGCCTAAGGACTATCGCCATCGCGACTTCTTTGAGCAGCGTTTCCGCGAACTGGCACAGGGTGTGGCTCGCGTGCAGCGCCCCGGCGGCTACTGGAGCCGGTCGATGCTCTGCGAGGAGGATGCCCCAGGCCCCGAGACCAGCGGCACTGCCTTCTTCACCTACGGCATGCTGTGGGGTGTGAACAACAGATTGCTCGACCGCGACACCTACCTGCCAGTGATTGAGAAGGCATGGAAATATCTGACGACGACCGCCTTGCAGGAAGACGGCAGCGTGGGCTTCGTGCAGCCCATCGGCGAGAAGCCCGACCCCACTAAGACCGTCGACGCCCACTCGCAAGCCAACTTCGGCGTGGGAGCCTTCCTGTTGGCAGCCTGCGAGCATCTGCGTTTTGAGGATGCCTCGGCTCAGGCCAATAGCGCGCCCATCAGCATTGCCATTGAAAACCAGAGCGACGAATACTGCCAGCAGGTGGTGGAGCTCGATGCCGAAGACATCTTTGCCCGTTTGGGCATTCATGGTGGGCGCCAGCTCGTCGTGAGCGACCCTGCCGGACTGGAGATTCCCTATCAGCTGAGCTACAACGGCAAACTGCTCGTCGAGGCCGGGGTGAGCCCTCATGCCACGCTCACGCTCAGCATCCGCAGGGGCACTCCCCAAAACTACTCCACGGTGTGCTACGGGCGCATCTATCCTGAGCGCAAGGATGACTATGCCTGGGAGAACGACCGCGGTGCCTATCGCGTTTATGGTCCTGCCCTGCAGCGCACCGGCGAGCGCAGCTATGGCACCGACGTGTGGTCGAAGAACACCCCAGAACTGGTGGTGGAGCAGCGCTATTGGACGGAGGATGTGGTGATGATGCCCACGGTGGAGAAGCTGCGCCGCGAAAACAGGCAGAAGGGCGACTCGCTCTATCGCACCATCTCCTACCACCACGACCACGGCCGCGGCATGGACCTCTACAAGGTGGGGGCCACGCTGGGCTGCGGCACGCCCGCACTGATGCAGAATGGCGAACTGGTGTATCCCTATTGCTTCAAAGACTACGAGGTGCTCGACAACGGCCCGCTGCGCACCACGGTATTGCTCAACTACGAGAAGAAACTCTTTGGCAACGACAGCATCACCGAGCACCGCATCATCTCGCTCGACAAGGGCAGCAACTTCAACCGCTGCACCGTGTGGTACACCAACCTGCGCCAGCCCACGAACCTGGCATCGGGCGTGGTGATACACAGCGAAGACAAGGCGAGCGTGGTGCTGAAGAACGACTACGTGGCATACGCCGACCCCACCGACAATCCTCGCGTGAACAACTGCCAGCTCTTCGTGGCCACGCTTTATCCCAAGGGAGGGGTTGAGACAAAGATGCTCCCCCTACCCCAACCCGGCGGCGGCAACGAGGGGCATGCACTGGGCATCGCCAGCAACTACAAAGGCGAGCGCTACACGTATTATTTCGGCTCAGCATGGTCGAAATACGACGTGCGCACCATGGGCGAGTGGCAGCAGCGCATAGAGTGGACGCTGCGGCAGTTGCGCCATCCGCTGAAGGTGACGGTGAGATGATGCACGACTATCCCGACAGGATGACTCCGCAGCAGGCACGTGCGTTTCGCGACGACGTGCTGAACATCGTGTCGCAGATTCCGCACGGCAGCGTCACCACCTACGGCATCATCGCCGCGCTGGCAGGGTGGCCCAGTCATCCCCGGATGGTTGGGCGCACACTGCGCTATACGCCAGGGGCCGAACTGCTGCCCTGCCATCGCGTGGTGACCATTGCAGGGCGCACGGCTCCAGGTTGGAGCGGCCAGCGCACAAAACTGGAGGAAGAAGGGGTGACGTTCAAGCCCAACGGCAACGTCGACATGGAGCGCCATCTGTGGGAGCCGAGAGGAACCTCCCCAACAAAAGACCCTCCCCCCAGCCCCTCCCTATAGGGAGGGGAGTATATAGACCTGCCATTAGTTATTATTGCTGTCTGCTAAATCGTTTTTTAGCGGGCAGCAATAATTGGTTATGGAGCAAAGAAAACTATATACTCCCCTCCCTCCAGGGAGGGCCGGGGGAGGGTCTGTTGGGTAGGGTCCGTGGGGGGAGGTTCTGTGGGGACTGTTGTTTGCTTATTGTTGTTTCTTCGTCCCAGTGAAGCGGTAGATGGCCGAGAGCATGACGTAGCGTGGAATGCAGTTGTTCCACGACTCGGTGCGGCCCTGTGCATTCACACTGTATTGTGTCGACGACAGTTGGTGCAGCAGGTCGAAAGCTGTGAGCTTCAGCGTGAGCTTCTCTTTAAATAATGTACGCGCCAGCTCGGCGTTCCACACCAGGTCGTCGGTGTTCATCATCTCGCTCTGGTAGCCACGTCGGCTGAACATGCGTATGTCGGTGCCCAGGGTGACGTTGAGCCAGGGAATGGTGTAGCGGAGCAGTCCGCCATAGCTGTAGTCGAAGGCCGAGATGCTCTCGAAGTTCTCGCGTGTGCTCGTGGAGCGTCGCCAGTTCACCTCGCCACTGATGCCGATGGTGAGCTTGTCGCGCTGATACTCCAAGCCCAGGCGCTCGTGCAGGTTCCAGTTGTGCACGGTGCTCTTTTCCTGTTGGGTTTGTTGTGGCTGTGCCACAACATACTGGACGGGATAGTCGACAGAGTGGTTGTAGTTGAGGTCGAGGCGCTGCTGCAAGGTAAGGCGTTTGGCGCTGTCGAGGGGCTGCTCGTAGCTGGTGCCCAAGCTGGTGTTCCAGTTGCCTTCGATGTTGTCTTGCTTGAAGGTATAGGCACCAGTGGTGGTGTTGTAGATGGTGCGGGTGCCGATGGCATGCTGCGTCAGGCTACCGCTCAGCCAGATGTTGATGAAACGGCGCGTGGAGTCGTTGTTGAACTGGAACCCGATGTTCGTGCTATGGGTGAGGGTTGTCTTCAGGTCGGGGTTGTTGATGCGCGTGACGAGGGGGTTGGTGGTGTCGTCGACGGGCATCAGGCTCGACAGCCCTGGCCGGCTCATACTCATGTTATAGCTCAGGTTGTTGAGTCCATTCTTTGCTCCCCAGCGCGACCAGTTGATGCTGGGCTGGAAATTGACGTAGCTGCGGCGGGCAATGGTGTCGAGTTCGTTATCGCGATAGTTCAAGCGCTCATGTGGGTTGCTCAAGCGCATGGATACAAAGAAATAATCCTTTTCGCCTGAATGGTAAATGTCCACGCTGCCGCTGTAGACACGGTCCAGCTGTGTCTGCTTGTCGGTGTTGTCGTGGTCGAGGGCAGCCAGCAATGCGTCGAAGGTGGAGGGCAGCCAGTCGGTGGCGGGTGTGGGCTTGGTGCCGTTGGCAGTGCCAGCCGTTTTGTTGTAGAGCCAGTCGAGGCGGTAGAGGTCGTTGTTGTTTTTGCTCAATGATTGCGAATAGCTGACGTTGGTGTTGATAAACCACTTGTTGAGCAGTTGGAAGGTATAGGCGAAGTTGGCCTCATAGCTGTAGTTCTCGCTGTGGGTGTCGTTATAGTTGTGGCGCAGCTCGGTGCTGTCGGTCTGTGCATAGTAGGTACGTCCGAGGCTCCAGCTCTCGCTGGGCTTCTGGCGTGAATAGTTGCCCGACAAATGGGCCGTGAGATAGTCGCCCCATGCAAATTTGTGGTTGATGCCAATGCTACCGTTGAGGCTAAACGTGCGGAAGCGGTTGTAGCCATTATTGAGTGTGCGGTTGATGATGGCGTCGCGATAGGTGCTGTCCTGGCTGTTGCTGTGTCGGTGGCCGTTGCTGTAGCTGGCATTGATGCTGCCCCAGATGGTGACGGGCTTCTTTATCTGGAAATAGTCGTAGGCCGAGAAATTGAAATTCTTCTGTCGGCTCCACGCTTCCGTTCCGCTGATGATGTTGCCACCCTGTGCAAATCGCTCACTGGTGGTGCGGCTCCAGTTGTCGGCATCGCTCCAGGCGAAGGTGGCGTCAAGGCTTTCTTCCCAGTTCTTGTCCTTGTCCTCGGTCTCCAGATGCAATCCTGTCTGCTTGCTCGACTGCAGCCCTTGTGGCATGTCGGTGGGCCGCCACTCGCCCTCGCCTCCTGGCCGTCGGTTCTCGTTCACGTTGTTCGTGTTGCCGAAGACGCTCACCCGCGAGTGGTCGTCGTAGTAGAGGCTGAAGAGTCGGCCCAGGTAGCGGTGGTCGGTGCCAATGCCGCCCTCGATGTTGCCCATGAAGCCCCGATTGTATTCACGCTTCAGCTGCACGTCCATCACATAGTCTTTCTTCTCCACGTCGTGGCCTATGAGTTCGCTCTGCTTCGTCGACTTGTCGAACACCTTCAGCTCCTTCACTGTGTAGTAAGGCAGATTGTCGAGCATCACCTTGTTCTGCCCTTTGAAGAAGTCCTTGCCGTTCAGCGTCAGGTAGTCCACCTTTCGGCCGTTGATGTAGATGTCGCCGTTGTCCTTCAGCTCCGCGCCGGGCATCTGGCGTATCAGTCCGTCGAGCATGGAGCCTTCGGGCATGTTGAAGGCCGATGCGTTGTAGACGAGCGTGTCGCCACGGTAGGCCAGCTTCACCTTAGTACCGGTGATGACCACTCCGCCCAGTGCGACATCTTTATATACGTCGTCGTCGCTGCGCTGTTTCTTCTTCATCAGCATTCGTGGCAGTTCAAAGAAATTGTTGCGTGCTATGTGGCGCAGCTTGTAGACCATGGTAGTGTCTTCATAGCCCTCGGCCTGCGCACGGATGATATAGTCGTCGTTGTGGGCGGGCACTTGGAACTCGTAATACGATGAGGTGCTCCACGTCCAGCAGGTCATGGTGTCTACGACGGTGCTGTCCTCCTGTCGCATGATGGTCATGAAGGCTTTCACCTTGGCCTTGGTGAACGAGTCGTAGACTTCACCGCTCAGTTCCACTTTGCGCTCCTTTTTCTTGGTCTTCGTGGAGTCGGATTGTGCCCATGCTTCAACATGGACAAAGGCTAACAATATAGCGAAAAACAATATCTTTTTCATAATTGGCTGCAAAGGTACGAAGAAAAAGCGAGGGGGGTGTGAAAAAACAAATCTTTTTTGAAAAAAGATGAGATTTCGTGTAGTTTTTCGTAACTTTGCCGCGTCTAATGGGTGTAAATAGTTCAAACAGACGAGACAATGACGACATTAGAAAAACAGTTTGCGCAAACCGTAGCCGAGCACAAGAGCACCATCTACACCGTGTGCTACATGTTCTCGCAAGATGCCGACGAGGTGAACGACCTGTTCCAGGAGGTATTAGTGAATCTGTGGAAAGGATTCGACAGCTTCGAGCATCGCAGTGACATCAAGACGTGGATCTACCGCGTCGCCCTCAACACCTGCATCTCCATCGACAGGAAGCAGCGGCGGCACTCGGCAGAAGTAAGGCTCACCATGGACATCAACCTCTTTGAAGACCGCGACGAGGACACGCGCCAAGTGGACATGCTCCACAAGCGCATCGCCCGCCTGCAACCCTTCGACCGGGCCATCGTCCTGCTCTGGCTCGAAAACCTCCCCTACGAGGAAATAGGGCAGATAGTGGGCATCACCGCCAAGAACGTCAGCGTCCGCCTGTACAGAATTAGAGAACAGCTAAAGCAAATGTCAAACAATTAAAAACAAACACCCATCATGAACCAAGATTTCGAAATGGAGAGCATGCGCCAGCAAATGGCCACGCTCAAGAGCAAGCTCAATAGTCAGGAAATGCTGAACGACCGCCTGATGCGCCGCTCGATGAAGAGCGAAGTGAACACCATCAACCGCCGCTATTTCATCATCATGGCCGTCTGCATCTTCATGATACCCTACGGCTACTGGTGCTTCGTGAAGCTAAGCGGACTCTCGATAGCCTTCTGGATTGCCACCAGCGTGATAATGCTGATATGCGCCAGTGCCACCTTCTACAACAGCCGCAAAATCAACGACCCGGGACTGATGAGCCGCAGCCTGGTGGAGGCACGCAAAAAGGTGGCAAGCGCCAAGAAGTTCGACAGCGACTGGTTGCTCTTCGGCATTCCCATGATCATCGTGTGGCTGGGCTGGTTCTTCTACGAGACCTATCAGCAGAATCACGACTTTGCCAACGGCATCTTCTGGGGCGGCGTCGTTGGAGGCGTCATCGGAGCCTTCGCAGGATTCAGCATCCACTTCAGGACACAACGCCAATATCAGGAAATCATCGACCAGATAGAAGACCTGACCGCTGAAGAGTGAGCATCAGTCACCATAGAGCGTTGCCGCCATGCGTTCTGCCCTTCCCAGCACTCGAGGGGCGACGCACGGCGGCAACGTCATTTTTTTCGTTTACAAATGATTATCCGCATGTACCCGATAGACGGTCTGCGCTCGACATCTGGACGCTCTCTTGCTACCGAAGGGACTCCCCGAAGGGGCGTCGGGTGATTGCGGATAACCATATTTTTTTATTGTTCCTCATATTTTATATATAAACGTGACCGGTGGCCATGGCCACGAAACCTATTGGAGCGCGGCGACACGATTATCCGACAGAATTTGAGGCTATTTCTTTGTCGTTTCCGCTTTATTTCGTACATTTGCAACATCTTAGTGAAACCTTATCATATTAAGACAGTAGATGAAACGACTACTAACTATTATCATGGCTGCCATTGCCATCAATGCCACTGCAGCCAATGGCGTGGGGAAACGATGCGCTGCACTCGACGCATCGGCATGGAATCAGTCGCAGTGGATATCGGCTGCCGATGCTCCTCTGGTGAAAGGGCGCGCCGACAGAGTGATACGTGCCGCTGACGGCTCCAGCTGGTTTGTGGCTACGGTGAAGAACGGGCAGAGGGTGACATCGGCACGGTGGATGACCACTGGGCTGGGCGTTTACGAACTCTATCTGAATGGCCAGCTGGTGGGCGATGAGGTGCTGAAGCCCGGCTTCACCCATCCTATGAAGACCCGCCGCTCGTTCACCTACGACATCACCGATGCCTTCGCGACCAAGAAAGGAGCCGAGAATGTGCTTTCGGCCCAGGTGACTCCTGGCTGGTGGGCCGACAAGATTGTCACCCCCGGCGACCGTGAGGGCATGCTGGGCAGGAAGTGCGCTTTCCGCGCCGTCCTGGAGCTAACTTTTGCCGACGGTACGCGCCAGCTGATAGGTACCGACCGTGAGCATTGGAAGGCGGGGACAGTGGGCCCCGTGAAGCATGCGGCCATCTACGACGGTGAGGCCTACGATGCCCGTGAGCTTCCCGGCTATGCCTGCCCTGAGAAGCTGACGGTGCCCGAGGTCAATAGCGAGTTTGGTGGCGAGATATTGCCATCTGACGGTGGCGAGGTGTATCAGCGCAGCGACCTCGCCTTGAAGCCTGTGAGGGCATACGTGTGGAAAGACGTGAGGAACACCAAGCCCGCAGAGAATGGCAAAAGCAAGGAACATGGAACAATCGTCGTTGACAGGGAATATGCGCCGGGCAAGGCCATCACGCTGCAACGGGGCGAGACGCTGGTGGTAGACTTCGGACAGAACTGTGCCGCCGTGCCGTCGTTTGTCTTCAAGGCCCAGAGCGGAACGACGCTCACCTGTCTGCCTGGCGAGATGGTCAACGACGGCAACGGTGCCGAGAGCCGAGGCATGGACGGCCCTGAGGGCAGCATCCACCGCCGCAACCTGCGCATCCACGACAGGGGCATCAGGCTCGACTACACCTTTGGCGAGCAGAAGGGCTTCGTTGCCTATACGCCCCGCTGCACCTTCTTCGGCTATCGCTACATCTCCGTCACCGCCACCGACGAAGTGGTCATCAAGTCGGTGGAGTCGGTGCCCGTGACATCTATCGCAAAACAATTAGAGATCGGCACCATTGCCACGGGCCACGAACTCATCAACAAGCTCATATCCAACACGGTGTGGAGCCAGCGGTCGAACTACCTCTCCGTGCCCACCGACTGTCCACAGCGTGATGAGCGCTTAGGCTGGACAGCCGACACGCAGGTGTTTACCGAGACGGGGACCTTCTTCGCCAACACCGACGGTTTCTTCCACAAATGGATGCGCGACATGAGCGACAGCCAGAGCGCGACAGGCGGATTCCCCGGAGTGGCGCCGATGGCGCAATACGGCAATGAGATGATGCGCTTAGGATGGGCCGACGCGGGCATCATCGTGCCGTGGACGGTGTGGAAACAGTTTGGCGACAAGGCGATTATTGATGAGAACTGGGAGGCGATGAGCCGGTTTATGCAGCATGTCAACGACACGAAGTACGACCATAATGCGCTGAAGGCAGAGAACGGCGACTACCAATGGGCCGACTGGCTGAGCTACGAGCCGCTGGAAAGCTGCAGCAACAAGGCGTTCGGCCCTAACTGGGAACGGTTGCCCGACGCCGTCAGCTACTGGAGCTATCTCGGCGCTTCCTACTGGCTCATCGATGCGGAGATGATGTGCGACATGGCAAAGGCCACTGGCCGCAATGCCGACACATTCCGACTGATGGCCAACGCGGCACGCAGCTATCTGAAAGACACCTTCCTCAACAGCGACGGCACGTTCAAGACGGCCGTGCTCAACACCATGCAGACGCCGGCTCTCTTCGCCCTGAAAAACAAACTGGTGGAGGGAGAGGCCAAGGAGAGCATGAAGGCACGGTTGCGCCAGAACTTCAAAGACCATGACGACTGTCTGCAGACGGGATTCCTCGGCACTTCCATCCTGATGAGCACCCTCACCGACAATGGGATGGCAGATATAGCCTACGACCTGCTCTTCCAGCGCAAGAACCCCAGCTGGCTCTACTCCGTCGACAACGGCGCCACCACCATCTGGGAGCGGTGGAACAGCTATACCATAGAGCACGGGATGGGTCCCAACGGCATGAACAGCTTCAACCATTATGCCTACGGCGTTGTCTGCCAGTGGCTGTGGGAGACGGCTGCCGGCATCGCCGCCGACCCGGCGCAGCCTGGTTTCCGCCACATCATCATGCGCCCCATCCCCGACCAGCGACTGGGACATCTGTCAGCGTCCTACATGTCGGCAGCAGGACTCATCAAGAGCGCATGGCGATATAAGGGCGACCAGTGGATATGGGAGTTCACCATCCCCAAGGGAGCCACAGCCACGGTCGTGCTACCGGGAGAGACAGATGCGAACAACTACTCAAGCGGCAGCTACAAGATGGTTAAGCCTATCGTGACCACTCACCCGTCTTTAACAACGAATTAAACGAATTTGACGAATTACACACGGATGGGTGACCGTGTTGTCACCAATCTGCGTGTAATTCGTTAAATTCGTTGTTGTAGAAGAATAGATCCGCGAAATCGGTTTTAGTCCGTTGTCTTTGGGATGATGGCGGGTTCTGAGACGCTGTCAGGCTGGGAGCTGCAAGCCACTCTGCTCTGTGCTTTGCGCAGGGCAATGTCGTAGGCCTCGTAGTAATACTCGATGAACTCGCTCCAAAGGGCGTGCTTCGACAGGTCGAAGGCTTTCTGGCGACAGGCGGCTATCTGCTCTGGCGTGAACGTGGAGTATTCGGAAACGGTGTCCTTGACGATGTCGGCCACCTCCGAGTAGTTGTAGTCGGTGCGATGGATGACGCGCACGCCATCGGCCAACTGTCCCTCGTGCCCCAGCAGCTTGTTGGCCCAGAGGCCGAAGCCAGCCAGGTCGGTGGTGATGCAAGGCACATGGAAGGCCACCGCCTCCAGCGGTGTGTATCCCCACGGCTCGTAATAAGAGGGATAGATGCAGAGGTCGTTGCCCAGCACCACATCATAGTAGGGAAGATTGAAGATGCCGTCGTGACCATCGAGATAGCAGGGCAGGAAGACCACCTTAACGCGGTCGTCGTGCCTGTTGTGCATGTCGTAGAACTTCAGCATGTTCAGCACGTTGTCGTGCCCCATGTTGTGCAGCCAGTGGGTAATCATCGGCACCTCAAGGGGAGACGTTTCTAAATGAGAGGTGAGAGGTGAGGGGTGAGAGGTGAGAGGTGAGGGGTGAGAGGTGAGAGGTGAGGGGTGAGAGGTGAGAGGTGAGAGACGCAGCCTTTCCTGTAGATCCTGCCGAGGTTCGCCCACCCATCCGGGCACGACGATGAAGGCCAGGACGGTCTTCTTCAGGTTGCGGTCGCGTAGCAGACGGTTCATGGCCTCGATAAACACGTCGATGCCCTTGTTGCGAAACTCATAGCGCCCGCTGGTCGACACGATGATGGTATCCTCGTCCTTGAGCTGCTCACCCAGCAAGGCATTGGCCACCTGCAACATCTTGGCGCGAGCCTGCTTGCGTTTGCGGTCATAGTCGGCGCCTATGGGCACGAAGCTGTCGTCGAAACCGTTGGGCAGCACTACGTCGACGGGCTTGTCGAGCAGCTCCACACACTCGCGGGCGGTGATGTCGCTCACGGTGGTGAAGCAGTCCACATGGTGGGCGGTCTGCTTCTCTATGGAGTGCTTGCTCTCCATGTTCAGCTCTTGCGCCATCTGGTCGCCATGGTAAGCGAAGAGGTAGTCGTAGAGCGGCTTCTGGTTGCCGGCGATGGAGCGCCCGATGCTGGTGGCATGCGTGGTGAAGACGGTGGCAATCTCAGGCACCTTGGCATTGATGTAAAGGGCGCCCAGTCCACACATCCACTCGTTGGCGTGGTAAACGACTTTAGGAGCCTCACCCCTTGGAGCGGGGTCAGAGGTGAGGCTTCTATACAGGCTCTCCACCACTCTTCCGGCAGCATAGGAGAACATCGATGCCTCGTCGTAGTCGCCGTAGGCATGTAGCGAGTCAACGCGGTAGCGCTCCCACAGCCAGCCGTAGATGCCGTTCTTCTGCACATAATAAGGTGTGAAATCGACGAGGATGGCCACCGGCTCTCCCGGCACCGTCCACCGCCCTACCCTCACCTGCAGACCCTGCAAGCCAGCCTTGCTGCGCCACTGCTGCAGCAAGCTGGGGTCCTCACGGAAATACGGGCTCTCCGCGTCCTTCCACACATCGGGACCGATGAAGATGATTCTGTCGGGGAAAGCCTCTTGCAGCGTCTTTGCCCTCGAAGCGAGTACGGTGTAAATACCGCCTACCTTATTGCAAACCTCCCAACTCGATTCAAAGATGTAGTCGGGAACCATTAATTCTTTTGTCATTATTATATAGTTTATTCAAAACTCCCCACTCCTAACTCCTAACTCCTCACTCATCCGGCAGGAAGAGCGGGTCTTCGGGCATCACCATCACGGGCGGTGTCTGCCACGCCTGCATCACCTTTTGGGGCACATAGTCGAGGGGCACCACCAAGCGGAACATATATTCGCGCAGCCAACGGTCGGTCATGATGAGGCAACCCTTCTGTCCCCAGTCGGCACCCCACGAGTTTTCCACCTTCCACTTCACAGCCTTCCCCTGCTTGTCTATGTCTACGGCGGTGAGCGTCATAGCATGCGTGGAGCCGCTGTCGAAGGTGCTGATGCGCTCGGCCTTGCTCATGGGGAATGTGGTCTTGAAGAGCGAGGCATAGTCGAAGTTCTCGGTGTCGGCATAGCCGCGCTTGCGGTCGAGCATCTTTCCCACGTCGTACGAGCTGTAGAGCTTGTGCCCCGCCTTCAGCGTGCTGATGGCCATCTGCTCGATGTCGTCCATGGGCAGGTTCACATACTTCCAGTTTTGTCCGTCCTGCGTATGGCGGTCCAGCTCCACCTCGTAGGTCTTGTAGTAGTCGCGTCGTGGGTCGTTCATCACCATGATGAAGGTGCCGTTGAGTTTCTTGCCGTCCATCACCTCCTGATAGAACGACATGGGTGTGAACTCGCGAGGCTCGCCCACCTGCTCGCCCTTGGCATTGCGGAAGGCATAGGTGAAATGCTCGGGCGGTGTGCCGATGATGAGCTGCAGCATGTGGTAGATTTGGCTGAGCATGCGTGTCTTAGCCTTCTCCAGTGCGGCTGTCTTCTTGCCTTTCTGCACCATCTCACGCAGCTGCAGTCCGTATTCGCGCAGCTTCGAGGAGATGAGCTGACGTGCCTTCGACGTATTGTCAGAGGAGAATGTTTCGGGCATCACGTCGGCTGGCACCAAGCCATACTTGTCGGCCAAGTCGGCCACGCCGCAGAAGGTGCCGCCATCGCCGATTGGCGAGTGAAAGAAGAACTGCACGCGCTGGTCGTCGATGGGCTTCATGCCATTGTCGATGCAGCCTTGCAGCATCAGGTTGGCCTTCTCCAACTGGTCCCAGAAGAACAGGTAGGCCTGCGAGAAATCGGTATAGAGCGAGTCGGTGCGCAGGTTGAAGTCGGCACGGAGCACGTTCAGCCCGCTGAACATCCAGCAGCGCCCACTCGACTTCTGGTCGGTGATGCTCTGCTTGCGTGTCTCAATGCTGAAGTGGGTGTCGAAGCGGCCAGCGTTCTGGTGGTTCGAGGCCAGGTTGTCGATGGCGTTGGCGGCGATGGCGTTCACCAGCGCCCGGTCGCTGGCTTCCAACTTGTTCTCTTTCTGTATGTCGGCCAGCATCTTTGTGCTGATGCCTCCGCTGCGCTGAGCCGTTGCCGAGAGCGACAGGGCTGTTGCGATGATGATGAATAAAGGTCTCATAGCATGTCAGTTTTTGTGTAGATGAATCAGAATCCGTATATCTCCTTGAGCTTCTCGCCCAGCTGCGGGCCCCTCAGGTCGGTGGCCACGATCTTTCCGCTTCCGTCGAAGAGGATGCTGGCGGGTATGGCGCTGATGCCGTAGACGCCGGCAGCTGCCGACTGCCAATAGCGCAGGTCGCTGAGCTGCGGCCACGTCATGCCCATCTGCTTCACGGCAGCCTTCCAAGCGTCGGCGGTGCGGTCGAAGGATATGCCGATGATCTCGAAGCCCTTGTCGTGATACTTGCCATAGTTGGCCACCACGTTGGGCATCTCCTGACGGCACGGACCGCACCAGGCTGCCCAGAAGTCAATCATCACATACTGCCCCTTGCCTATCCACTCGCTCAGCTTGCGCTCTTTCCCATCCATGTCGGGGATGGTCATGTCGGTGAACATCTTGCCCGGAGCACGCTTCTCCAACCCTGCGAACAGACGCTTGGGCTGCTCCATCGAGGGATGGTTGTAGTAGGCGTTTTTGGGATTGCATATTTGCTTCAGCTCATCGTAGCCCAGGCTGTAGGCCATGTTGCCTACGAAGGCGGCGGGAATCATGTTGTCGGCATTCTGCAGCACGATCTCCTTCAGCCGTGCGTTCTTCTTCTCGTTCAATGCCACGTAGACGTTGCCAATGGAGTCCATCTGCTCCTTGGTCAGCTGGCGGCTGCGGGCTTTGCCGAGGATGTCGGCCAACTGCATGTCGATGGGTGTCAGCTCGCGGTCGTAGGCGTTCAGCTTCTCGTTCTGTGCCGAACCTTTCAGCTTGTGGTCGGCCATATCTATCTGTATGGGCGTGCCATCGTTGATGAAGAGTGCCGTGAACGAGCCATCGCTCACGCCCAGCACGATGTTCTTTTGGATGTTTCCGCCCAGCTTGAACGCACCCGCCGTCACGCTGGCGCTGTCGATGACGGCATTGCGTGCTGCCACATCTATCAGATACACTTTCTTCAGGCTGGCCGGTGCCTTGCCGTTCACCTCGAATGCCACCATCTGCTGTGCGTCGGCCACCGTGGCTCCGCCGAAAATCACCGCTGCCACAGCCATGCCAACGGCAGCCAATCGTTTTGTTGTTGTTTTCATATTCTGCTTTTTAAATGAAGAGTGAAGAATGAAGAATAAGCCCCCCTTCAGCCCCCGAGGGGGCTACTATAGGCCCTTCGTCTGATAGCAAAACTATAGAAGCCCCCTCGGGGGCAGTAGGGGGGGCTTAACTCGCTGCGAAGCGCACTGCCGCCCTGGCCACCTCCACGTCGCCCGTCTTGGCGATGCGTATGTTGGCTGTGCCGTCGGCGTCCATCTGTCGGCTGAACGACAGTTGGTCGCCGGCATGCGCCTCGGCCACGTAGGCTATCTCGAAGCGACTGACCGCATGCTGGCGATACCAGTCTAAGGGCCACAAGTCGAGCACATGCTCGATATACTTCACCGAGTTCACATGGCCGTTGATGTCTACATCATTATAATAGGTGTCGATGGTTCGCAGGTGCTCGGCCTGGTCGCCCACCCTCACGCGCCCTCCCTTGGCGATGGGGCACTCGCGGTCGCGCTCAATCCATTGGCTGATGGCTCCGTCGTCGATGCTGAAGATGTCGGTGGGCTGCCGCGTCTCGGTGTCGATCATCGCCCAGATGCTGC
>JAEEGI010007064.1_pt1 | contig 25238 bp, 26 predicted proteins | sample 8958751 | NCBI WGS metagenome assembly JAEEGI01 (sample SAMN16246545, study PRJNA631951) | gut metagenome | biome: gut microbiome; feature: rumen; material: KS-attached | host: Bos | place: Iran: Karaj | collected 2018-10
TCTCTGGCAGGGCGACATCACGACGCTATGCTGCGACGCCATCATGAACGCCACCAACAGCGGCATGCTGGGCTGTTTCCGGCCTCTCCACAACTGCATCGATAATCCGATACTGAACTGAATCACACACTTTGCGTAAATATCATACGTAGAGACATACGAACATTACTGGAGTTAGCAATTTCCCTGCCGAAACCGTCGATACATGCCAGTCCTGGCGAAAAACTGCGGTATTATCGTGAATTAAAGCAGTTAAACCAGGAAGAGATCAGCAGGATCCTCGGACACGAAAGTATCTGGTATATTGTTAATCTGGAAAAAGGATTCAATCCAATTTTCTATGAAGACGCAGTAAAGCTTGCTCCTGTTCTGGATATCGACCCTGATGATCTTCTCACGGAATACACAAGATTCTGTAAACCTGGATATGGAGAAAGGATCAAGCGGATCCGCTATGAATACCATATGTCACAGGGAGAATTTGCAGATCTGGTTGAGACAAAAAGGGCCAATGTTGGAATCTGGGAATGTGAGTATAAAAACATTCATCCCGAGTATGGACGGTTCCTGCATCTCAAAATGCTTGCAGAGCAGAAAGGATTAGACTTCAATAAACTGATTCAGGACGAAGAATACTGTGTGGATGATTATAAGAGATTCATCCGGGGAGATATACCAAAGAAGATCCGGAACATCAGGGCAGCCTGTGGATGCTTCATGGGAGACTTCGGACGATTGATGGGTTTCGATAACGCGGCATCAGCCATATCTCAATGGGAAGCAGGGAATACCAAGCCCTCAAGAAAATACTTCTACAAGCTTCGGGAACTGGCTGTTTCTGTCGGAATTGACATGGATAAGCTGAATGAAGATCCCGATTTCTATAAAGACGAGTATGCTGAGTTTATTGAAACAGACTGCGGAGATAAAATCAGATATATCCGTCTTCAATACGGAGTGTTCATGGAACAATTTGCCGAGATGATCGGAACGTCAGGGAATACAATCAGCGAATGGGAAGCTGGCAACTGTGTACCAATGAGATATTGGTTCCCCGAAATAAAAAAAGCTGCGGCGAATAAAGGAATCGATCTGAATGCGCTAAACGGTCATCCGGAAATATACAAAGATCCATTTACGGAACTGATCCAGAAGCAGGATTCTGAGGAATGGGTAAGGAGAATCCGTAAACAATGCGGTTTAACAGTTGATGCCTTTGCCAGATATATCGGAGTGAGCAGAAGTACTGTAAATTCATGGGAGACCCATCAAAACTGCAGGAAACCAAGCCGGGAATCCTTCAATAGAATAGTAGAAATGGCAAAGATGAGAGGAGTTGATATATATGACCCATGGAGAACAGAGACTCTGGCTAATCCAGCAGCTTCTGAACGAAAGGAATGACGCTGCAGGTGTTCAGATCCCTGAAGACGAACAAGGTCAGAAAGATCTGCTGAGAGGTCTTATGAATATCCGCATGCCGGACCCTATAGATGCCGAGTTCCTGAGAATACAGGATGAGTATCTGACGGAAGAGAACCTTGCGGAGGGCGTTGTCAAAATTGAAGATCTGACACCGATCAAAGCTGATAATAGGCTTTATATCTGGCAGGGAGATATGTCCCGGCTTGCCGTTGACGCTGTTACACTACCAGCCAACTCCGGATTCACAGGATGCTATCAATATTTACACAATTGTTTGGATAACATTCTTGGTTCGAAAGCAGGGATTGAGTTAAGGCTCTTTACCAATAGCATTATCACAAAACAAGGCTATCCTGAGCCTACCGGTCAGGCCAAGATCACACCGGGATTTAACCTTCCGAGCAAATATATTATCCATACGGTAGGTCCTATCGTTCAGGGTCGGCTGACCAAAGAAAACGAACGGCTGCTGGCTTCCTGCTACAGATCTATCATGGAACTGGCGGATCAGAACGATATCAAGACTCTCGCATTGTGCTGTATTTCCACAGGTGTATTCATGTTTCCGAATCAGCGGGCGGCAGAGATTGCTGTAGAAACTGTTCGGAAATATCTGGAGGAAACCGGCAGTCAGATTAAAGTCATCTTCAATGTCTTCAAGGATATTGATCTGATGTTCTATAAATACTATCTGGGTGAGCCGGAAGCAGAATAACAACTAAATACTTTGTAATTGGCGGTCTCGAACTGTAAAAGGTTCGGGGCCGTTTTTTTTGTTTCTGAACATACGGAAAAGAAAGGAGGAACGACTCATGGCAGTCTTCCGAGTGAAGAAAAACGAAAATTTTACCACGATGTGCAACATTCATCTGCGGGATAAAAGCCTGTCTCTCAAGGCGAAAGGAATGCTGTCGATCTTTCTGAGTCTTCCGGATGAATGGCACTATTCGGTCAAAGGTCTTGCCGGGATCTGTCAGGAAGGCCCGGACTGCATCAGAAGTGTTCTGAAGGAACTTGAATCAGCCGGATATCTGGTGCGAAGGCGCACCAGAAAAGAAAACGGGCAGCTTGGAGATGCAGAGTATCTGATCTTTGAAACGCCTCAGCCGAAGAATGATGAAGATCTCACATGTGCCTCTTCTGTACAGGCACCACCTGCGCAGGAACCACCTATGCAGGAAAATCCAGTACAGGTGAAACCTGTGCAGAATGATCCGACAGGAATAAAGAAAGAAGAAGTTATTACAGAAGAATCAATAACAGATCTATTAAATACAGATCAATCAAAGAAAGAGCGAGGAGAAAGCCCCCGTCACAAGTATGGGCAGTATAAGAATGTGCTTCTGAGTGATGAGGACTTCGAAAAGCTGAAGGCAGAGTTTCCGGCAGATTACGAAGATCGGATTGATAACCTGTCAGAATACATGGCTTCTACAGGCAGGTCCTACAAGAACCACCTGGTTACCATCCGGAGATGGTCAAGAAGAGATACTGTGCGCAAACCTTACCAGCAAACTTCCTCTCCCACCTACAGTGCCGATAGATACGAAACGACGAAAAGGAGAAGTTTATGACTGACATGAGATCCATTCTTGGTGCGATGGCCGAACGGAACAAAATGGAGCCGGAAGAAATACCTGAAGGCACATACAGAGCTGATGACGGTCTGCTCCACTGCAAGGTTTGTGATCAGCCGGTGCAGCATCGACTCGATATCGGCGGAACGGTCCATCTTGTCCGCTGCATATGTCGCTGTGATGAAGAAAGACGTAAGCGTGAAGAGGAAGAAGAACGTCAACGCCGCGAACGCATGTATATTGCATCGCTGAAAGCGAACGGAATCCAGGAACAGCATTTCTACTCCTGGACTTTCGCAAATGCTGAACAAAACGGTGATATTCGGATGGCACAAAGGTATGTGAGTCAGTGGGAAAAAGCCAAAGAACAGAATCTTGGCTTGCTTCTTTGGGGCGGTGTCGGTACCGGAAAGACATATATCGCAGCATGTATCGCAAACGCTTTGATTGAGCAGAAGGTGCCGGTTCTGATGACAAACTTCTCCAAAGTGCTGAATCAGATGGGAGCTATGTATTCTGAGGATCGATACAAATACATCTCTGATTTCTCAAAGTTCCCGTTGCTGATCATTGATGACCTTGGTGTAGAGAGAAGCACTGAATATGTCCGGGAACAGATCTTTGCCATTATCGATGAGCGATATAAAGCCAATCTTCCGCTGATCGTTACAACCAATCTCACGATTGATGAGCTCAGCGACCCGAAAGATGTGGCAGATGCCCGGATCTACAGCAGACTTCTGGAGATGTGTGCTCCGATTCAGATCAGAGGATCCGACCGGCGTCAGAAAGCTGGAGACGCAAAGATTGACCTGGCGCAGCAGATGCTGTTTGAAAGCGAGGTGAGCCGATGAAAAGCAGCACAGAAATCATATCAATCGTCAATCAGAAAGGAGGGACAGCTAAAACAACTACAGCGGAAAACTTAGGGATCGGCCTGGCAAGAGAAGGAAAACGAGTACTGCTTGTCGATACAGATCCTCAGGCATCTTTAACCATTGCTTTAGGCCACCCAAATCCGGATGACCTGCCATTTACCCTGACAGAGATGATGAATCTCACCATGGATGAGACTCTGAGCGATCCGGTCGTTGGAATTCTTCGTCATGAGGAAGGTGTGGATCTGATACCGGCAAATATCTCTTTAGCCGGACTTGAGGTTTCCCTGGTCAACACCATGAACCGGGAAAGTATCCTGAAGCAGCTGCTGGATCAGGTTAAGGCAAATTATGACTACATCCTGCTGGATTGTATGCCATCACTGGGGATGATGACGGTCAATGCACTTACGGCTTCTAACAGTGCTCTAATTCCAGTTCAACCGAATTATCTGTCAGCCAAAGGTCTTGAGCAGCTGCTCGGTACCATCAACAAGGTCAAGCGGCAGCTCAATCCAAAGCTGAAGATCGATGGAATTCTTCTAACGATGGTGGACAGCAGAACAAACTACACAAAAGAAATCAGTTCGCTGATCCGCGACACTTACGGAGGCCATATTAAAGTCTTCCAGACAGAAATTCCCCGATCGATCAGGGCGGCGGAGATATCGGCAGAGGGCAAAAGCATATTTTCCTACGACCCCAAAGGAAAAGTCGCTGACGCATACGGAAAGCTAACGAAGGAGGTGATGATGAATGCAGAGAAAAGGCGCAAACGTCAGCTTGAAGAGTGTCGATGACCTTTTCTCCACCCAGGAAGAGAGAGATACGACCGAACATGTTCAGGAGATTCCGCTTTCAGAGCTGCATCCTTTTAAAGATCATCCGTTCAAAATTCTGGATGATGAAGCAATGCAGAAAACAGTTGAGAGCATCAAAGAGTATGGAGTCCTGACACCAGCTATTGCAAGGCCCAGACCTGAAGGAGGTTATGAACTGATCTCCGGCCATCGGAGGCATCATGCTTCAGAACTTGCCGGTAAAGAAACAATGCCTGTCATTGTCAGGAACATGGACGACGATGCCGCGACGATCCTGATGGTGGATTCCAATCTGCAACGGGAGGAAATTCTGCCAAGCGAACGAGCCAAGGCTTACAAGATGAAACTGGAAGCCATTAAACATCAGGGAGAAAGATCCGACTTAACTTCGGTCCAAGTTGGACCAAAGTTGGATGCCGCAAGTAGGATTGCAGAAGAAGCAGATGAAAGCCGTTCTCAGGTTAAGCGCTATATTCGCCTGACCAACCTTACTCCGGAACTTCAGGATATGGTGGATGACAAGAAAATCTCCTTCAATCCGGCGGTTGAGCTTTCATACCTAAAGCCGGAGGAACAGGACATGTTCCTGGAGGCAATGGAAACAGCGCAGGTTGCTCCTTCGCTTTCCCAGGCACAGCGCATGAAGAAACTGAGCCAGCAAGGCCAACTGACTATGGAAGCCATGGAGGATATGTTATCTGAGGACAAGAAAGCCCCGCTGGACCGAGTGGTATTTGATCAGAATCAGATCCGGAAGTATTTCCCGAAATCTTATACGACCAGGCAGATGCAGGAAAAGATTATTCAGCTGCTGGAACAGTGGCAAAGAAAACAGCAAAGGGATATGGAGCGTTAAAAAGGTATGACAAATGAATATGGAGTGAATGTGCAGCTTTCTTATAACAGGAACGCTGCTTATTTTTTACCCAAATACAGAGAGGAGCTTGAGAAGATGATGAAACAGAAAGGAAAAACTACCACACCGATTGAGATCAGCATCGCAGAGTCACTTTGCCGAATCGCTGATTCTCTGGAGGAACTGATCGACATGGCAAAGGAACAGAACTCATGCGATTGCTGCAGCAAAGAAACTGATCAGGACATTGAGGATTATCTGGATCAGCTTCTGTCTCCGTCGAGGAAGAAGACATCTCCTGATGAAATCTTCGCCGTATCGATTGACCCTGCAAAGCAACCTGAGAAGGTACCGATTGGCAGATTTGATGAATATGAAACTTTCACGGTGGACGATGAAGTCATCTTTGAGATTCCGAATACGGATATGGCTGTTTCCTGCAGTTCCGGAAAACTGATTGAGATTGGCGGACATCAATATCTGTTCGGACAGGGCCTGGTTGTTCTGCTGGATCCAGATGATGAGCTTCGAGAATTCCAGGAAAAAGACTTTCAGAAAGTTCTCAGATTTCTGGACAGTGCCAAAAGAACAATTCTCTGCGGATCAGCGAAAAAAGACGTATATCGTCTCAAATAAGGAGGTAACAGATGGATTACGAAGAATTTTTGAACAGCCTGAAAAATGACTTGCAGAACTACTATTCTAACGCCGGTATTACCATTGAAAATGCCGATGTTCAGAAGATGCAGGGTGAATCCTACCAGGGACTGCAGATTAAGAGAGATGGATCTAATGTTGGGATCACCATGGACATGCACAATTTCTTTGCAGAGCTTGAAGATGGCATCCCCTATCACGATGTGATGCTGGATGTCAGGGATGCTGTATCTGAAGCGCTCAACCGTTCTCTTTTGATGAATGTGGATGTCGGCAAGCTGTCCAATTATGAGGAAATGAAACGCAGCCTGATGGTACAGCTTGTTTCCACAGAGAAGAATAAAGAGATGCTTTCAAGAGTACCGCATAAGGAAATGGCGGATATGTCGATGATATATCGCTTTGATCTTGGAGATACGGGCAACAGCAATGCAACGATTCTTGTAACCAACCAGATGCTTCAGAATTACGGAATCACGCCGGATCAGCTCCATGAAGATGCGATGAACTACGCACCGATGACGCATCCTGCTTCGATCCGCAGTATGGAGAGTGTTCTCTTCGGGATTCCGGAAGAAGAATCTATGATTCCGGAAGGTGTGCCAAAACTCTTTGTGGCAACAAATGAAAGGTCAATGAACGGAGCAGGAGTCATTACCTACCCGGATTTTATGGATCAGGCGGCTGAAAAGATGGGCGGAAGCTTCTATATCCTGCCTTCGTCAATTCATGAGGTCCTGATCCTGAAAGAATCGCCGGATGTTGATGTGAATACTCTGGTGGATATGGTGACAAACATCAATGCCACTCAGGTGATGCCGGCAGACCAGCTGACAGACAATGTTTATCACTTTGATGCAGAGGCACGAGTCTTTGAAACAGCACACAGTTTTGAAGAACGTATTAACTCAGAGCATGCCTCGCATAATCAGATTGTTGAAGCCATGGAGGCTGCCGGATACTATCTCGATCCGATCGAAAGCACACCTGACAATCTCCGTTTCGTACATGAAGGCGGAGTCATGCAGATGGAAAGCTGGGAGGCAGCTGAGGAATGGCTGAACGGCGTGGTATTTGATGATCCGGACGTATCGGACAAGGTGGAAAGAATTCTCCATCCTGAAGAATTCAAGATGGATGTTCTGCTTGTAGAACCGGGAAAGTATCCACAGCGTGTTCAGATCGGAACAGAACTGGAAGATCTGCAGAAAGCAGTCGGCGGACCTATTGAAGTAACGTATCCCTTTGATGATCCGGTGGGCATTATCTGCAATGAAGAGGGAAAACTGAATGGCATGGATCTGAATCGTGCCTTATACGATGATGAAGGACGGGTAAGCGATATTATTGCCGGTCCTTTTCTTGTAACTGGACTCACAGAAGACAACTTCCAGTCCCTCACAGATGACCAGATGGTTATGTTTGAAGATAAATTCCATTCTCCCGAGACATTTATCAGAATGGGCCGGAGTATCATGGCTATTCCTGTTCCGGATGATGTTGTCCGTGAAAAAGCTGAAGGCATGAAGCCCAGGGAAAAACCTGCACCTGATATTGAAGCCCGGTAAGGAGGTGATGCTGCTTGCAGGAGGAAATCGAAAACCGTACCGTCAATCTTGCGGTCACAACGACAAGACTCAGCGGCCGGGTACTGATGGATGCACTTCGAATGTACCTCCGTCACAGAGACCTGAAAAAAAGCAGAAATCAACAGACAAAAGATGATCATCCGCACGGTGAACAGACTGTAAAGGACCTGATCGGACAGAATCAGGGAGTCACCAGTATTCCGCTGGATGATATCCGCATCCGGGATTTCAGTCAGGCTGCGAGGAAATACGGCGTGGACTTTGCTGTGACAAAGGACAAGACAATAACGCCACCCAGATATGTGGTGTTCTTCAAGGCCAGAGATACGGATGCCTTAAAACAGATCCTGGGGGAATTGACACAGAAGCAGCTGAATCAAAAGGAACGTCCCAGCCTGATTAAACAGCTGGCCAAGATCAAAAATATGGTCAAGGCCATTCCCTCCAAGGCGCGTAGACATGAGCAGGAGCACGATCGTTGAGTAATCGGGCAAAGAAGCAGCTGATCCTGCACATTCCGTATGTGATCATGGGACTGATTGCGACCAATCTCGGAGAAGCCTGGCGGCTGGCTGAAGGAACAAATGCATCAGAGAAGATACTGAGTCTGATGACAACGATTCAGACAGCATTTGCGAATCCGCTGCCAAGCTTCCATCCGTTAGATCTTCTGATTGGTGTCGGATGTGCAGTGATCTTCCGCCTCGCTGTTTATATGAAAGGCAAGAATGCAAAGAAATACCGGCATAACACCGAATATGGATCCGCCCGATGGGGAACTGGAAAAGACATTGAACCGTTTGAAGATCCTGTGTTTCAGAATAATGTTATCCTGACGAAAACCGAACGGCTGATGATGTCAAACAGGCCGAAAAATCCAGGAAACGCGAGGAACAAAAATGTCCTGATTGTCGGCGGGTCCGGTTCCGGTAAAACAAGATTCTGGCTGAAACCAAACCTGCTTCAGATGCACAGTTCCTACGTCATAACTGACCCAAAAGCCAGTGTTCTGAATGAGTGCGGAGCTGCCCTGGAGAGAGGTGCACCGCTTCTGGATGATAAAGGAAATCCGGTCAAAGACAAAACCGGCAGGACAATTTATGAACCGTATGAAATCAAGGTGTTCAATACAATCAATTTCAAAAAGTCGATGCACTATAATCCTTTCGCCTATATTCATTCTGAGAAGGACATTCTTAAGCTGGTTACGGCACTGATTGCCAATACAAAGGGAGACGGTAAAGAGGGAGATGAATTCTGGACGAAGTCGGAAACGCTGCTCTACTGTGCTTTGATCGGATATATCCATTACGAAGCTCCTCCGGCCGAGCAGAACTTTGCGACATTGCTGGAGATGCTGAACTCTATGGATACCCGTGAAGATGATGAGGACTATATGAATCCGGTAGACATTCTGTTCGCCAACCTGAAAAAGAAGAATCCAAATCATTTCGCGGTCCGTCAGTATAACAAGTTCAAGCTTGCAGCAGCTAAGACACTGAAATCCATATTGATCAGCTGCGGTGCTCGGCTCGCTCCCTTTGATATACAAGAAGTCCGGGATATCACAATGTATGATGAACTGGCCCTGGATACGCTGGGGGATAAGAAGACGGCATTGTTTCTGATCATGTCTGATACAGATGCAACTTTCAATTTCCTGATTTCTATGATTTACACACAGCTATTCAACCTGTTATGTGAGAAAGCAGATGATGTGTACGGCGGCAGGCTGAAAGTCCATGTCCGATGCCTGATCGATGAGGCGGCAAATATCGGCCAGATTCCCAATCTGGAAAAACTGATAGCGACGATACGAAGCCGTGAGATATCTGCCTGTCTTTTCCTTCAGGCACAAAGCCAGCTGAAGGCAATCTACAAGGACAATGCTGATACGATCATCGGCAACTGTGATTCCAAGATCTTTCTCGGAGGAACAGAACCGACAACTCTGAAGGAACTGAACCAGTCACTTGGCAAAGAAACCATCGATACGTACAACACAGGCGAAAGCCGTGGCCGGGAGGAGTCACATTCCCTGAATTATCAGAAGCTGGGACATGATCTTCTTTCTGTTGATGAACTTGCAGTGCTTGAAGGAAGCAAATGCATTCTGCAGCTTCGCGGTGTGCGTCCTTTCCTGTCAGATAAATATGATCTGACCCAGCATCCGAATTACAAACTCACCGGAGACTATGACAAAAGAAAGATGTTTGATATCGAGAAGTTCCTGAACCGGAAGATGGTGCTAAAGCCGGATGAGAAATACACAGTCATTAACATGGACGCTTGATCCTGGGCCGAATGGTTCCGGATCTTTTTTCGTTACTGCGAAGGAGGTGGTGCCTAACGAGAGTCACTTATTTCGAATGAATGGAATGATTAGAAAAACAACTCGCGAAAATGACGTTTACGAAACGTGGAAAGGATGGAAATGATGAGCGAAAGCATTATTACGATCAAATTTGCAAGAGGCCTGCTGGGTGAGGAATTCACAGCAAAGAACGGAAATGAACTGGTTCGGGTGAAGATCCCGAATGAGGATCCGGAAGATCATTCTCCCTGGGCAAGCTTCGTGGTACCAGTCGATGCTGTCTATGACAGTCAGAACGGAAAGGCGATCTGTGTGGATCTTCCTGCTGATGGAGAAACCACAGTCACCAAATCACACCTGAAGGGAAAGGATCCTGACGGGAAGAATCTCTGGGAGGATGAACGGTATAAGGTGAGCAATTCTCAGCTGAAGGAAATGGTTGAGTTCTATAAGAAAAAGCCCAGAGAGAATGCACGATAATGAACGGTAAAACTGAATATTCCTATCACAGACGCAGGCGGATCTCAAAAGGGTTCGGCTGCTTTTTTTGTTTCATGGCAGTTACAGCTGCCGTTTATCTTGTCCTCAATTCCAGAAACTCCGGTCACCGGACAAAACACATTGAAATCAACTAAGCGGTCCATGAGAAACCGGAAAACAGGAATTTTGGAATACACATTATCAGCCGCATAGACGGCAAAGGAGGAAATCGAATATGGCATTTTTCAACAGCGCAGTTGGTGTACTGCAGACTCTCGTAATCGCTCTTGGCGCAGGCCTCGGTATCTGGGGCGCAATCAACCTCATGGAAGGCTATGGCAACGACAACCCTGGCGCAAAGTCCCAGGGAATGAAGCAGCTGATGGCAGGAGGAGGTGTCGCACTGATCGGGACCACTCTTGTACCGCTTCTCGCAGGACTGTTCTGATCGGGAGGTGATCTTCTAAGTGGACACGATCTTTCAGCAAATCGCTGATTGGCTGAAAGAAATGCTCGTGGGCGGAATCATGAACAGTCTGACAGGCATTTTCGATGCTGTGAATCAACAGGTCGGAAATGTCGCGACGCAGGTAGGGACGACCCCGGCGAGTTTTTCGCCGGGAGTCTTCTCCATGATCAGAGGGGTGTCCGAGTCGGTGATCGTTCCGATAGCCGGCCTAATTCTGACTTTCATCGCCTGCTACGAGCTGATTCAGCTGATCATCGACCATAATAATCTGGCGAATTTTGAGACATGGATCTTCTTCAAGTGGATCTTCAAGACCTTTGTAGCAGTCATGCTGATCACAAACTGCTTCAACATTACTATGGCGGTCTTTGATGTGGCACAGCATGTGATTGCCTCAGCCGGAGGCATTATCGGAGGAAATACAGCGATCGACGATTCTGCCATCGCCGGCATGCAAAGCACGCTGGAAGCCATGGAAGTCGGGCCGTTACTCGGTGTCTATCTACAGACATTCCTTCTGAACTTTGGCATGAGGATTATGTCTCTGATTATTTTCATTATCATTTACGGACGTATGATCGAAATCTATCTCATGACAAGTCTTGCACCGATCCCGTTTTCAACTTTCGGAAACAGAGAACAGAGCCAGATCGGACAGAACTATCTGCGATCCCTGTTCGCACTGGGATTTCAGGGGTTTCTCATTATGATCTGTGTCGGCATATACGCTGTGCTGATTCAGGGAATCTCCTTCTCCAGTGATGTCGTTGCATCGATATGGGGAGTTCTGGGATACACAGTTTTGCTTTGCTTCACGTTGTTCAAGACCGGAAGCCTGGCAAAGTCTGTTTTCAATGCACATTAAGGAGGTGGCAACTTGTCAGCATATATCTCAGTACCAAGGGATCTGACCAAGGTCAAATCCAAAATCTTTTTCAATCTGACGAAGCGGCAGCTGATCTGTTTCTCTATCGCAGCAGCGATCGGGATCCCGGCTTACTTCCTTTTGCGGAAGACCGGGAACATGAGCTTTGCGGCCATGTGCATGATCATCATTATGCTGCCGTTTTTCTTCCTGGCTATGTATGAACGGGACGGAATGCCGCTGGAGGTGATCTTCAGGCACTTCATTGAAGCCAAGTTCATCAGGCCTAAAGACAGACCTTATGTGACGAATAACTACTATACAGCCCTGCTCAGGATGGCAGAGGCAGAAAAGGAGGTGGACGCGATTGTTCTTCAAGCAGAAGAGAAAAAAAGAAAGCGTGGAGTTAAAACTGCCCGCAAGTCTCACAAAAAGTGAGAAGAAACAAGTCGAGAAAATCGTTGCCCGCGCAAGAAAAGATGACGGGATTCCCCGCACAGCGCAGCAGACAATACCGATCGACAGAATGTTTCAGGACGGTATCTGCAGATATGGGCAGAATTACTACACAAAGACAATACAGTTTCAGGATATCAACTATCAGCTGGCACAGCAGGAAGACAAGACAGCGATCTTTGAAGAATGGTGCTCCTTCCTGAACTTCTTCGACAGTTCGGTACACTTTGAGCTTTCATTTATGAATCTGGCAACGGATCCTGCAAGCTTTGAGAAAAACATCCGGATCCCGTTCAGAAAGGATGGATTCGATGATGTCAGGGAGGAATACTCCAGGATGCTTCGGACGCAGCTCGCCCAGGGCAATAACGGCCTGACAAAGACCAAGTTTCTTACTTTTGGCATTCAGGCAGAGTCCATGAAGCAGGCTAAGCCCAGACTGATCCATATTCAGACAGACCTGCTGAACAATTTCCGCCGCCTGGGGGTTGTTACCAGAGTGCTTAACGGCAAGGAGCGCCTGAAAGTTATGCACGATATGTTCCATATGGGCGATAAGGACCGTTTTGTATTCGAGTGGAAGTGGCTGAATGAGTCAGGCCTTTCGGTTAAGGACTTCATCGCTCCTTCTTCCTTTTCATTCCCCGGCGGCAGGACTTTCCGTATGGGACCGCTCTATGGAGCCATGTCGTATCTGTCCATCACGGCATCAGATCTCTCTGATCAGCTGCTGAAGGATATTCTCGATATGGAGTCCAGTCAGATTGTAACGATGCATATCCATTCGGTGGATCAGAATGAAGCAATCAAAACGGTAAAACACACTATTACCGAACTGGACCGTTCCAAGATTGAGGAACAGAAGAAAGCCGTAAGATCCGGCTATGATATGGACATTATTCCTTCTGATCTTGCAACCTATGGCAAAGATGCAAAGGCGCTGCTGCAGGAGCTGCAGAGCCAGAATGAGCGTATGTTCCTGCTCACGTTCCTGATCATGAATACAGGGATGAGCAAACAGGAGCTGGACAACAATATCTTCCAGGCTTCTTCAATCGCACAGAAGCATAACTGTAATCTGCGCCGCCTGGACTTCCAGCAGGAACAGGCGCTGATGAGCTCACTGCCGCTTGCAATGAACCAGATCGAGATCGAGCGCGGGATGACAACCAGTTCAACGGCAATCTTCGTTCCGTTCACTACCCAGGAATTGTTCCAGGACGGTAAAGGCTCTCTGTATTACGGCCTGAATGCTCTTTCCAACAACCTGATCATGGTGGACAGGAAGCTTTTGAAGAATCCGAATGGACTGATCCTCGGCACTCCAGGTTCAGGTAAATCATTCAGCGCCAAGCGTGAGATCACCAATGCATTTCTGGTAACGGATGATGACATTATCATCTGCGATCCGGAAGCTGAGTATTCTCCGCTGGTAAACAGGCTCAAAGGGCAGGTTATCAAGATCAGTCCTACGAGCACGCATCATATCAATCCGATGGACATCAACAGCAACTACTCGGAAGAAGACAACCCGCTTGCATTGAAAGCGGATTTCATCCTGTCTCTCTGCGAACTGATCGTGGGAGGCAAAGAAGGCCTGCAGCCTGTAGAGAAAACAGTCATTGACCGTTGTGTCCATCAGGTATATCAGAACTATTTTGATAATCCGACGCCGGAAAACATGCCGGTTCTTGAAGACCTGTACAACCTCCTGCTGACTCAGGAGGAAAAGGAAGCCAGGCATGTGGCAACAGCGCTTGAGATCTATGTTAAAGGCTCTCTGAACCTGTTCAATCATCGGACCAACGTTGATATCAGCAATCGTCTGGTCTGCTATGACATCAAAGAGCTCGGCAAACAGCTGAAGAAGCTGGGAATGCTGATCGTTCAGGATCAGGTCTGGGGACGTGTTACAGCAAACCGAGAGACCGGACGAGCTACCCGTTATTACATGGATGAGTTCCATCTGCTTCTGAAGGAAGAACAGACAGCGGCTTATTCAGTGGAGATCTGGAAGAGATTCCGAAAATGGGGTGGGATTCCAACCGGTATCACACAGAACGTTAAAGACCTGCTTTCGAGCCGTGAAGTTGAGAATATCTTTGAGAACTCAGACTTTATCTATATGCTCAACCAGGCACAGGGTGACAGACAGATCCTGGCGAAACAGCTGAATATTTCTCCGCACCAGCTTTCGTATGTTACTCATTCCGGTGAGGGTGAAGGTCTTCTGTTTTATGGCAATGTCATTCTGCCGTTCGTGGACCACTTCCCGCAGGATCTGGAACTCTATCAGATCATGACGACGAAACCCAATGAGGTACAAAGAGAGGAGGATGTGATTGCCGGATAAGAAGTTTACACCGGAGGATCTGACTCCGGATACGCCGGACGTTCTCCCGAATGAAGCCGGCTATACCAGAAAGAAAAGCAGATTTAAAGGCATGGATCCCAAGGGCGATAAGCTGCGTTACGGGAAAAAGAAAGTGGAAGTCCCAGAAAAGTCTTCTCATATTTCCACCACAGCTATCTCCCGGCAGATGCATGAAGCAATAAGTAAACAGGACAAGGACGATAATATCGGAACAGAGGCAGTGAACCGCAGTACTGAGCTTGCCGAAGACAGTGCTTATGTTGTACGGGATACTGTGAATCGGGTGAAATATGGCCACAAGCTTCATTCTTCAAAGAAAGAGGCACAGACCGCAAAAAAGGCTGCAGACACTGCGGAGAGCTCCATCGGTGCAGTTGACGAGGTTCCGACAGCTCCCAAGAGCCAGCGCTCTTTCAAGGCTCAGCAGGAGCAGACAAACACCAGCTGGTTCTCCAGGTGGAAGCAAAAACAGGCAATCAAGGCAGAATACAATGCTGCCAGAACCGGTAAGGAAACCGGATCTGCAGCATCTTCCGCCGTACAGGGTACAAAGAAAATATCAGAAAAGATCAAAGACGCACTCGGATCTGTAGCGCAAACAATCGCTGAACATCCGGGTGCTGTTATTACCTGCGGATGCCTTGCCTTGATTCTGATCTTTGTTACCACCACATTCTCATCCTGTTCCGTAATGAGTGGTAATCCCGGTGCGACGATTCTGGGGACAAGCTATACGGCGACAGATGAAGACATCATCGGAGCGAACGATGACTACAAAGCGCTGGAAGCAGCTTTACAAAGCAGAATCAGCCGTATTGAGTCAACTTATCCGGGATATGACGAATACCAATATGACCTGGCGGAGATCAATCACAATCCATATGTCCTTACTTCCTACCTGACCGTTCTTTTTGAGGACTATACAAGAGAAGAAGTACAGGCAACGCTGCATGAGATCTTTGATGCACAGTATGAGCTGACCACAAGGGAAGAAATCCAGATAAGAACGCGGACGGAAACCAGGACCGGCACAACAACTGTTACGGATCCGGAAACCGGTGAAGAAACCGAAGAAGAATATGAATACGAGGTGGAGGTTGAGTACGAATATCGGATTCTCCACGTCAAACTGACCAACAATTCAATGGAACTGGTAGTGATGAACTCGCATCTCTCAGACGATCAGATGGAACGGTATCTGCTGCTGAATCAGACGCTTGGAAACCGATCCTATCTGTTTGAAGGAGACATCTATGCGAACAGTTCACCAGGACTGGAATACACCTTAAATACGGAAGCACTTTCCGATGTAAAGTTTGCCAACATGATGCATGAGGCGACTAAGTATCTGGGTTATCCCTATGTCTGGGGCGGGTCATCGCCATCTACCAGTTTTGACTGTTCCGGCTTTGTCTGCTGGGTGATCAATCACTGCGGCAATGGCTGGAATGTCGGACGAACCACGGCGGAAGGTTTAAGACAGATGCTGAGAATTATACCGGCAAGTGAAGCAAAACCCGGAGACATCATCTTTTTCCAGGGAACCTACAATACGACCGGTGCCAGCCATGTGGGCATTTATGTCGGTGACGGCATGATGATCCACTGCGGCAATCCGATTCAGTACGCATCTGTTAATTCAGCCTATTTCCAGGCGCATTTCTACTGCTACGGCAGGCTGCCCAGTGATTAAGAAGGAGGATTTCAATAATGAGCAGAAAGTTGGATAAGATCGGCGAGGAACTGGCGAGAACCAGGGCCCGCTACGAAGCATATGGAAAGAGAATTCAGGAGCTGGAGGATCAGTATGCCGAACAGGAAAAAACGGAGATCAATGAGATCGTCCGCGCGGCTAATCTTACACCGGATCAGCTTCAGAGACTTCTTTCAAAGATGAATGAGGATCCGATTCCTCACGGGGCCTTCCCGGATGATGTAATGGAGGTGGAACAGAATGAAGATTAAAAGAATACTCCTGGCACTGCTTTGTTCCGTGGCAATGATTCTGGGTGTCGGAGTAACGCCGGTATTTGCACAGACAAATGAGATGGCAGAATCGACTGCTGTTCAGGATGTCACACCAGAGGAACCGGAAGAACCGGCGGAACCAGAGGAGCCGGAGAACCTGGATCCGCTGACACCGGATGGGAATCTGACGCTGGTAGACGATATTACTTCAGAGAAAACCGGCAAACAGTTCATCACAGTCGTCAGCAAGAACGGCAACTACTTCTATATCATCATTGACCGTGATGATGAAGGAGAAAACACTGTCCATTTCCTGAATCAAGTGGATGAGGCGGATCTTCTGAACCTGATGGATGAGGAGGACGCTCAGGCAATTCTGGATGCTGATGCCAAAGAAGCGGCAGAAAGAGCAGCCCGTGAACAGGCTGCCCGTGAAGCAGAAGAAGCGGCTTCGAGACCTCAGACTGAGCAGGTACAGGAAGAAAAGAAACCTGTAAACTGGATCCCTGCAGCAATCTGTGTAATGCTGGCCGGAATCGGCGTTGTAGTCTTCTTCCTGATCCGGATGAAGAAGAAAACGGATCCGGCAGAACAGTTCCCTGATCCGGATGCAAATTACAGCGAAGACGAAGATGGATATGATCTGCAGGAAGAAGCTGACGAGGACAACAGCGAAGAAAGCGAAGAAGAATAACGTAACAGCGGGTGGTCACAGTACTGCCCGCTTATCCATTCCTTAAGAAGAAAGCGAGGATTGATTCATGGAAGAAAACGAAGTATTGAAGGATATTTCCACAACCGGGACAATACGGGATGATCTCTCAATGACAGAAGATGCGGTGATTCTGGTGATTCCGATCGGAGGTGATCCGGATGAGTTCGCGTAATTCATATAAGCTTGATCAAGTCGGAATCCGGATGGTCAAAGAACCGCCGCTCTATTCTTCAGAGCCCGTAAACAGCCCGGAAGCAGCAGTAAGAATTATTGCCGACACTCTCAGAAATTATGACCGGGAAGTATTCTGCGTTGTAAATCTTAGAAATGATTTGAAACCGATCAATGTGAATGTAGTATCCGTTGGTACGCTGAATGCTTCAATTGCACATCCACGGGAGATTCTGAAGAGCACGATTCTATCCAATGCTGCGGCAGTCATGCTGCTGCACAACCATCCAAGCGGGAATCTGACACCATCCCGTGAGGATATCGAACTCACAGCCAGGATGCAGGAAATCTGTACGATGCTGGGAACTCCGGTCCAGGATCATATTATTGTCGGAAATGATGACCGGTATTTCTCAATCCGGGAACAGGATATTCTGCAGATTGCAAGACCGCTGGATAAAGATCTCAGCGACATAAATCTTAAAGGCGTAGCAGAGCCGGAAGTCCCGTTTACAGCCTTTAAGCCGGACGAGCCTGAAGTGAAGAAAAGACCGCTTGAAGAGATTACAGACCAGCTGGAAAAAGGTGTTCAGGAAATCTTTGAAAGCGACAAGTACAAGACCTGGCTTTCCACCATGTCTAAGTTTCACCATTACTCTCTGAACAATACGATTCTGATTGCCATTCAGCGTCCGGATGCAACTTCTGTTGCAGGTTATCAGGCGTGGAAACGTAATTTCGGCAGGCAGGTCCGAAAGGGAGAAAAAGGAATCAAGATCATTGCACCATCTCCTTATAAAGTTAAGACAGAGCAGGATAAGATAGACCCTTATACACATATGAAAGTGCTGGATTCCAATGGAGATCCGGTAAAGGAAGTTGTGGAGGTCGAACGGCCTGCTTTTCGTGTTGCAACTGTGTTTGATGTCAGCCAGACAGATGGTAAGGAATTGCCGACGCTGGGCGTGGATGAGCTGTCGGGACAGGTGAACAATTTCAGCATGTTTTTCGAAGCGCTGAAACAGACATCTCCGGTCCCGGTGGAGTTTGAAGATATCAAGGGAGGCGCAAAAGGCTACTACCATGTTCAGGAACAGAGAATTGCAATTCAGGAAGGAATGAGTGAGACACAGACCATTAAAACTGCGATCCATGAAATCACGCACGCTACGCTTCATTCAGCTGAGAAGCTGAAAGCTGAAGGTGTTCAGAAGTCGAGCCAGTCCAAGGAGGTTGAGGCAGAAAGTGTTGCCTACACGATCTGCCAGCACTATGGCATTGACACATCTGATTATTCCTTCGCTTATATCGCAGGATGGTCTTCTGGCAAGGAAACGGCTGAACTAAAAGAGTCTATGGAAACGATCAGAAGCACAGCAAGTGATCTGATCAACCGCATCGATGGGCACCTGGAAGCGCTGATTAAAGTGCATGAAACGGCAATCGAACAACCTGCCGTTCAAAATTCCGTTCTGGGGGCCCTGCAACAACTGTCTTCAGAAAATGCCGCAGATCATCCTACGGAATACCGATATCAGTGCAATCATCGTCCGCCTGGACCGGGAGCTGTCCCTAAAGAAGGTCTGGAATTCTGTGATGACAACGGAACAGGTAGATATGGAGATGTGGTTTATAACAGGCCATTGACGGATAAAGAACTGAAAAACTTTGAGCTGGATCCTGTCAAAGGTGTGAAACGCACAGCCAGAGATCCTGAACGATGAAAGGAGAACCATAAGATGCCAAAAGTATTCAAATGGGATGAGATCAATGGCAGGGGTACGGAGCAGGATCGTGTGGAAGCCTTTCTGACCGATACAACGGATACCTATGCAATATTGCAGCTTCGGGATATTCCGGAGACCAGAGATGAGCACTTCATGTCTTACAATGCGCTTCGCCGCAAACAACTTGAGCCGGAGGTGGACCATTATGAAGTAATCTATGTAGCACCGCTGATTCCCTACGCAGATCAGCAGACTATGCTGGAGGATACCTATCAAAGGTTCAACATTTCAAGGCCGGCAGATTTCCACGGGCACAGCTTGTCTGTGAGCGATATTGTGGCACTCCGGCAGAGCGGAATTGTTTCCGCTCATTATGTTGATTCAGTTGGCTTTCAGGATCTGCCGGGATTCTTCTCCGGGAAGAACCATCTCCGCACCCTTGAAGACATGGTGGAACAGAATGATAATCAGCTCGACGGTATTATTAACAATCTGCCGGATGAGAAACTGCCCTGCAAGTGCGAGGTAAAGAAGGAATCTGTGCTTGATCAGCTGAAAGAACTCAGAGCTTCAGACCCGGCACCGCCAAAAGATCTTGCAGAGCAGATTCTCGAAAGAATCAGGGAATGAGGTGATGTGATGGAGTTTACAAACGACGAAAAAATGCTGATCATGCTCTACAATCCCGGCACACGCACCGGGCTTATTATGGAACTGGCGAAACTGACAGAAAATCTGACAACGGAGGACGAGGATCTGAAAGGGATGGTCGGCAGACTTGTCCCGAAGCTGGCACAGCTTACGGATAAAGAATTCAATCAGGTCCTTGACCAGTGGCTGTGAGTGAGCCTTCGGAAGCAAAGCGCAACACGTTTGTTTCTCTGCGCCTGGACCGGGAGGAAGTAGAGCGGATCAATCAAAAGATGGAGGAAGTCGGTATGCACAACCGCAGTGCATATATCAGAAAGATGGCGCTGGACGGTTACTGCATCAAGCTGGATTTCTCTGAACTGCATGAACTCATGAGGCTTCTTTCCATCTGTAGCAATAATCTGAATCAATACGCAAAGAGAGCAAATACAGACGGAAGCATATACAGGGAGGATATCGAAGATCTGCGCACCAGATTTGATGATCTCTTTCGGGCAGGAACAAGAATAGTGCAGACGATAGAGGATCTGGCGTGACATCCTGAAATGAAGAATCGACATCCTTGTGAACAACACACGGTCTGCTTATCATGAAAGCAAAAGGAGGTGTCGTGATGATTATCATCAAATCAATTATCAAAGTATTATCTCTGCCGCTGGTCGTCGTCATGGTGCTTGCCGGATTGATTCTGCGGCTTACAGCTCATCTTTCAGCATATGTTGTTGGACCGTTCCTGCTCTTTATCCTCTTATGCACTGGTTACAGTGTGATCATGCAGAGCTGGCAGGATGTGTTCCTTCTCCTGCTGATCGGAGGCGCAGTATTTGCAGCGTATTTCAGCTCGGCGATCCTGATCGGATGGACTGAAAGTGCAAAAAGCGGACTTCTTGCTTTCCTGTATTCTTAATCATAAAGACATTGAAGCAATATATCCGGAGATTGTCTGATCATTCAGGCGGTCTCCGGATTTTTCGTTATGGGAGGTACGATGGCAGCAACGAAACTAATATCCATGCATCAGGCAAAGGGAAAATCGCCTGTTCAGAGTCTTAAGGAGCGAATTAATTACTCGGAGAATCCGGATAAGACGGAAGAAGGTGAATACATTTCATCCTATGCCTGCAGCGCTGAAACAGCAGCGGAGGAATTTGCACTCTCCAAAGAGGAGTATCTCCGCATTACCGGCAGAGTTTACAAAGGGGATATCCTGGCTTATCAGATCCGCCAGTCCTTCAAACCGGGAGAGATTACACCGGAAGAAGCGAATAAGATCGGCTATGAAACGGCGATGCGATTTACTCGGGGTGAGCATGCCTTTATTGTCTGCACACATACAGATCGAGCACACATTCATAATCACATCATCTTCAACTCGGTTGCCCTGGACTGCACCAGAAAGTTCAAGAATTTCTTTTTCTGCGGTCTGGCTCTGCAGACGCTGAGTGACATTATCTGTTTTGAACATGGGAAATCTATTATTCAAAAGCTACCTGTCGGTAAAAGAAAAAAACGAACGATCTACCCGCAAAGGCATTCCTTCAGGGATGCTCTTCGCAGTCAGATTAACGATGCTCTCCAAAAGAAACCACAGTCGCTCGAAGCCTTTCTGTCATCTTTGGAACAGTCCGGCTATCAGGTCAAGCGTGGCAAGCATATTGCCGTAAAGGGACATGGCCAGAAACGCTTCATTCGTCTGGACTCTCTCGGTGAAGGCTTTTCTCAGTCTGAACTTGATCAGCTCATTTCCGGGAAGAGCAGCAAACGCCGGTTCAGAAGCAAAGATGAGCGGATGGATCTTCTCATCAACATGCAGGACAAGATCCTTGAAGGGAAAGGTGCCGGATACCAGCGCTGGGCGGAGAAATTCAACGTCAAACAGATGGCAAAGGTTCTACTCTTCCTGCAGGAAAACAATATTCACGATATGAAAGATCTCCGAAGACTAGCTTCAGAAGCATCCAGAGGAGCAGATGGATTGTTTGATACCATTCACGCAAAAGATGCAAGACTGGAAGAGATTCGCCAGCTGAAGAATCATATATTCAATTATTCAAAGACAAAGGACATCTATGAAGAATACAGGCGCACCGGATATGATCCTCTTTATCTTGAGGAACATGCTGAAGAGATTCAATTGCATGAGCAGGCAAAAGCAGCTTTTGATCAGCTGCCGGATAAGAAAATTCCGAAAGTGAAGGATTTGAATGCGGAGTATGGCCAGGTCATAGCTGAAAAGAAAAAAGTATATGCGGAATACCGCATGGCAAGGAATAAGGCCAAGGAACTGCAGATAGCATTGAAAAATGCCGAAATCATCCTGGAAGAAGATCAGGAACAGACGAAGAAACGTAGCAGAAAGAACCTGAGGGATCAGAGCCATTAACCGGTGGCTTTGGTCTCTCTTTTTTTGTTGCGATTGACATCCTCAAATTCAAAATCGGCATCCTTGTGATGTGACGGACGTATTCATATCATTCAACTATCACAGTTATAACGGCTGTGATAGCCATAATACAGAAAGGATTAAGCCAGAACATGAGCGACGAAAAAGAAAAGAACGAAAGCGTTGCTGATCAGAAAAAGAAGATCCGGGAACGGTATAAAGGCGTTGACGAAAGCATGCTTGAGATCATCCCCGCCATTCCCCAGGAAGACTTTTTTACATCGGTCGTTCATAAGCGGGTTGCAGTTTATGCCCGTGTATCAACCGATGATCCGCGCCAGACCAGTTCCTATGAGCTGCAGAGAAATCATTACACGGATTTTGTGAATCAGCACCCTAATTGGGAACTTGTTGACATATATGCGGATGAAGGTATTTCGGGGACTTCCCTTATGCATCGTGACGCTTTCATAAGAATGATCGCTGACTGCAAAGCAGGAAAGATCGATCTGATCGTTACCAAAAGCGTTTCCCGTTTTGCAAGAAACATTATCGACTGCATCGGATATGTCCGGGAATTAAAGGCTATGCAGCCTCCGGTGGAAGTATTCTTTGAAACTGAAAACATACATACATTGAATGCCAACAGCGAAATGAGTCTTTCGTTTATTGCAACTCTTGCCCAGGAAGAATCCCACACCAAAAGCGAGATCATGAACGCATCGATTCAGATGCGCTTTAACCGCGGCATTTTCCTTACACCGGTTCTGCTTGGCTACGACAAAGATGAGGACGGAAACCTGGTAATCAACGAAGATGAAGCAGAGATTGTACGTCTGATTTTCTATATGTACCTCTTCGGCTATTCCCCGAAGGAAATTGCAGATACCCTGACAGAATGCGGGAGCGCCACCAAAAAAGGAAATACCACCTGGAGTACATCTTCCATAATGCAGATCCTTCAGAATGAGCGGCATTGCGGAGACGTGCTGGCTCATAAAACATGGACTCCGAATTATCTCGATCACAAATCCAAGAAAAACAATGGCGAACGTGCAAAAGTTTATCAGCGGGATCATCATGAGCCGATCATCAGCCATGATGTCTTTATGGCTGTCCAGAAAATGATTCGAGGATCTAAATATGGCGGACGCGGAATCCTCCCGGAACTGCAGGTGATATCAGATGGTATTTTGAATGGCTATGTTGTCGTCAACATTCACTGGGCAGCGTTCAAAGCTTCGGATTACCACATGGCATATGCCAAGGTCCTTGGAGAACCGGTAGTCATTCCGGGAGATACGATCCAGATCGAGAAGCAGGAGGGCGATTTTGATCTGCGTGGTTTTGAGATTGCCAGGTCTCAGTTTTTCAGCACCAAGGGCCAGCTGATCATCACATTCACGCCCAAGAGCATTATTTTCTCAACTTCCCTTGTCCGCAAGTTCACCGACAAGATGGAAATAGAGATTCTGGTTCATCCGGAGAAGAAACTGATCGCAATCAGGCCATCTCAACCGGCAAGCAGAAACAGAATCAAATGGGCTAAACATCATGAAGGCGGTCTGGTCGGCCGTATTGTCACTGGTACAGCTTTCCTTCCGGCGCTATATGAATTATTCGGATGGCAGAACCGATGGAAATATCAGATCATCGGAACATATCTTCAGAACGGTTCCGATTCAATCATTGTCTTTGATACCAGTGAGGCGGTTGTTCTGGTTCCGCCGGATGTTGTAACCAGCCAGAAGAAAGACATTACACCGCTGTCAAGGAGAGGGAAAACAATTCCCGCATATCCGGACACCTGGTCAGAATCATTTGGTGACGATGTGTATGCGCAGGAATCTTCAGATGCCGTAGATACTTCTTCTGACGATTGGAACGCCGGAGCAGAAGGGATTTCATATATGGATCCGGAAATATCCGTCCAGGATCCTTCACAAATAAAGGCTGATATCAATCAGATTCTGGAAAAACTGAGATCGGAGGACTGACATGGAAAACGAAATAACAAATAACACAACCACCGGCAATTATGCTGACCAAGGGAATTTGCTGGACGTGATTGAAGATGATTCCTTCAGCTATAAGGGGTATCAGGTGGTCAGGGGTGAATTCTTTGCCCATATTAACGAACCGTCTGTCACATTCAGCGGAAACAAAGTATCTGTCAACAGAACTTGTCTGAAGAAGGTTCCGGATTTTGATTACATGCAGATCCTTGTTAATCCGGAAGCAAAGAAGCTGGCAATCCGTCCTTGCGCTGAAGAAACAAAAGATTCTTTTCGCTGGTGCTCTGCCAACGGGAAAAGAACTCCGAAACAGGTGACCTGCCGTGTATTCTTTGCCAAAGTGTTTTCTCTGATGGGATGGGATATGAGTTACCGGTACAAGCTTCTCGGAAAGCTGATCCGGTCTGGCGGAGATCTTCTATTTGTCTTTGATCTTACTGAGCCGGAGATCTTCACACATATCAAAATCGAAGATGGCAAGATCAAGAAATCAAGAACGCCGTTCTATCCGGAGGAATGGAAGAATCAATTTGGTGTACCAGCTGAGCAGCATGAAAACACTGTTCAGGTGAGCCTCTTCAATAAGTACACCGTGTTTGGAATTCAGAAAAAAGATAATCAGCCTGCTGCAGAAAGTGAGGGATCTAATGATGAGCAATAATGTAAAAGCTGATGCAATTCCCATAATCACCATCGATTACAAATGGCACAGAATCCGTATTCATAAGCAGACTTTGCTTCTTCTTGGAGATCCGGAATATGTAGAACTGCTGGTAAATCCGGAAACAAAGATACTTGCAGTAAGATGCAGTACCGGAGGAAGTGACCGTGTACATAAAGTCAAAGG